>Ga0114918_10005894_pt1 | contig 10448 bp, 9 predicted proteins | sample LantaG_FD_87015 | JGI IMG/M metagenome (GOLD analysis project Ga0114918, IMG submission 87015) | Deep subsurface microbial communities from Baltic Sea to uncover new lineages of life (NeLLi) - Landsort_02402 metaG | ecosystem: Environmental > Aquatic > Marine > Oceanic > Sediment | place: Baltic...
AAAGGAGATCAGTCTTAAACAACTTTTGACAATGAGTGCCGGATTCAAGTGGAACGACAGGGGGCCAGTGATGCGGAACTGGTATACTTCTTCGAACTGGGCAAAATTCACGATTCAACTTCCGCAGGAAAATAATCCGGGGGACGTATTTAATTACAATTCATCAACATCACATCTTCTATCCATAATTCTGTCAAAATCGACTAAAACCAACACGTTGGAATTTGCAAAGCGAAATCTTCTTGAACCGTTAGGGATACAATCAGCCTATTGGCATCAAGACCCACAAGGATACCATATTGGAGGGTTCGGTTTGGGCCTCTCAGCACGAGATTTAGCAAAAATCGGTTTTCTGTACTTGAATAATGGATATTGGAACGGTCAATCTATTGTCCCTGAATACTGGGTAAAAAAATCCACCGATCAACAGATACAGACTATCAGCCATCCCATATATGGTACGTTTGGTTACGGGTATCAATGGTGGGTGAAGAAAGTCGATGGCTGTAGCAGTTTCAGGGCCTGGGGAAGGCGAGGGCAATTTATAGTGGTCGTTCCGGAATTTGATCTTGTCATTGCTGTAACATCGGAAACAGCTCCTCATCCGCCAACTTCAATTCATTATAACCCTTTATTTGATTTAATTGCAGCCTCTGTTCAAAGGAAAAGGCCATCGAAAAAACCCTTAAAAAGCGTGGAATTACCCCCGGATGTGAAATCCTTCAAAACTGACTATAATCAAGCTATATTTAAAAAAGATGTGGTGACCATGGCCGACTTAATTTCGGATCGATTTCTTCATGATGGCGTCACCAAACAAATGGCTTTAAGATTTTTATCAGGGACTTCACCTTATGCTTCCAGGGCCAAAATCATCTTCACAAAATTTGAGCCTGAAGGCGATAAGGCTAATATTGATGTTGTGCTTAAAGATAAATATTTTGAGGCCCCATTTATGATCGGCAGTAAGCTAATCAAAGAAAACAGACAATGGAAATGGTATGGAAACCAAAAAATTTCAAAAAAGAGTCAACCGTCGCTTAAATAACATGCAGATAACTCCCCTGGATTCAATGTTGACAATATAAACATATTTCAATGTATCGGTAAGCCCATTCTTATGTCCAAAATGTGAGCATTATTTCCACCCATTTAGGAGGATCAATCATGCCCATTGAGATAATAGATTGTGATGATGGCACAGGTAATATCATTGTAACTCGAGGAATGGTTACGGATCAAGAGCTTATCGATTGTTTGGAAAGGCATCTAACGCAACATTAGCATTGAGCTATCCGGTTTACCTCCAATCCGGGTCCAGACGGCCTCCAGCATCTTTGCGAAAGGGTATCCATGCGAGTCCGAAGACTTCCAGCGTAATATCCGTAATTTTGGGTTTCACAGTTATTTCCTCTAATTCCTCGAACACGGGATCAAAAGTGACCTCTATTTTCTCGATATCCTCCTGCATATGTGTCTCCAGTTCAGACAGCTGTGCCTCAATTGCCGCAGCCCTTTCCTGGGCACGGGCAACATCCATTTTTTCCTTACCCATGCGACTGGCGGATCTTACGGCAGTTCCCATACGCGAGGCAGACCCGACGCTGACCGCCTTGCGCCCCATAAAAGCACCGAGAATGGCAGTACCAAAAGAAATGGCGGTTTGTATTTTACTGAATTTGGACTGTTCCGCTTCCCTGTCAATGGCCTGCTGGGCACGCATGAGGCGGTCTTTAAGGATGGTGAAGCGAGAACTGTATTTCTTGCGTAATTTTTCAACTTCCAGATCACGTTTTTCACGAACCGCCTATCCCAGTCTTCCACGGAACTCGCCTTCGTTTTCTCCCAATTGGCTGGTCATTTTAAACCTCTTGGACCGAAACAGCACCAGCGGCCGGTTCTGGCGAACCCAGCGCAACAAATCTTTATTCCACTTGCGATATGCATCGGCCTTTTTGGTGGAAGCAGGCAATTCGGCATATTCGGCCCCCGGCAAAGGTGAGGTTTCAATAGTATTCGGGTCAAACTCCACTGCATTATCCCAGTCTAAGGTAATCGGTCCGTCTTCAAATTCGGATAACAATGCCAGCGTATCCGTGCGGTCCACCTTAAAACGGGCATTGGAAAAGTGGACGTCCATGCGGCCGATCAATGCCGGATAATACACCAGGCCCCGGCCGGCACCTGACGCGGTCAGGTAAAAGGTGTCTATTCCCGGGGGACCCGGAGAAGGCCCTACTGCAGTCATTACAGGTTCAATCGGTTTTGCGGATGCTTCTGCTTCAGATATAGGCGATTTTGCGGTGATGGACGAAATTTCATCCTTTCTTTCGGCCGTCAGCGTTTTAATTTGTTCACGCGTCATGGGTCCGCGCAGGTAGGACATTACCCAGCGAGTTTGGAAAGTGACCGGCTCGTTTTCGTGCACATTGTGTAAGAGGAACACCCTTTCCCCCAGGCCGGCAAGAATCTCTTCCATGCGGCCGCGTTCAAATCCGCTGCCTGCTGCGGCACCTTCAAGACCCGCCATGACCCGTTGTTTATCACCCTCGGTTTGAAGACGCCCGATGAACCATGTTCCGGTATTGGCAAGCCCTTTGTAGTCCAAATCAACCGGGTTCTGGGTGGAAAGCACCACACCCAGTCCGAAGGCCCGGGCCTGTTTTAACAGCGTCAAAAGGGGCGCTTTGGAAGGTGGGTTTTTTACCGGCGGAAAATAACCGAAAATCTCATCCATATAAAGGATCGCCCGTAGGCTGGAGGTGCCGGATTGGGTCCGCATCCATCCCAGAATTTCGTTTAGAAGCATTGAAACAAAAAACATGCGTTCCGTATCGGAAAGATGACTTATTGAAAAAATTGAAGCCCGTGGTTTGCCCTGGGGGGTATACAGCATTCGTCCGATATCCATAGGGTCACCTTGCAGCCAGGATTCAAATCCAGGTGCGGCCAACAAGTTGTTGATCCGCATGGCCATGGCCAAGCGGTCTTTGGCGGGAAAAAAGAACTCCAGGTCCATTACCCCGATGCGTTCAAACGGAGGTGCTTGGACTGCATGAATCAAACCGGCCAGGTCAAGAGCTTTCCCTTGGGTCCAAGCGTTTTCAAACAGGTTGGCCAGGAGAATGTGCTCCCGACTGGTGATAGGATCGGCTGAAATGCCGATAAGTGCTAAAAGTCCCGTAGTTGTTGTTTGGATTCGTTCACGAAGCAGATCAGTGTCTTCAAGAACGGCGGGCGGAGGAGGTGCGAAGTTTCGAAGAATGCTTACCGGCAAACCGGCGCTGCTGCCCGGCGTATAAACAGCAAATTCCGCAGCAGAGCGAAGACGGGCGATACGTTCCGGTTTTTGGTCCCAACTCGCCAATCCCTTTTGCCACATATCCGCCTGTTTGGCTGCGTACTTCTCTGGGGTGAGACCTTTGTTAAGAGCATCCTGCTCATTTATCCAGGGGCGGAAATCGTCGGGTTTTAGTTCCGGAAAGGTAAGCAGCAAATTGGGCAAATCCCCTTTGGGATCGATGGCGATGACCGGAATGTTGTCGATGAGCGCCTCTTCCAGAAGGGCGATACCCAGACCGGTTTTCCCGCTACCGGTCATCCCGATAATAACTGCATGGGTATTAAGGTCCTTGGAATCGTAAAGAACGATATCTTCTTTAAGGGTGCGGGAAGCCAAATCGTATTCCCTGCCAAGGTAAAATGCGCCGAGCTTTTCATAATATACTATAGTTGGTCATTGCAATCCTCCATGAAATTCCACGCCGATTTTTGCAGTATAGTACTTAAATCGTTTTGTCGCGTCCGGTAGTAAAATACGGCAGGCCCCAGGTCTATATTCAGTTGCACAGGCGATGGTGAAAAATGGTAAGAATTTAATAATAAAAACCAATAATAAACACAGTTTTGTGTATCAAGAATAATTGTTCAAAATTGATGACGTCGTAAAAAGTCTCATCTACTGCGTTGTAGCGGTTTTTTATCCCGCTGATTTTTAGCGGGGGTATATGAACCTTTTTACTTAACCATCCGGCGCTTATTCAAAGACTTTTTACGAGTTTATCAAAATTGTGGGAAACACTATAAGTAATATAACAACATGCCCACTTCAAATGCGGCGTGCTAAACCAAAATTCAACGGCGCCCTCTGGACCCTGATTTTTTACTTTTGCTTTTTGCAGGTTAGAGATGATCGACCCTGTCGGATGGTGTCTACAACAAAAAAATAAGGGGCCAGCACCACTATAAACCAGAAAAATGAAATGAGTGTGTTAATCGCGTCACAGACTGAGTTGCTGGTTGCGGGCCGGAAATACTTGTCGTGGAATTTAAGGAATGGGTAATCTTTGTTTTTTACAGAGGTCCGGAACAACACATCAAAAAAATAAAACATCTGCCAGGAGTTCTGACGGATATAGCGCCCAATGTAAAACCAGGCGCGGATACTTCCGGAAAATCCCAGATCATATACAAACATCTTGATGGCCACTCCAAAATAGGGCTTTAATAACAAATGCCCGGTTTCACCCTGGCTGGCGTAAATGGCTCTTGCTCTTTCAAAAAATTCCATTCGTCCGGTGCTGTAAAGCGCCATGAGCATGCCCATCAGTATGTAAAGGCGGTTGAAGCCTTCGACTTCAAAACGGCGGCCGGAAGTGTATAATAGCCCGGGCAGTGTAACCCAGGTGCCCCGGATTCTTATTTTTTCAGCCAATTTCTGGTCCTCCAGAAAGTGCTGACTTTCGTCAAAACCTCCCAGGTCTTCAAAAAAAGAGCGTCTTAATAAAAATCCCTGGTCACCGTTGGTGGTATTTATCCTGTTGAAATGCGTTTTGCCCTCGGCGTATCTGAAAGACATGTCGTTGTTTTGGGTAGTACGTATGAATTTCAGGGGGAAATGCCCGGCTACCCTATCATGATTGGCATTCGCAAGGGCTGTGCTCCAGTGTTCGAGAGCATTGGACAACAGGAAGGGGTCTTTGATTCTGGTATCCGCGTGTAAAAAAAGAAGATTGCCGCCGGTAGATTTTCTGATTCCCGCGTTGAGCTGGCTGGCCCGCCCGCCAGGCGCCCGCACAATGATGGGATCAAAGGGGCGGCAGCGTTCTATGGTGTCATCCGTAGAGCCGCCGTCAGCAATGATAATTTGCAGATTCACTTTTTTTTGAACATTCAGGTCTGCCAGCAAAAGTGGCAGGCAATCCTGTTCATTCAGGGCGGGGATTATGACTGAAAGGTTAAGATCCATAGCATAGGTTACGGCACCAGCAGCAAACACAAAAAAAAATGGAATAATGATCGAAAATGGTAATTGTTTGAAAATGAAGAATATCAACCCAAATACAAACAGCACTAAAAAAGCCTATCAGACCAATAAAATTATTATTGTACTTTTGGCTACCGATCTTTTTTTATTCATCAACGTTTAGCTTTTGTATTATTTTAAAACACAACATTAGATATTGATTCGCTGCAAAAGAATTTCAGCTTTTAGAAAAAATGAATATAAGCAAGATCTGTACAGCGATTATTCGACCGCATAATAACCTCAACCTTTCCAATAGCATATCCAATTGAATATTCAACAAAAAAAATATTAGATTTCGTACAACTCAGTTTTTTTGATGTGGGTTTTTTCTAAACTGAAAATGCGAAACTTTGTGCAGTTTCTGAATAGTGGTTCGCTGCGAAAGAATTACAACCATAAATTAGGGGGGTTCTCATGAAGGGTTTCAAAAGGTATCTCATGAGGGAAAATGGATAAAAGGTGATTTAAAAACGCCAATGCCACAAAATTCTTATAATCGGCAGGGATTGCCTTGGATGAAGATAGAGGGCTGTTTATAATCCGGCAAAAAAGATTACTGCCAGCAACAGCAGGAAAAAGACCGACAGAAGAACGGAAATTCCTGCCGGCATAAGATTGGCTGTCTCTGGTTTTGAATCCTCATGATACCCTTCAAGGGGGGCGGTATCTTTACCGATAGTTTTATAATAAAGACCAATAAGGCTGATAAGAGGTTTTCTGCTGGCTTCGCCCAGTTTTTCAGGAAGGAATTTTATAAACAGAAAATCGCATATTTGAGCAATCTTCATGGAAATACCTGTAAAAATATATACTACCAGTCTGGAGCCTTTACGATAAAACCAATCGGTATCAAGATTGATTGCTCTTAATTCGGCAGGATAATATCCCGAAAGGATCAGAAGGGTAAAGGCCAGGGCTCCGAACATCAACAGTTGAAGCTGGCCGACAACGTGTGCGCCTGTGTAAGGGATATAATCAACCGGATAGGGCAGAATGTTGTATAAGGGTTGGGGAAATAAGCCGATGAAAACACATAAAAAGGCGGCAATCCCCATGGCAATCATCATGTTCAGGGGAGGTTCTTTCGCCCTGATACCGGAGTCGTGGCCGAAAAATGTAAAGAAGGGAACTTTGATCCCGGCATGGTGAAATACACCTGCCGAAGCAAATTGCAAAATGAGCCAGACAATGGTTAGTTTATTATGTCCTGCAGCGCTGATGATCATAGACTTGCTGATAAAGCCGCTGAACATGGGAAATGCAGAAATAGACGCCGCGCCAATCATGCAAAATAAACATGTAACAGGCATGGTTTTGTACAGACCTCCAAGGTCTGTACATCTTATCTTGCCGGTAACATGGAGAACCGAGCCTACGGACATGAATAACAAAGCCTTGTAAAGGATGTGACAGAAAGCATGGGAAACGGTTCCGTTAATAGCCAGCGCAGTCCCGATTCCTACACCGCACATCATAAAACCGGCCGGATTGATAAGGCTGTAAGCAAGAACCCGCCGTATATCATTTTCCAAAACCGCATAAAATATGGGTATGGCAGTCATTAAGGCTCCCAGCCAGATCAGGAGTTCTGCTCCCGGAAAAATGCGCGCCATGACATACACTGCACTTTTGGTTGTAAAAGCGCTTAAAAAAACAGCTCCGGTTACGGTAGCTTCAGGATAAGCATCCTGCAGCCAGGGATGCAGGGGTGGAATTGCAGCATTTACGGCGATGCCAAAGAATATCAGATATGCTTCAAGTCCTTTAAGCTCCATGAATGCAAACTCGGTTGTTCCTGTTTTACTGACATAGATTATGATTCCAGCTAAAAGAAAGAGGCCGCCTACAACGTGAACCAGTATGTATCGAAAAGCAGCGGCATGTGATTTCTCTGTCCGGCGGGCCAAAATCAGGAATGTGGAAGCAACGGCCATTATTTCCCAGAAGATATAAAGAGAGAAAAAATCACCTGCAAAGGTTACCCCCAGGGCGCCTCCGGCATATATCAGACCCGAAACATGCTGGACGTCATCTTTTACTTTGATTGCAAAAAGTATGGCGATAAATGATATGATAGAGAAAATATACCCGAATACCAGGCTCAGGCGATCGATCCGTCCAAAAATTAAATCGTAATCAAGCAGACGGATGACCCAGTGTTTTCCTTCAGGAATGGTTATCAGTATACAAAATGAAAGAACCGGAAGAAGGAGCATGTATGCAGACTTGATTTTGCCCTTTAAGATCGGGATAAATAAAGCGCCAATTATAAATACAGCTGCCGGGGGAATAGAGTTAATCATAATAATTTTCTTTTCTTTTGACTATTTTGCGCAGGATTTTTGCGATAAATATTAAAGCCACACATGATACAAACCCGTAAACGGCAAAAAATTCAGGAGCGGCTTCCCATGGGAAGTCGCCGTGTTTATGAATAAAAAAATCAGCAATCAAAAGGACAACAAGTGACGCATAAAAAATATATAAAAGCCTTTTAACATTTTCGGGTTTATCGAAAATTTTTAATTCTTTTTTCATTTGACCTTCATGTCCATAATCCGGCTTAAAAACTTGTCCAAAAAATAATGCCAAGCCATAGCACACCGATTATTATCGCAATATGAAATATTTTCACATACACCGGAATAGGCTCGTGTGAGAGTTCCATTTTCTCTTCCAGTGCTTTTTCTTCATTCATAATTTTTAATCCAGTAAAAAGTTTTTGAATAAGCATTTGATGGCTAAGTAAAAAGTTTCATATACGCCCCGCAGGAAGTGCCCTTGGGGTGCAAGGCGTAGCGGCTTTTCAGGAACGAGACTATACGACATAGTATGTCGAGTTCCTGAAAAACCGCTACACCGCAGTAGATGGGACTTTTTACGACGTCATCATAATTTATCCTCCTACCAATCCCATAGCCGCCATTTTTGCCAGCTTTACAAAAAAACCAGGATAGATAAACAGCAAAAAAGATACAAATGAAGTAAATACCGGCGGGGCTACTGCCAGCAAAGGCGCCTCCTGGATTTTTACAGGCCCTTTATATTCTCCATCGGTAAAAAAGGCATTATATGCTATGGGAAGAAAGTAGGCGGCGTTTAGCAAAGAACTGGTCAGAATAACAACCAGTATGGGAATCTGCTGTACATCAATACATCCAAGTGCCAGATACCATTTGCTTAAAAATCCGCCAAAAGGGGGCATCCCGATGACACTTAAAGAGCCCAGGAAGAATGCAGCCATTGTAAACGGCATTTTTTTGCCCAGCCCCTTCATTTCGCTGATATTTTTTATTCCGGTATTAACCAGAATCGCTCCTGCGCAGAAAAAAAGTGTGATTTTTCCAAAGGCATGCATTGCAATATGAAGCATTCCCCCGGATATGCCTGAGACGCTAATCAGTCCTCCTGCCAGAACGATATAAGATAACTGACCAACCGTGGAGTATGCAAGTCTGGCCTTTAAGTTATCCTGTTTTAATGCAAAAAGCGAAGCTACAATAATAGTTATCGATGCAAAATAAAGCAAAAAGACATCTAAAGAGAGGCTGTGTAGCAGGTCTGTTCCGAATATATATAAACAAACACGCAACACGGAAAATACACCGACTTTAACAACGGCAACAGCATGCAGCAGTGCGCTGACAGGTGTTGGAGCTACCATTGCAGATGGCAGCCACGCATGTATGGGCATGATGGCAGCCTTTCCGATTCCGGCAATAAAAAGAAGAAACATCACCGTAAGAACTGTGCCTGAGGCTGCGCCTGTCAATATCCCCTGGTTTGAAAAGTCGAGTGTTCCTGTAAGGTTGTAAGTCATTATGAGTGCCGGGAGAAAAAATGCAATGGAGCCACCCATGAGATAGGTCAAATATTTTCTGCCCGAAGCACGGGACTGTGCATCCTGGTGATGTGTGACCAGAGAATAGGTAGAAAGTGACAGCATTTCATAAAACAAATAAAGAGTAAGAAGATTGGCGGCAAATGCAACTCCCACAGCCGAAGAAAGGGCCAGTGCAAAATAACTGAAGTACCTGGTTTGGGAATGTTCTTTGAGCGGCCGCATATACCCTATGGAATAGACGGTTGTTACAATCCACAAAGAAGATGAAACCATGGCGAAAAGAAGACCAAAGGCATCTACTTTAAAAGCAATGCTGACTCCGGGTAGGATTTCAACAAGATTACAGACTACCTTTTGGCCTCCCAGGACCACAGGCAGCATGGAGGCGATAATACCGAACTTTATAAATGCAATAACGAAGGTCCAGAACTCTCTTAAATTAGGTTTTTTGTAAGAGGCGATAATAAGAATGGGACAGAAAAATGAAAACGTTACAGCTACAAAAGGCTTCAGAGAGGTCACTGTTTCCATAAGATATTTAAGGACTCCGTGAGAAAGTATAATATCCTGGCCAAATGGTTTTGAGTGCAGGCATTACAGACAGGATGCCTGTATTATCTAAGCTGGCGCTGATTTTGGCTGATAGCTTTTAAAGTAAATATACCTTCACAAAATATGGCGTGTATAAACCAAGAATCCTTAAATGTCAAAGGAAAATCTATTCTTCCCGCTGTTTTTAAAAAGCTGTTGTGACAACCTTGCTGCTTGACAGGGGCGTTTCATTTTCCTATGCTGACAGGGAAAAACATTAAAACACATCCGGTATTAAACCAGATATTTTTTAGATTGAAACCCGTCAAAACAGCATATTATAAGCAGGAAATAAATTCAATGAGCCTATACAAAATCGTTTTCGAAGGAAAAATTGCCAAAGGTTATAGTATTGAAGATGTAAAAAAAAATCTGGCCTCTTTGTACAATGTAGATGTCGATAAAGTAGACCGTTTGTTTACCGGCCGTCCCATAGAGATAAAAACGGATCTCGATTATCAAACTGCAGTTAAAGACAGGGAGGCATTTGAAAAGACAGGTGCCGTCTGCTCACTTATTGCCAGCAAAGAAGATGCTGATCATTCAACAACGGACGATAGAGGAGCAAAGCGCAGAACTGATGCTGATAAATCAGGGTGGCCTCAATCACTTCTTCAGCCTCCTCCTTTAAGAGCAAACCGGCGGCGATACACAATTTTTCACCCCCTGTTTATGTCGTTTTATTCAAAAGACTTTTACAGGGAT
>Ga0114918_10005895_pt1 | contig 10447 bp, 10 predicted proteins | sample LantaG_FD_87015 | JGI IMG/M metagenome (GOLD analysis project Ga0114918, IMG submission 87015) | Deep subsurface microbial communities from Baltic Sea to uncover new lineages of life (NeLLi) - Landsort_02402 metaG | ecosystem: Environmental > Aquatic > Marine > Oceanic > Sediment | place...
AGGGGGGGGGGGGGGGGGGGGGGGGGTGGGGGGGGGGGGGGGGGGGGGGGTTTTTTTTTTTTTTTTTTTTTTTTTTTTTTTTTTGTGTGTGATTGTGATGATGATGGGTACTGACGAGGGGGGGGGGGGACAGGGCGTGTTTTGTAGTGCGGACTTTGTTTCTTTGTGCCTGGGTTTTTCCTCCCTCGTCCGATTCGAAAAAGAGGGACGGAACGAGGACGAAAATAAAGAGAGTACTCATTGCTTTCGTCAAGGCAGGGAGGGGTGGATCGATCAAGCCAGGAAGCTCGCCGGCGCGAGCGACGGCGCTCTCTCGACCAGCTTGCGCAGCTGGAACGCCGACGCCAGCAGCGGCCTCACGTCCTCGGACGCGGCCAGCGACTCGAGCAGCGGCAGCAGCCTCCGCAGCTCGTCGTCGCGGTCGTCGTCGTACCACGACTCGATCGGGATGCCGTTGTCGAGCTGGAACCCGAAGGCCTGCGGCGAGTTGTCGACGATGACGACGCGCGAGAGGTCGCGCCCGAGCGCCGACAGGTCCTTGAGGTAGTTGCCCTCGAAGACCACGCACGAGTCGCGGAAGACGCGGTGCCTGATCAGCCTGCGGCCCGGGTCGAGGACGTCGAGCAGCTGCTCGGCGTAGACCTTTTGCGAGGCCGTGAAGACGACGACCTCGAACAGCCGCGCGCACCGCTCGAGGAACGGGAGCAGGTGCGGCCGCGTGCGGACGTGGACCGCGTGCGTCCTGCCGGCGAGCGCGACGTCGAACGAGAAGCGCGAGACGGCGCCGGGCGGGGGGGGCTGCCCCTTCCTTCCCCCGACGCCGGAGATGCCCGAGGCGGCCTCGGGGGAGGTGAGCGCGACGGGCCCCGGGCCCAGGGTGCTGTGGACGAGCGTCTCGTCGAGGTCCAGGACCAGGGTCGGTCTCGCCGCGGCGGCGCGCGTCCTCCCGACCGGAGGCAGCAGAGGGGGCCTGGCTCTGAGCACGTCCCCGAGCGTGCGGAGGCGCTTTTGGCGTCGGCGTGGTCGCCGCCGAGAGGACGAGCCGGCGAGGTCTTCTTCGAGGTCGCCCTCTTCGTCGGCGTCTCCCGCTTCTTCTTCTGCTTGGTCGTCGTCGTCGCCGCCGTCGCCGTCGCCATCGCTGCTGCTTCCGTTGTCGTCTCCGTCTCCTCTTCCGCGAGAGGGCGAAAAGCCGATCTCGGTCTCGTCGATGCCGATGTCAATCCCCAAAGCCGAAGGAGGCAAGCGCGCGTCGAGAGGAGGCAAAGCCTTGATGAAGGCGTAAGGGTCAAACTCGACAAACTCGTCGTCGCACTCTTCTTCTTCTTCTTCTTCTTCTTCTTCGGCGTCCTCGTCTTCGGCGTCGGCGTCGTCTTCGGAGTCGGCAGCAGCAGCAGCAGCTTCAGCAGAAACATCTCTGCTCCTGGTCTCGGCGGCTGCCGCGGCAGCAGAGGTCGCCGCGGCAGCAGCAGCCGCGGTCGCCGTGGCGGCGGCGGCGACGGCCGCTGCCGCCGAAGCAACGGCGGCGGCGGCGGCGGAAGCAGCAGCGTGGTTGCTGTTGTTGTTGGTCGTCGCCGCCGTCGCCGTTGTTGCTGCTGCCGCCGCCCCAGTCTCCGAGAGCGAACCTCCATCGACGCACGTGTCCGACTCGCCGTCCGTCGAGGGCGTGACAGCGGTGGCAACTCCGTTCTCTCCTGCAGGCGCGGGCGCAGCAGCAGCAAGAGCGGCGGCAGCAGCAGCGGCAGTGACCGCAGCGGGCGACGGCGGAGGAGGCCGCAGGGATGAGGACGCCAGCGGGCCAGCAGCAGGCGGCGTCGCCCTGCTGTCGCTGGCCCCGTGCGAGGAGTCGTGTCGATGATGGGAATGCCGGTTCAGGTCGTGGTGGTGCGCGGCCGCGTGCGCGGCCTTGGATCCCGGGAGCGACGCCGCGGCGACCGCTCTCTGCTGCTGCTGCTGCTGCTGCTGCAGCTGCTGCTCGTCAGCGTCGGCGGCGGCTGCTCCTTCCGAGGAAGGGCCTGCCGCCGCTCCCGTGCCCGCTCCCGCGCCCGCGCCGGCCTCTTTGCCCTCACCACTGCTGCCAAAGAGCGTCAGCACGGGAGAAAAGATGGACTCGAGCACTCTGCGCGGGCGCTGCCCCTGCTGCCCCTGCCCCTGCGAGTCGTCGTCGTCCTTGCCTGCGAGCGGCGTCGGCGGGCCTCCTCCTCCTCCGAGGGACGGAGCTGCTGCTGCTGCTGCATCGGATGCGCTTCCTCCTGCTGCTGCTGCCGCCGCCGCCGAAGAGGAATGGACCACGTGCGCCGGGACGTGGTGCGCCGGGGCGTGCAGCCTCGCCGCGAGCGCCGCGACCTGATTCGGAAGCGAGGGAGGGAAGGAAAAAGAAAGAGGGCAAGGTGAGACTTCGCCCGAGATCGCGACCGCCGCTGCCGCCCAACTGCAAAGAAGGCGAGCTCGCTCTCGCTCGACGAGCATGAGAACGAAAGCGAAAGCTTTGCCCTTCTCGTTCTCGCTTCTCTCGGCCTTTTCTCCTTCTCTTCCTCGCCGAGACGAAACAAGAAGAGAAAAAGCGCGTCGCAAGGGGCAAGAGGCGAGGCCTAGTCGTAAAGAAAAAGAGAAAGAGAGCGTTCTTCTTTTTTCATTCTCATCTCCACTCACCTGTTGCTGCTGCTGCCTTGCCGTCGAGCGCTTGCTCGGAGGGGTTGCCGGCTCCTCTGCTGCTGTTGCTGTTTTTCGAGTTTTTTTCCAAGTCGTCGATTCCGAGAAGAGAGTGAGCACGAGCTTTCGAGAGTGGAAGAGAGAATACTCCCGAGCAAGAGAGAGAGAGAGAGAGAGAGAGAGAGAAAGAGAGCGAGCGAGCGAGAGAGGCAAGGAGGACGCGGAGATGGAGTCACCCCTCTCGATGCTCGCTCCTTTTTTTCGCAAAGGTGGCGACTTCGACAGCGCTGCAATCATCTTCTTGCTTTCTGCCTTCTCGAAGAAATACACTCACCGACTGCGGCAGCTGCGACGCGGCGCTTCCTCGGGCTCGTAGTAATCAGATCCGCTGCGGAGGCAGGGAGGTCGGCGGCTGCCGCTGCTGTTGGGCGACGAGGCCGCACCATGGGGCTCGTTCGTGTCTTCCTAGCTGTCAGGCCTCTCTGCGTCCGGTGTCTCCCTGTCTCGGCCCCGAATCGGGCTCAAGAGAGGACAGGAACACCTCCCGTATGTGCGAGAGAGGAAGAGCAAGGCACCGAGAGGGGAGCAGAAGCGAGCGTGGTGGCGTTCGTCTCTCTCCGAACGAAACTTTTTTGTGAGGAACGGCGACGATGATGATGGCCAACCCTTTTTTTCTTCCCCTCACGAAAATTCGACCTCGAAACCCCGAGAGCGCGCGAGAGAGAGTGAGACAACGGAAAGTACTCCCTCGACAGGATGCGCTTCTCGAGGCACTCTTCAGTCTTCACTTCCACGCCTCTTGGAAATGTCATTCCACATTGGCGAGGAATGATGATTGCGAGAGAAGGAACGAAGAACAAAGCAAGTGCGCGCGCGAGGGAGTTTTCCCTCTTTCTTTCGACAACGGCGACCTCGACCTCTTTCTCTTTCTCTTTCTCTCTTTCTCGTCTCCTCCTCCTTCCTCCGATTTTTCTCACCGAAGAAACGCTCTCTTTCCCTCTCTTTCTCATTGTCATTTGCATGATGGTTTTTCTCTTTGTCAAGAAGAATATTCAAAAGCTTCATCAAAGCAAAACAACTGGTAAGTTGTGGGTAAACGGAGGCCAAAAAATATAAGCCAAAATTTCCTCTCTTTTTCTCTCTCTCAACTCTCTCTCAACTCTCTGTCTCGACTCTCCGGGAAAACCAAAAGGGGGGGGGGGAAACGTCGCGTGCGGGGTTTAAGAGGGACGCATTTCTTTAGTCAGCAGCAGCAACACGGGGGGGGGGGGGCATATAGGTGGCTGTTTTGAAAATTGGGTAAAAAAAAAGGTCCCTCTCTCGTCTCTCTCTCCTCCTCTTGTTCTCCTTTCTCTCTCCAAACTCTCCAAAAAGGAAGAAAGAAAGGTTTCGTTCGCGGCTTTGCCGTCGCAGTTGTTGTTGTTGTTGTTTGTGGTTTTGTTTGTTGTTGTCGATTGTCGTTGTTTATGAATAGGGAAAACCAAGTTTTTCTCCCCCTTATTTGTTTTTGAAGAATCTGAATAGGAAAAAAAAGGTAACCTGTTCCCTTGTTCCTCCCTTTTTTTTTTACCGGCTTCGCGCCCCGAGGAGCGGCGCCCTTTCCCCTCCCTCAAACCCTCCGACCTTGCCATTGGGCGTCGCAGGCGGCGAGGGCGAGGCCGAGGGCAGCGGCGAGCCGCCGCCCCCCGACAAGCCGCCGCCGCGCCGCCGCCTCGGGCCCGCGTCGGCGCTCCCCATCGTCGTGTCGTCAAACGCGTCGTCGCCCACGCGCTCGCGCAGGTAGGCCACGGCCTTGGCGATGGACGCGGCAGAGGGGGGACCCCTGGGCTTGGGAATGAGCGAGAGCGGGACGGAAGCGGCGGTTGGCTTGGAAGTGTTCGAGGACGAAACGAGCTTGGCCGCCGTCGAGGACGAAAGCAGCTGCGCTCCGGTCGCACTCGCCGACGCCTCCCCCTCTGGCAAGGCCGCGGCGGCGATCCTGTCGTCCGCCTTTTTCGCGCTTGCCGCTCCCGCCTTGGGCCTGCTGCCGCCCGCCGTCGCGGCAGCCACGGCGGCCTCGGAGAAGTACCGCGCGTTCACCACCTCGCAGTGGCGGTTGACGTACTTGAACCACGAGCCGCGCCAGACGACGGGCGTCGCGGCCGCGTCGGTCGTCGCCGCGCAGGCCCCCGAGCCCAGCTGCTGCACGTCGGAGGAGCCGCCGCTGCTCTTCGAGGAGCTGCCCTCGCTCGCGTCGAGCAGCCTCTGCAGCTTCGCCGCGTTGCGCACGCAGAAGAACAGCTGGAAGTCGAGCCTCGACGAGTTGTACAGCGAGTAGGCCTGCCACCCCTGCCAGACCGTGGTGGCGAGCTTGGGCAGACCCTTGAGCTTCATCAGGCACGAGATCAGGAAGAACTTGAGCGTGTAGAACAGCACAAACAGCCTGAAGACCAGCGTGTTGTCGGGCATGAACGACGACCACCGGTGGATCGAGAGGTACTCGCCCTGGTAGAAGCGGTGCCTGGGCGGGTTGTCGAAGAAGTAGGGCACGATCGAGTTGAGCAGCAGCCAGCCGTAGCGGATCGGGTTGGCGACCGAGGTCGCGGCGTGGAAGACGAGCGGCTCGTCGCGGACCGTGGACGTGTTGACGAACGTCGCCGGGGTCGACAGGAGCAGGCGCGAGGAGAGGGCCGCGACGCCGCCGCCGCTGACGGCGCGGCCGAAGCTGCCGCCGCCGCCGCCCCTGCTGTCGAGCGGCCGAGGGGAGGCCGGGTCGGTGCCGGCGCCGGTGCCGGTGCCGGTGCTGTTGAGCGCCGCCTTGCTGGGGCTCGCGGCGCGGGAAAGCGCCGCAGAGAGCTTGCGGACGAGCGGGACGGGTGCGGCGGCGGCGGCGGCAGCAGCCTGCGGGCCCCCTCCTCCGCCCCTGGCGGCCCTCGCCGCGGCGGCGAGCGCGGCGTCGCCGTCGCCGTCGCCGTCCAAGCCGGCGAGCGCGAGCGCCGCCCTGACCCTCGGCGCGGCCCCGGCGGTCACTCCCGCGGCGGCGGCCAGCGTCGTGCAGGACGCGGCGATCAGCGCGCACACGGTGTCGCAGGGCACCATGTCCCAGACGTTGTTGGGGTTGTGGGCGCTGAAGGTGGCCATCCCGGACGCGTAGGCGAGCATGAGCTGGGAGAGAGTCGATTTTTTTTAAAGTTTTCCCCACAGGAAAGGAAAAGCAAAAGGGAAAAGAGAGGTGAGAGGTCGCGCGTCGGATCATTCGAAGAGGGAGCCGAGAAGCGAGAGCGATGGAAAGAGGCAGCGAGAGGGCAAGAGAGCGAAGCCAGATGAAGGAAAAAGCAAAAAGCGAGAGCAAGGAAAAACGCAAAGCGAAAGGAAAAAAGCAAAGCGAAAGGAGAAAAGCAAAGCGAAAGGCGAGAAAAATTGAGAGAAAACCCGAAAAGGAAAAGAAGGAAAGAAAATCGCACCTGCGTCACGCCCGCGGCGTTCCCAAAGTACCCCGGAGCAGGCGCCTCCGCGATCGACCCGATGATCGAGGGGCGGACCACCACGGCGCGCAGCTTCCCTGCGGCGTGCGCGTCGGCCACGGCCTCCTCGGCGAGGTGCTTGGTGAACGTGTACGCGTTGGGGAACCCGAACGCGCGCAGGATCGGCGTGGCGATCCTGTCGGCCGCCAAGGCCGACGGCGCGGCCAGGATCTTGGCGATGGTCCCGGCGTGGTCGAGCCTGCGCGACGACGACGACGACGACAAAGGGAGCGAGGAGGAGGAGGAGGAGGAGGAGGACGACGAGGAAGTAGCAGCAGCAGAGGAGGAGGAAGAGCCCGAACCGGAGGAGACGACGTCCCTCAGGTAGTAGATCCTCTCGTCGACGTGCGAGCCGATCGGCAGGTGCGCGTTGACGTAGCAGGTCGACACGTGGACCATCCCGCGGAAGGGCCCCCCGTTCTCCGAGCCGTCGCCGTCGAGGGATGCCGAGCCGGCGGTGGCGAAGCCGTTGGAGTTTCCCCCGCGGGCGGCGGCCCAGCGCGGCGACGACGCCGAGCCGCTGCCGTTGCCGGCGGGCGACTCGGGCGCGCGCGGCGACGCCGACGGTGCCGCCGCCGCCGCCCCCGAGGGCGCGCCCGCCCCGGCGCCCGCGAGCGCCGACGCCGAGTGGCACGCCTCGACCAGCTCGAGCACGTTGCGCGTGGCGACGTAGTTCTGCTGCGACAGCGCCTGCACCGGGTCGGTGAACGAGATCGACGCGGCGCAGTGGATGACGTAGGTCGCCCTGCGGGTCACCAGCGCGTAGTCGGCGTCCGAGAGCCCGCAGCGGGGCTTGACGACGTCGCCCGGGACGGCGTGCAGCTTGGCGCGCAGGTGCGGGAGCAGCGGGGACCGCGTGACGGCCGACTTGGGAGCCAGGATGCCGTCGACGCCCGGGGGCCGCAGGGGCTCGGAGCGCAGCGCGTCGAACAGGGGCTTTTCGAGGAGCTTGTCGATGCGGTCGGCCGGGTCGACGCCGTACTTTGGCCTGACGAGCATCTGGATGGCCGCGAGCTCGGGCACGCAGCGCAGGAGCTGCTCGATGAGGACCGAGCCGACGTAGCCCGTCCCTCCCGTGATGAAGACGGTGGCTCCGGCGAAGGCGTCGCGGACGGAAGGCTGGGAAGGTGGTTTATCGGTTGGTTTGGGAGGGAGGGAGGGGAGGGGGAGGCGCAGAAGGAAGAGAGGAAGCGAGGTGGGCTTTTTGTTTTGTTTTGATTTTTTTCATTTTGTCGAGGGAGGAAGAGGGCGAAAAGGAGCAGCAGGCAGCAGGAAGACCGAAAGAGCTGGGGGCTGCGGCAGCTGCTGCCGCTGCTGCTGCAGCCGCTGCTGCTGATGCTTCGCCTTCTTTCCTGCGGGGGCGGCGGCGGATCACGGAAGGAGCGCTGCTCGCGACGCTTTTCGCTTCGAGAAAGCGCGGCGGTCGAGCATCAAAAAAGTCGACTTGCGTTTCTCTACTTCTTCCCCCCTCTTTCTTTCGAAGAGTCGGTCGATCGATCATGCTCCTGCTGCGACGCACAGGAGGCCTGTGCCGCTGCATCTGTGAAAGCTGCATATGTAAAAAGCTGCTCCTGCTTTTGCTGCTGCTGCTGCTGCTGCTTTCGCTGCCGCCTCCCGCTTTGTCTCCTCGTAGACTTCGGGCTTTGTTGACGACGGCAGCGCGACCGGCCAGCGCGCAGCAGCATCGCCCCTTCCGCTTCCTCCTTCTTTAGCCTAGGCCGAAGAAGATAAAAGGCGAGAGGCAACCACGCTCCTCCCCCCCGGAAAAAAAGGCAAAAAAAAACAGAAATCTCCTCACCAGCGTGCCCTCGACGCCCGGCCGCGTCTCGGCCGCGCCGCCGCCGGCCGCCGCGTCCGCGGCCCTGGCCGCGCAGGGCGGCATCGCGGCGTCGGTTGGCCTGTCCAGCGGGAACTGGATCGGGTAGGAGCCATAGTGGGCGCCCGGGAGCAGCCCGTCGGGGTGGCACCTTGGGAGGAGCGAGGCGAGGGTCATGGTGGTTTTTGACGGGTGAGAGGAACGAAGGGGCCGAGAAGAGGTCCAGATCGAAAGCAGTAGTGAGAGCGTGACGGAATCCAGTCGCCTCGATTACTCGCTCGCGGCTTCCCTTTTCTGCCCTTTTTTAGTCCTCGATTCCGATCAGCGACTACGATATCTCGCGATTGGCGGAGGCGGGGGTCAAGGAACGAGAGCGAGGCAGGAAAGAGAAGCGCAAAGAGAAGACGTCGAGAGAGAGAGAGAGAGAGAGAGAGAGAAAGAGAGAGAGAAGAGAGTGCAAAAAAAAAACCTAAATTCGGTTTCGTTCTCCGACGGCTCTACTCGCAGCTTCTCTTTCCGTCCTTGATTTCGATCCGTGGCCAGCGAGAATGCTAGAAAGCGTATGGGCGGCGCTGGAGCAAGGACCAAGGAACGAGAGCGAGGGAGGCGAAAGTGCGTTTCGAGGAAAAAAACTAGCTCTCTTGCTGTCTCGACGCTTCTGGCAGCGCCAAAGTGAGGCGAAGAATGCGGTTGGCTTGCTTCCTCGCTTGCCGTCGTCGTCAAGAAAACGAAGCTCTCTCTTCGCTCGAATCCTTTTCGAACAGCCCCGCATCACGCGCCCGATGATTCGGATCCATCTATCCTTCTCCCGCGCTCGGCGCTCTTGCCGGCGTGTCGATCGCAATTCAAGGGCAAAGGCGAGATCGGAAAGCGAATGAAAAGGCACGAGCGAGCCCGGCCCCAAACGCCACGCAAAACGAGAAGTCTCGACGACGACGGTAGCCGTCGAAAAACAAGCCGAAAACCTCTTTCAAACTAAGCTCGCGGGCGCGTTGGGAAAGGAGCTACGGCCGCCTCTCTCTCGATCGCGGATGCGCAAAGACCTTTTGCGTGCCGTTGCGTGACATTGAGACGTCGGCGGGGGATGTGGGCAGGAAAACGCGTGCGAAAGGTCGGGAAGATGCAGGGAAAAGGAAGCAGAGCGTCGAGAGATGCCGAAATAAGGTCGAAAGATTTGAAGCAGGCAATTGCACTCTCTCCCTCTCTCTCGTTCTCCCTCCACGCTCTCTCGATCGCGTATCGAATCGGACTCACCATCCGGGAAGCGTCATGCTGAAGTGTCGAAGCAAGGCAGGCAAAAGGTCAAGGCAAAACAAGGCAAGCAGAAGGCGGAAGGAGAGAAAGTCGAGAGAGAATACCGCGACAGTAGGAGAAAGGGAAGAAAAAGAAGAGGGGGAGTGTGGGAGAGCGGTCGAAGGAGGTTTTTTTTGAAGGAGGTTTTCTCTTGACCTCGTGAATCAAAAACTCCTTTCCTCTTGGGACCAGGATTTCGTCTCCCTCGATTCTTTGACACGGGGGGCTCTTCGACGACGACGACGAGAGAGAGAGAGAGAGAGTGGGGGTGTTCTTGGTGGCGCCGGAGCTGGGATCGGAATAGCGAGACGAAAAGGCTGAGAGAGGGAAGGAATTCCACCCCCCCCTCTCGGCCTCAAGGCCATCATTCCTTTCCTTCGCGGGGCGTGATTCCTTCCTTCAAACCTTCCTAGCTCCGTGAAAGGGCATGGGGAACGAGGCGCAAAGACGAGCGTCATTGGAACCGGGACGATGGAGAGAGAGAGAGAGCGGAAGTGAAGAAAAAAGAAGAAGAAGGAGGTTTGTCGCGGAGCGATAAAGGTTGCGGCAGCCTATCCCCATAAAAAAATCATTTTCTTCAAAGTTTCGTGAAAGCGCACGTACAGTCTGTAGGATCTCACCAGAAATGCGCCATCTCGGGATCTAAGGGATTGTGCTCGAACGAAATCTCGTCGGGAGAGGCAACAGAAAGGAGCAGAGCACTGCAACAGGAAGGGGTGGTGGTGTGTGTGTGTGTCTGTGTGTGTGTGTGGGGGGGGAGGGGGGCGAGGCCGACCACGGACAGAGCGCTACTTGCGACGAAAAACCCTCGAGGAGAAAAAACGGAAATTCTGAACCGCAATCTTTCGATCTTTCCCGACCCCTCTTTCCAGAGCAGCTCCAGCAGGGTGCTCTCAGAGAGGGGACAGGAGAGAGAGAGGGAAAGGTCGCGGCGGTCCGGGAAAGAAAGCAAGGATTGAGGCCAGGGGGTTTGTGCTCTTTTCGCTGCTGCGGCGAAGAAGGGGGGAAAACAAAATGACTCAAGAGGAGCGTCGCTCGTCAGGGGGGAAGTCCGTGTTGCTTCTGACATGCCCGAGTGGCCATGGGCTTAGGGTTAGGGTTAGGGTTAGGGTTAGGGTTAGGGTTAGGGTTAGGGTTAGGGTTAGGGTTAGGGTTAGGGTTAGGGTTAGGGTTAGGGTTAGGGTTA
>Ga0114918_10005897_pt1 | contig 10446 bp, 23 predicted proteins | sample LantaG_FD_87015 | JGI IMG/M metagenome (GOLD analysis project Ga0114918, IMG submission 87015) | Deep subsurface microbial communities from Baltic Sea to uncover new lineages of life (NeLLi) - Landsort_02402 metaG | ecosystem: Environmental > Aquatic > Marine > Oceanic > Sediment | place...
CACTCCTTCCGCATCGCACAACACAGGCAGCCATGCCATTTGCCCCGAATGTAATAATAGTGTGAGTATAAAGGAGCTTAAGGCATTATCGCAATGTCCTCATTGTAAAGTAGATTACCCATTTGTAGTTCGGGGCAAACAGCAGGCGAGTGCCTGAAACGTTGTACGTTCGCTTCGCAAATTTTTCGCTCTTTGAATTTATATGGTGGGGGTTGGACAAGCGTGGTTCGAGTCCACGGGAAGGCATGGATGTGGGTAGCTCCCTGTATTGCGGTTCAATTCCGCAACCCCACCGCTTAATATTGTGGAGCGAAAAACGTCTTACAACAAATGCATGGTGTTCGCTTCGCAAATTGTTTCACAACTTCACCATGCATCGAACGTTGCAATTTCGTTCTTAAATTTATTGTAAAGATGGCAATACATGGCATATAGTGAGGCAATATCCCAGATGATAGACAAGGTGGATAAATTAGAGACTTTAGAGACTTTAGTTGCCACCTTAAAAGCGGAACTCGCTCAACAGCCAACCAACACACAAAGTGAGCGCACCCTTCGCTTAATATCTGCTAATATTAAGCGAATGTCTGAGCTTGTATGCAAAGACGGGACTGTTCATCTTGCACCAGATGTATTACTCGAATGGTCGCAGAAACTTCTCACTTTGTAGGCCGTTATACGCAATTACTACAAAGGATAAGATATGACAGTAAAAGAACTTATTGAAAAATTACAGTTTTTAATTAAAGAGAAATATCTATCAGAAGATGATTTTGTGCTTCTATTAGGTACTGGTAATGTAAAAACTGATTATATACAATCTGTGTGTATGCCAAAAGTAGAAATTGAAGACAATCCTTTTGAAGAGAAAAAAGGATACTGTCATATAGGATTTTGTAGTAACAGCATACAACAGCGATTATCTGCCGAGGACTTGTCCTCTACATTGCCTAAAGGCAACGTCAGATAATTGAGAGCGTTAATTGCAAGTTTAAAAATTTTAAAATGTAAAACGCTCACTAATTTTTGGAGGTAAAATATGGGTCAACCTGCTGAAGCTACCGAATTTATGGAAATGCCATGCAGATGTGATTTGTGTGGAGATTGGTTTGATTTGAATGATGGTAACGGATGCAAGGTTTGTCATCAGGTTTACTGCGAGGATTGCCTTGAAGAGCCCTTCGACACTTGCAAAAATTGCGAGTCTTAACCCGTTCGCTAAACACTATGGAGATTTTCAAACCAACAATTAACACCCACATGTGTACATTAAAACGATCCACATGCGGTGAACATTGTACAAAATTTGGCGGTCTCTGAATTTGTAGGCCGCCGCAAAGAAAGGAACCAAATGTCTGATCATACTGTTGTATTAACTGTGGTGCTTGATAAAGACTATCGCGTTGATGATGCCGAATCTATTGTGTCAGCCATCCGCATGGTTAAGGGCGTTTTGACTGTTGAGGCTAATGTGTCCGATATCGGAACGCATACTGCGTATACACAGGCTCGATATGATTTAGAAAAGAAGCTTTGGTCGGCTTTACGTGGCGAAGATGCGTCGGCAAAACGCTAAGGAAGACCGCCAAACTTCGTACAACAGCGGTAGGAATGCCATGAGTACGCAGCATCCGTACCGCAAACATTGTGCGAAAAATTGCTCTTAAATTTATTGTATGAGGGTTGTCAATGTTAAAAGCTATTGGTTTTATAGTAGTATGGGTTGTGGTTTTTGCAACAATGGAGTCCTGTGGTGTCAACAACCACGTTGCGTATGCCAGTGTGGGTGCCACTTTTGGTATTATCGGGTGTTTTGCTACTTGGTAGTAGGAACTCGCAATTCAGCACACAACAGCCAAGGTAATCCCTAGCAAGTACAGGCTTACGTTTGGCAAGCCGTTGTACGCAATCGAAAAATTAAAGGAGACTAAAATGAACATAAAGGACTGCCAAATAGATTTTTTAAGATGGGTATTACAAAACTGTAAAAACTCACCTTATGATGTTGTTGCATTAGAAAATGTTAAGGTTAAAAATCTATTTCCAAATGATTCAGTAAAACAAGATTTGTTTTACTTAGACTCAAATAGTGACATGGAGAAACTTTACAAATATTATGAAAAAGATAATGAATAATTTTGCGACAGCGTACAACAGCAAATATATGTTCACTTTGTACATTACTACGCAACAGCCAAAGTAGTCCAATTGCCTCTGAGCTTCTGAAAATTGAGGAGTTCTCAGGATATAATATACCAGAGTCTGTTCTTAAATTTATTGATGCTATGAAAGAGGTGTCTCTTGGAGTTGACTAAGTCTGAAACCGCTGCAATAGCATCATTGAAACGTGTTGCTAAAAAATGGCCAGATAGTCTATGGCTTTTTTCTGGGTCTGGTAGTCTCTGTGTAATGAAAAAATTAGACGGAGAACCCGTCTATACCGACAGAGGTGGAGTCAACCAAGATTATGTAGTTGAAACTATTAATATTCAGAATGACGGCGGAGACTGGGATTAATCTACCCGCTAAGAATAGTAAACGAAGGCTGCAGGGGGGACACATATGAAATATTATGAAAAAGTTATGAATTTTTCCTTAGATGATTTTTGGGAAGAGTTAAATTCTTTATGGATACTAACAGAACAGGATCCTAAATTATTTAGTATCTTAAAGAATACTGCCGGTGACTTTTATTTAATCCGTGAGCTCACCTCCAAATTATATCTTAATGGAAAACCCATTAATATCTCTATTAGGAAAAAAATAAGAGCACTTTCCATTTATGCTAACCCTGATATGAATATAGGCCAGATCAAAGAAAACTTAAAAAGAGAAAGAAACTCCTGGTACAAAAAGAATATAGAAGAACTTTTAAAAGCAGAACAGGCGCGTTTTTTAAAGTTATGTGAGGAACTATGAGTTGGATACCTGGATTATATACTACTGCCAGAGCCAAAGAGGATAAAACTATGAAATTAAAAAATTACATAGGTTGCTCTTCATGTAGTATCCGATCTATATGTGATGATCAAGAGAATAGACGAGATCTCACTATTGAAGAAAGTATAACATACGGTCTTCGTGGTGGCGTAATCTGTATAAAACTGCATAAGGCATATCGTCCTGAAGATCTATCCGATGAATGATGCTGATATAAGTGGTACTAAATATGTGGGAAAGGTGGTAACTGGTCTTATTTCCTTCCTTAGACCATAACCTATGGTCTTGTTAGGGTTCTGGTAGACATGGTGACAGTGTTTCAGGTAAGAACAGATTGCACCTTTTCCACTTTTTTAATTTATATACTGAAGTGGTTAAAGGTATCCGCTGCAGAGAGATCCTATACAACTATGCTGGCCCAAGTCTCACTCCGGGCTTTATACAAATAGGTTAAATTTAAAAGAGGTGGCATCTTGTTACAGGCATCCGATGAATTTTGGGCAGATGAACATGAAACCTTTATAGATATTCCCAGTGATGAGGTGGATAATAATGGTCCCCACCTATGTAGTATGTGTGGAAGGCAGGAGCAATGGCCTACATGCATGCAGGATATTAAGCTGAGAGGTTATCACTCTATATATAAAAATCTAAATAGTGACGAGGTAGTAGAGTGCTCAAATCATGTGCCCTGCCAGTAAGGAGTAATGGTTTTAATTCCTTTTAAGGAGCTGCTACCCTCTGTGTAGCCACTCACAGATCTTTTAAATTATAAGCGCAAAAATTCAGTTGGCGACTGGAATACCCGTCTTGGCTGCTCTGCCGTTATAGCTAGGCATCTTTCCTTACATACGGGTAGTTTGCGCCTATAATTTAAAACCCCTAGAAATAGGTGTACAAAATAAAGTCCTTAGACATTCTAGGAGTACTGTATGGTATATAAACACGATGGTGACGGAAAAATATTTACTGAATCTAATAAAAAAGTAACTTGGATATGTGAAGGTATCATAGACAATGCTAAAGGTGTTGTAGAGATACTGAATAAATCTCAGCGTGATGTCGAGGAAATTAAAAAGGACTCTGCAGAGAGTCTCGAAGAAGCTATCTTACTGATTAAGGAACTGGAAGAAAATATTAGAGTACCTGGTGGCTCCTGTGTATACCAGCTGACTAAGTGCTTATGCCTCAGATGTCGGATCTCTGCCTTTATAGAGAAGATAGAGAATAAGCTTAAGAAATAGAAGGATTCTATGGATATTCTAGGATGGATAACTGTAGCTCTTGGGATCATTGGAGCGTACTTAAATGTTAAAAAGAAAATATCTGGATTTGTTTTTTGGATTATAGCAAACACGATTCAGATAGTAATTGCATTTTGCACTGGCACCTATTTTAACATGCTGCTCTTTGGAGTCTATACTTTTCTGAGCATATATGGGATCATTACCTGGGCAAAACCTCCTTCTAAAAAGTAACTAAAAATTATAAATATCCATGTACACATTCATTATAAAAAAGTATAATACCTTATTGAGAATTTAATACTAACAGGAGCATGAAATTATGATTATTGATCTTAAGTTATACAAGGGTGATCTCGTCCAAATAGGTGCGGGCCATATAACTTCAGGAAAAACAGGCACTGTTTCTGAATATGACCCTAGTGACGGTAAATATGCTGTTAATTTTAAAGGTGGTTGGATAGGATACTATCCCCGTTTAGATCTTCTTAAAAAATAAGTATGGGACCAAAAGTTAATAGAAAAAGGTAACATAACATGGTATTTTTCCTAAGCTCATTTACAGCGTTAGTGCTTGTTCTTACCTTCGCGCACTTTTATTCCAAGAAAAAGGACAAAGAATGATTCTTATCGGAGTCACTGGAGGCATCGCAGCATATAAGGCTGCGTCTGTTACTTCAGCCCTCGTGCGTTTAAAGCATGATGTAAAAGTAATAATGACTGAGAACGCAAAAAAATTTATTTCACCTCTAACTTTCTCAGCTCTATCCCACAATACAGTTTATGGTGACCACAATCGGTTTGAAAATGATGGCCATATACATCATATTGAACTTGCAGAAGAAGCAGATTTAGTTGTAGTGGTCCCCGCTACGTATAACACGATAAGTAAATTATCATGTGGAGTCCTGGATAATCTTCTTCTTAATACTATTATACCTATGCGGGGGATGGGGAAACCGATAATCATATGTCCTGCAATGAATACTAATATGTGGAATGATTTGCATACCCTTGATGTACTCATAGAAGAATATCCCAATATTACTATGGTACCTCCCAGAACAGGGACTCTTGCATGCGGTGCAGTAGGAGAAGGCCTAATAGCTTCTACAGGAGCTATCATAGAAGCTATTAATAAAAGTATAAAAAGCGCATGAAAAAAATAGACATGCACTGCCACACATCAAACCGGATAATTAAAGATGTTATCGACGGGGACGCCTCAATAGAAAACATCTCTGCATATATGAAAAAATATGGGATAGAAGAAACAATTTTACTTGCGACCTATTTCCCCCATAAAAGTTCAGGGATAAGCAATTTCAGACTTCTTAATTGGATAAAGAAAAACACAAACTTTAAAATGTTTGGTAGTCTTGACTTTGAGTTCTACTTTTTCCAGGGTCTCAATGAACTAGAGGAGCTCACCTCTAAGAAGCTTATACATGGTATAAAAATTTATACCTGTTATCAAAATATTGATATCCACTCAGACCAAATGAAGCTCGTCTTAAAACTTGCAAGAAAACACAATTTACCTGTGATGTTTCATACAGGATATTCATATTCAAGTATGCGTAAATACAATAGGATTACTGTGGGTACCCCTCATTCTGCAAAGTCCCTGTCAGCCTTAGCAAAAGACTATCCTGATATTACTTTTATATTTAGCCACCTCTCTAAACCGTTTTTCCATGAAATGATGCTGGCATGCATTGCACACAAGAATGTCTATACTGATGTCAGTGGTATCATTGATTCTAGTTACGACGAAATAGAGATACCTATATGCATCAGTGAAATAAAAATGTTTCTAGAAAATTGCTCTCATAAACAACTTCTATTTGGGACAGATTTCCCCGTCCAGACCCATGAGCACTCTATCAGATTTATTGAAGAATCAATCTCTGATGAAAAAATTAAAGAAGATGTCTATTACAATAACGCAAAAAGTATCCTGGAGAATTGCTATGAACCTAAAGAATAAAAAAATCTTAATCACTGCAGGAGGCACCCGAGAATACATAGACGGTGTCAGGGTCGTTACCAATATCTCCTCCGGAGCTCTAGGAGCTAAAATGGCTGAAGGTTTCTATCGAGAAGGATGTAAGGTGCAGTACCTTCACGCTAAACAATCTATAATACCCCGTCTTGAAGAAGGTATCTCAGAGACTGCTACTTTTGGTGCCCACCAGGTAGTAACAGTGGACGACTTACTTAAAAGCATGGAAGCTATCATCAAAGCATTTAATATCGATATCGTTATACACTCAGCTGCTGTCTCTGACTTTACCTTTAAAAGAGACGGACATATCAAACTTAGTTCAGGGGATCTTGATGCCTTCGTTGAGTATATCAGGAAAACGATAACCCCTACCCCAAAAATTATCCAGAAAATTAAGGTATGGAAACCGGACATCTTCCTGGTAGGCTTTAAATTTACAGATGGGAAAACCCCTAGTGAACTCATTAGTATCGCTAAAGAGTCTGCTACCAAAAGTAACTGCGACATAGTTATCGCTAATGATAAAAAGCAGATGGAAGATGCAGGGAAACACACTGCTTACATTATCAAAGGAGATACTACGGATACAGAGGTGCCTGAAATATCCGTTGGAAAAGATAAAATTGTATCCGATCTTATAAAATATCTAAAAAGTATCCCGGAATAATCTTAGGAGTATTTTATGCCTAGAGTACACCATGAAGATATCCAATATATCCTTAGATGGGATGAAGCCTCATATCAGATCTTAAAAAAGATAGCTTCTGATTATTTCGTCCCCTGCAAAGCACATAAGCTTTCTGGAAAAATAGTCACCGGACAAATAAAGTGGAAAAAGGCTGAAGCAGACGGAGCACTTAGAGGACTACCTTACATACCGCTTAAGGATATATCTCATAGATACTCATATTTAAAGAGAAAATATGAAAATCCGGAAGAGTACAGAGAAAAAAAGAGGGGATCAAATAAAAATCGTCCAAATAAAAAAAAGGGCGCTATATCCAGAAATAATCAACTTAAAATATGGAAGGATATCCCTGAAGATATTAAGGAACAGTTAGGATACAAACCGCGCAAGATATGGACGGAGAAACAACAGGAGATACTTAAGAATTTAGGGAAGAAATATTCCTCGGATATCATAAGCCATAAAGACATTCAAAAAGATCCGAGATTTGATAAATTCCCATACAAATCCTTATCTGTTAAAGAAATCACAAACCTATCCAAAAAAGATCCTAATAATAAATCCTTAGGACATATCAAATACCTTATCCTGGCAGCTCGGTCCATAATAAAAAGCAATACAAAAACAAGAATCAACTGGGTAGCTTTTATGAAAGACCCAGATATTAAAAAGCTTCCTAAAAAATACCATGGTAATCTATGGGATACCCGAAAGTATTTCTGGACAGTCTGCAGTGGTATCAGAGATACTGAGGAATTTAAGAGAAAAAGAAGAGAAGATGCCCTAAGGTATAAGAAAAAGAATTATAAAAAGTATCTGGAAAGCCAGAAGGAGTTCTTTAAACTCCGGACTAAAGCTGTAAACAAATATCTTAATATCAAACTGGATAAGTTTTAAATGATGAAGATAGTAACTCCTTATCTAATAGGTTCTCGTTGCTTCAGGTTAAAGAGGCCCATTATACCCAAACTCTCATGGTCTCGTACAGGATATGGTCGCTTTTTCAGCAGCCAAAGTAGAGGTAAGAATCTTACAGAATATTCTGTAAGTATCTCGGGATACAATAAAGCAGGATTATTTTTAAACAACAGTCTTAGTGGATCTAGAACTAAGAATAAATAGAAAGGTTTCAGATGTATTTACTTTTGTGGGTGATTATAGGGGTGCTATCCTCTATTCTTATGGTTAAAATGTTTAAGGGCTATATCGGTAATGGGCTCTCCGTTATTTTGGGACTTGCTTTTATGTTCTTGGGTTTTACTTTGTTAGGACTTGCTATGATTATTACTGGGATACTATCTGTTAAAAGTATTCTTAAAAAAATATTATAAATAAGGAAAATTTATGCCTGAGATACCCGAACGAGAAAAAATGGATGAACCTGTATGTGATAGCTGTGCTTTTGGCATAGAAGAAACAATTAAAAGAGAAAAAGAATGTTTAAAAGAATTTGGGTGGTATGTACACAGTGTAATGAATGATCCCGATTATCCCTATAGTATAAATATACATACGCACGGGCTTCTAGAAAATTTTAAGCATCCAGACCTTCAAATCTGTCTTAAGATCCATCCTACAGTAGCACACGCTATCTTAAGTGATGCTATAGAACTTATTAAAGCTGGCCGTACATTCTCTGATGGAGAAATAGTTATAGGAGATATCATATCAGGAGATCTCCCAGTCCTTTTTCTTAAACGCCAGGAATGTGGAAGAGACGTACTTCGGATTATTGCGCCTGATCCTACCGGATGCATCGATAAAGAAAATATAGATCCTTATTATTTAGAGCAATGGAAATAGGTAGGCTTATATGCTTATTAAAATCACAGACCAATGTCAGATGGGATGTACTCATTGCTTAGAGGATGCAAATCCTGTGGGTACTTTCATGTCTCTAGATACTTTTAAAAAGGCACTAGAGTTCACTAAAAGAAATGATATGTCCTTTATAATGATTAGTGGCGGAGAACCTTTTGAACACCCGCAGCTGGAAGAGTTCGTAAGTATAGCTACAAAAGTAGTAAAAGTTATGATACTTTCCAATGGCTTATTCATTAACAAGGAAGGTCTGGGCAGAGTAAATCGTATGGGAGTCGATATACAAGTCACCAACGATGATAGATTTTATCCCCTCCCTGTCGGGGATCCTAAGCACCCACTTATAACTTTTGTCGACCGTATCCAATTGGTATCTCCACACGGACGAGCAAAGAAAAATGCGCTCGAAAGTAGCAGGATGTCGCCTGGTTGTTTTAATTTAAGGAGTATAGCTAGAGGAAATAGTTCTACCTTAAGAGGGGCCATAGCAACTCTTAGAATGTATTTTAAGATGTGTACGCCCTCAATAACTGCCAAGGGGGATGTGGTAGCAGGTGAAAGTAGATTCTGCTTTAAAATAGGCTCTCTAGACGACTCAGATAGTACCCTGTTTCATAGCCTAGCTAATATGAAATGCAATACCTGTGGCCTTACACAACAGCTACCATACGGTTATAAAGAAGCTATAGGAGAAGAATAATGTCTAAAGTATTTACAATCTTGTTAGTATTAATCCTAGGAGTATCCGGTGCTGAGGAAAACAAAAAGACCTTTGGCACACTTAAGATAAAGAAAATCATCAGAGTATATGACGGGGATACTTTTTATGTTAATCTTAAAAAAGTGCATCCCTTACTTGGAGATACCATCGCCATAAGAATAGATGATATAGATACTCCAGAGAGAAGAGGAAGTAGTCCCTGCGTAAAAGAGAAGGCCATGGAAGTCAGAGCTTATGTAGAGAAAAGACTTCTGGATGGTAAAAAGGTAGTATTAAAAAACTGCCAGAGAGGAAAATATTTCAGGATACTTGCGGATGTTTATATCGATGGGATAAGTTTATCAGAAGAGCTTATAGCTCTTGGATATGCTAAGCCATATGACGGGGGCACTAAACCTGAGTGGGCCTGCGAATAATCTTGTATTTTACCCACTAAAAGAGTCCGTAGATAAAGTATTAAAAATTTTCGTTAAAATTTTTAAATTGGAATAGATCTTTTCATAAAACATTTTTAATAACATCTGGTACATCCGTGCCCCTCGAGGATTGTGGTAACTACATGTGTGCAAAGAATAAATGTAGATTGCATGATCAGATATTGTTTGTCAGCAGGAGGGGGGGAATCCGCAAGTATCCTCCCCTCCATCTAACTTACGCCATATTAAAACTCTGATACCACATCCAATACCTTTTAAGTAATACAGTAAGTAGAAATAATTTAGAGGTATATTGTTTAGAACAATTTATTACGAAAAAGATAACATGATAGATATTACTAAAATCCCCACGGATAAATTAAAAATGGATCTCCAGGATAGCCTAGAAGACATCCGAGTCTGTGAGGAAGCCTTAAGTAAGGGGATACGAAGTTATAGTGCAGGACCCGTTAAAGAGCGCCTTAACGCAAATAAATGCTTTGTAAAAGTAATTACGGACGAGCTTAATAGAAGAAAACAGGACTAATGGATATAAAAAAGATAGCAGAAAGCATGGAAAATGTTTTATTAGAAAAAGTAGCTAATAG
>Ga0114918_10005898_pt1 | contig 10444 bp, 16 predicted proteins | sample LantaG_FD_87015 | JGI IMG/M metagenome (GOLD analysis project Ga0114918, IMG submission 87015) | Deep subsurface microbial communities from Baltic Sea to uncover new lineages of life (NeLLi) - Landsort_02402 metaG | ecosystem: Environmental > Aquatic > Marine > Oceanic > Sediment | place...
ACACAAATGGTGCGAGAATTCCCTACTTGTTCCAACAATTAAGTGCCAGAGAATTCTGGCTGATGAACAGGTACTCGAAAGAGACATACTGCGTAGATTTAGCGTACCGCACATGTACGTGCGGTAATTTCGTATGGGTCAGAGACGAGAAGGACCCACACGGATGCAAGCATGTAAGAGCTTTAAGAAAGGTGTTCACGTGATTGGATCAGACACTTCTTTATTTGTTGTTACAGGAACTATCTGTGGAGCTGCGGAACCATTCGAGACCAAGGCGGGAAAACCGAAAACAAAGATTCTCATCAAGGCGACGAAGGAATGGAACGGCGGCGGATTCGATTCAATTATCCCTGTGACAATTGACGGATCCGTACTGTCGCAACAAGTACTTTCCAACGTGAGGCTTGGAACTCGTGTTGAAGTTTCCGGATTCCTGTCATCGTATGAGAGCCAAGGAAAAAACGGTACGTTTTACAACGTCGGGCTGAATGGACAGAACGTGGCAATAATGGATGATGCAGCCCCAGCAGGCGGAGCTTCTCCTGAGGTAGGATCGGAGGATGTCCCGTTTTGATCACTACACAGACAACATCAACAATAACGATCAGCCGGGAAGAGCTGGCAGGGATGCTCTCTCAATATCTAATGAGAGGCAATTTCGGCACGATCGGTCCTGATGACATAATTGAGGCTAGTTATGACCTTTTGAGCGACGAGAGCGCTCTTAAGGTCACAGTCAGAGGGGAACCCTGGAAGGCCGCAAATGCACAACCTGCACCTGACTCAGACTGATGAGAACGGAATCCCTGCATCAATCTTAGGTATGGAAGACACCAGTCCGCACTACATGTTGGACCTGGACATGACCCGGCCAGAGTTCTTCGGTGAGCCGTGCTGTGCCGTGTCAATGGAATTCAAGGACTCTGTATTCACTGATCATGTAGCTGCGGCAAATCTGCCGATCTACTGCAACACAGAGAAGGGGTTCTCTCTCTGGTACATGCACATCAAGGCTGCCAAGGAATTACTGATGGTTCATGTTCCGGGCGGAACGGTGATGGATATCTCTGGAGGAGAAGTCGCCCGCGTCAGGTCTTCTGGCCGGGTGCCGTTCCCTCCGTGCCTCGGGTTTGGCTGGCTCACCGAAGTTGGCATCCCGTATTTCACCTGTGCTGAGGTCGTGGGACACACAGCGATGTTCGGAGAGCATCGGATAGCCCTGAATATGAAAAATCAATAAAGCGACCAGGAGAAACAATGGACAATATCTCACAATCGACTGTTAACTGCGGCACATGCCCGGATAACCTATGGACCCTGCATTTATATCAGGATGTGAACGAGACCCCCGTGCGCAGATTCACATTTAAGGTGGACGACGAAACATTAATTCAGATGATGAAATTAGTTGGGCTGAATGTGGAGTCGCGAACATGTGCTAGCGTGGACTAGAATCAACTCCATGAAGGAGATTGACATGAGTGCCACGCTAGTCTCGCCCGAAACGCTGAAGCCAGTATGTGAAGCTGCCCTGCTGATCCTGGATAAGGACAGAGAAGGTCGCGTTCAACTGCTTCGAAAAGACCACATGCTGCGTAAGATCTGGTGGTTTCAGGAGCGGCACGAGTTCAGCTACGACGATCTGGACAAGCATGAAACCGCATGGCTGGGCGAGCACGACGAACTGGATTCGGAGATAAAGTCCCTACTTGGAGCGTGCTCCGACGCAGAAATGGTTCTTGTGGAAATCGAAATCTGGCGTAAAATGCAGCAACTCATCACAGGAGATTCGTAATGTTGTAGATACAACACGTGTATGTTTTTGTCAGAACAGATCTAACGAGATCACAGCAGGCCGTCCAGGCAGCACATGCCGGGATCGAATCAGCACGAACATTCAAATCAGACCAGCATCCGCACCTTGTTTTGTGTGGCGTAAAATCAGAATCAGAACTCGCCTCAGCTATCTCAAGGCTCCGATCAACAGGTATTGGCCATGTTGAATTCAGGGAGCCGGACCTCAAAAATCAGTTAACCGCAGTGGGAACGGAACCCATCCATGGGAACCGGAGAAAGCTGCTACGCAAATTCAAGCTACTGGATCTCTAGCAAGAGGACAACAATGAACATTGATTCAGATACATCCCTTTCTAGTCAGGATAAATACATATGCAAATGCACAGTGTGGTGCATGGGCGTACTGAAGGAAGTGGAAAAAATGGGCTTCCTGAGCCTGGACGACCTTCCAGTCACTATCTCCAACAGAGGAGTGTCTGAGTTCGATCAGATTTACGCAGAGATACAGCCAAGCGAGGAAGATATTATGCTTGGCCTTCAAGTCCTTGTAGTAACAATGAGCGGACACGACAAAAAAGAGGCAGCAACTACTTTATTTCCATGGCTGATGCTGTATCGCCACAACAAGGCGCAGCTAGAAGCCTTCTCAGAAAGAAACAAGGGATTCTCAAAATGAGCACTGATACGCCGACTCTTCCAGAAACAGAAACACGCAGTCCTTACCAGTCTCGCTGGGGATGGCACCCATGCACGCACGAGACGTACATGAAGCTCAAGGCCCTGAATAAGGTCTACATCAGAGAGAGGAACTACTTCTATGCCCTGTGCAGGCAGCTCGTAAAGGCTCCTCGCAACAGAACTCACGCCGCTAATTGCGTCAGCACTGCAATGAGCTGCTCCAGTGCGTTCATTACCCAGTATGCAGAGACAAATCGAGGCGGTGACATGTGGGGTGGTAATTGGTGGTACAAATATCTCCCTGGTCTTACGAAAAAGCACCCTTGTGCATACTACAAGCGGTATCCTGCCAAGTTCGACGACTTGGACATCCCAACTCTGTATGGGGCGGCACGATACCCAGTAACGCTTAGTGTGCCTGCCCGGTTCGCTCCTCATACTGTTGAGAATATCGACCGCCTCTACGATGATCTGTGCGAAGGGCGTGAATCATAGTGATCTATGATTGGCCCGCGTGCCGACTGGACGGCAGCTGAGATTCTAACCCTCGGCTTTTCTCGGTTCGATTCCGAGCGCGGGCATGTGAACCGAAAACTGGTATGCAACCGAAACTGACTTTCTGGACAGGTAGTATAGAGGCAATACACCGTTATTTCCGCGTTAGCGAGTAGGCGGAGTCCCAAGTTCGAATCTTGGTCTGTCCAATTTGTGTGGGAAGTAGGCTTAGGAGCAGCCATCTTCTAAGGAGTGGGGCGCTCAACAACTATTACGGGTTTCCCAGTGTAGCCACTGTGGTCTTTAAGTTGACGGCAGCAAGCAAGATAGCCACTTGCGTCTAGCGTCTCGCCCTGACAGGCAGGCACTGGTCCCCCTTTGGCGTAACAGCACACCACGCAAGACAGGCCACTTGGCGAGAGAAAACACGCAGCTGGCGGGTTACGGATAGTGTCCGACCAGCATCCCTGCATGTGGGGATAAGCTTTCGCTGGTTTGAATCCAGCAGTGGCCAATACAGATAGTGAGTATGGAACCGAAAGGAGATTTTTAATGGTTAAACATCCAGTCTACTTCGACATTGAGAAAAACAGGTTTTACTACATCGACCATGAATGTGAGAAAAGCAGGCGTCGATACATTCAAATCGAGCAACCCGTCATCCAGGCTCCCTCGCCAAGCAGGGCCAATCAGATGAATAAGCAGGAAACACAGCCGATAGAACCCTTGTAACCGAGTAGGTCCATGCCCCGCTCATCTGCCACGTCCAGAATAGCCAGTGGCAGCAGGTGTCCCTCTGGAGGGAGTGGTTCAAATCCACTGGCGGGGAATCACAGCACTACATCTAGCGGCCTTGCTGTCGATGGCCTAAGTCCCACTTGGGTTGTGAGACACAGCAGGGCTGTTTTATATTCTCGTTACGGTTTCCGTGTATCCTGGAGTTGGCCCCAGGTGCTAAATCGCTTCATTGCTCCCACAGAAGAGAATAAGCATGCCGCAGGCTAGGAGTCTGTCCGAGATTGATCTGCTGGGTTGGCCGGAGATCTGCGAAGATTGCAGCTGGTGGCGGGATGTCACACGGACTCACAGACACGGGGATGATCATGCAGGAACAGTCGAATGACTAAGCAGGAAACACTGCCGAGTAAACCGTTGAATCCGAAGACAACGATTAGGGATCACATGAAAAAGCACCCATCCATGTCACCTGACAACATCGCACTTCAAGAGAGCTGGTGTAAATGCAGAAGTAAAGCTATCTCAGACGGAGCCCGAAGTGCTGCTGGTAAGTGCTTTTGTCTCCTGTATGACATGCATATAAGTCTTGGAAACGTACTCGTAATAGGCCCACAGCATGGATTTGAACTTATCGAATGGAAGCTGTTGACTCAATCTCAAAACGCCGACTCGGCAGTCATTGGCTTAGAGCCGGTGCCTTTGTTTGCCCAGGACTGTCGAGACTTAGGCTTCCCTGTGTTAGAAAAATCAGCGGAAAGCCTAAGAGCCGAAGATCTTCCGACTGAAAATGGTCCGTTTAATATCTACTGTAGACACACAGCTGAGCATTTCGTGGATAGGGACTTGGCATTTCAGAATATGCTTAGCCTGGATCCGGAATGGATCTACTTAGAAGTTCCTGTTGAACCAGAAGTACCAAGAGACAAGGCTCACCTGTCCAGCTTTAAGTCGCACAAAGAAGCCTCAGGATGCTTGGATGGCCTAGTGTGGTCTAAGATGTCACATAGCACCTTCTTTGGCTTGTTTTGCCCTGCCAAGTCGTAAGTTTTACGTGTGCCTATTCACTCAACCGACCGGACCCTTGTAGCCGAGTAGGTCCGTACCCCGCTCATCTGCCACATCCAGAATAGCCGGTGGCAGAAGGTGTCCCTCTGGAGGGAGTGGTTCGAATCCACTGGCGGGGAATCACGTGGGAGCGTAGTTTAACTGGCAGAACACTGGGAGACCTCATGGCCAGGACATGGGAGAGCCGTTATTGGTTACAGGCCCAGAGAGATATGCGTGTTCGAATCACGCCGCTCCCAATTATCTGTGACGCGTCGCATGGGGAGCAGTGAACACATCACCGCTACCGTAAACCGCTGGGGCGAAATACCAGCGCCGGACACTGGTAACCGGCCAATTCAAAAATCGCATAACAAGGCGGCTGACACTCAGCCTTGCCGTCGACAGCCTAAGTCCCACTTGGGTTGCGAGACACGGCAGGGCTGTTTTATATTCACGCTACGGTTTCCGTGTGATTGAGACTGACGAGATTGTCGTTGGCGGCGCACCTATCATCAGAAAGTTCGTAGGACAGCACATAAGGAATCTGGCCGACTGGATGCGAGGGCACGGCAACTTCAAGTATCACAGTCTGAAGTCCGATCAAAAACCAGAATGAAACCTGGTTTCTCGATTCCGAGAAAAGTTTCAGCACTTTGGCTTGACTCATGAAACGAGCCATGCAAGACTGCACACGCTACACAACCCTAACTGCACCACTTCGGAGATATCCGGAACGGCCCCTGGTGTGGCAGGCGGTGGAGCTAAAAGTAAAAGCAGCGCCGGGGCCGGCGCTAACAAGTAATCGCCTACGGGCGTAAGGGACCGCAGTAGTTCCGTTAAGTGTCCAGAGGGCACACACGCTGCAAAAACTCAAAATATAGGCCCACGGTAGGGCAGCTTTTCCATGCAAGGCTAGTCTGCGGACAGCATGGGACGCATCCTGGGACGCCGATACGAGTTCTCAGGTCGCCATGACACACGGCGTCGTAGTGGGTCTCGCGAGCATGACCTGGAAGTGACGCAAGAGCCCTCTTATCGGCCTTGCTAAGCGTAAGCCCCAGGCCGCTCAATGTGCTGCCTGTAGGCGACGAGGAAGGGTGACCTCCCGTTTAGCCCCAAACCAGGAGGCAGGTCGAGGTGGGAACCTGTAACGGCACCGTGGCGAAGAGGGTATCTAGGCTGGACCACGTAAAAATCACGCCCCTAAAGGGGTAACGCTGCTTAGACTTGACCGATAACCTGGCTCCGGAGAGGCAGAGAATTGTCGTGAAAGATCCTGTTTGGATTGGATTTCAACTCGAAATTCCGCTTCGGACGGGGTCTTTCCCTTCCTCCCTCCACCAAAGAGGCAGCACCCCTAGGCGCAGCCAAGACATCCTGCATGCGCGCGCCTTAGACACCTAAATAAGCGCATGTATACTACCATGCGCGCGCATAGGACACCTAATTTTATACACCTAAGACACACTGATGCGCGCGCATGACCCCATGATAAATCATCAGGAATTAAGATAGCTCCCTGCGAGGTAGGGCACTAAACACCTGATCCTTTCCTGGCCTTTCCCAGAGGATTATCATTCAGAGCTAATCTATGTTTATTGCCGCTTTTGCCTGGCTGTTTGCTTTATCCAGGCTAACCTGTGCTTGTTCACGGGACATACTCATTATCATCAGGAATTCAGATGCGATCAGAATCAGGCGACCTGGCAGATTATCTTTCCCTCTGTGACCACAATGTCTTCGTTACCGGAAAAGCTGGTTGCGGAAAGTCAACCATCCTGAGACGCCTGGTATCTGAGACCAGGAAGAGGATGATTGTTGTTGCCCCCACCGGAATTGCTGCGATCAACGTGAATGGGTCGACAATCCACCGGGCTTTCCAAGTTCCATTCAATGTCCTGGACAAGGATGCCGTTCTGGAGTCCGCTAAGCGTCAGAGCCGGGCCGTGAAGGCGATCGACACATTGGTCATTGATGAGGTCTCAATGGTCAGAGCGGACCTCATGGACGCCCTGGACGTGATCCTGAGGAAGTCCAGGCGACGGGAGATGCCTTTCGGGGGTGTCCAGGTAATCGCCTTCGGTGACTTATACCAACTTCCTCCGGTTGTCACGGACAATGAGAGGGAATTCATCGATCAGATGTTCAAGTCTCCCTACTTCTTTGACTCGGAGGCTTATCCGGAATCAAACTTCCAGATCATTGAGATGATGACGCCGTTTCGTCAGTCTGACCCGGCCTTTCTTGAATCTCTTAATCGGATCAGGGAAGATAAAGACTTGGATCAAGCCCTGAAGCACCTCAATGCTCGTTGCAGGCCAGACTTCACATCGGCTGGCGGGTACGTGACCATGGCTCCGACGAACAGGTCGGTTGATGCGATCAACAGGCGAGAGCTGGCATTCCTGAAGAATGACGAGATCACCTACGAAGGCTCTGTCGACGGCAAGTTTCCAGAAAGCTCAATGCCGACTTCAAAGACGATCAGCCTTCGTACCGGCGCACAGGTCATGATCGTCAAGAATATGAACTCGGTGAAGTTCGAGAGCAATCCAAGGAAGCGTAAGGATGTGGCGAACGGAGACGTAGGGGTGGTTAAAAAGCTACACCGAGACGGCGCTGTGATTGAGCTGAGTGACGGGACGATCTTCAAGGTGGGCCGGGAGTCGTGGGATATCCAGAAACCGGTCTCTGCTGGAGGAGAGATCAAGTACGAGTCTGTCGGCTCCTTCAAGCAGCTTCCGGTCAAGCTGGGCTGGGCTGCAACCATCCACAAGAGCCAGGGAAAGACGTTCGGCAAGTGTGTGATCGATATGTCATCCGGGGCTTTTGACTTCGGGCAAACGTATGTCGCCCTGTCCAGGTGTTCCGACTACAACGGGCTAATCCTCAAGAGTCCCCTGAATAAAAGCGACATTATCGTTGATGAGCGAATTGTCGAATTCATGAGATTTTGTCGTGAGTCCGGCGACTATGTCGAGTATCATCAGGATTACATCGATCAAGATGCCGAAGAGACAGTTGAATCAGACGTGTCTCCCGAAGAGTATTCCGCCAACAGGAATACGAGCGGCCACTACCTGGACGCGACAGAGCGTGAGAACCTGATGGCAATTTGCAATCCAGGCTGCGAAGAGTCTCTGGGAAGAATGGCGATGATCACTATTCCCCGTATGATTGATGAAATGGACTGCCTGAGACACGAGCTTGAGATGCTGAAGAAAAAGAAGAAGCCAAAGAAGAAAGCAACCAAGAAGACTGCACCCGCAAGCACCGGCTTGTGGGCAGTCAGTTTATCTTCAGAGGAATAGAATCAACACATGGGTAAAAGGCATCGGCACAAAAAGCAGAAGCCGTCAGAGTCAGTTGATTACCTGTCTACACTAAATCATCATATCCATGTCTGGTGCGACGGAGCATGCCATCCAAACCCGAATGGGAACGGAGGCTGGGCATTCTGCTATAAGACGGTGGCCAAGACAACCAAATTCTCTTCCGGGAACGAGCGACTTACTACTAATAATAGGATGGAAGTAATGGCCGTGCTAATGGCTATGCAGCATTTCGAAGAGCCAGTAAAGCTGTTGATTCTTAGCGACAGTCGTTACGCAGTTAATGGTGCATCAAGATGGGCGAAGGAGTGGAGAAAGAATGACTGGAGGACTCGTGGGAAAGGCAGGACAGAAGCGAAGAACAGGGATTTGTGGGAACAGGTGCTTGAATGTATCGATTTTCACACGGACGTAAGATTTCAGTGGGTCAAGGGACACTCCGGTGTTGAGCTTAACGAGTTCTGCGATGAGCTTGCATGTGCCGAGAGGCTGAAGCTAATCGATAACGAAAAGGCGACGATAAATGCTGAAGACAACATGCAACCTGATACTCATGACTCTTCGCGCAAGAGGGTCTTGCACTATTGATGAGCTTTACAGATTGACTCGTCGTGGAAAGACAGAGATCAGGGAGAATATCAGCAGGTATCTCGACCTTGGAGAAGAGGAAGAGATTGTGGATGGAGTTCGCGTGATTAGCTATTTCGTTAAGCCATTCCAGAGGAGCGATCCATGATTAAGGGGCAGACAGACAATGAGTGATATCTGCAATCCAGTCAGGCGCAGTAATCCACTGAAGCTTCCGGCGGGACAGGCGACCATGTCTATGATTGCGGACGGGCTACTTGAGTACGTACAGGTAGTGACCGCGACTGGCGGATCAACGTGGTTTGAATGCGCGGAAGCATCGCCGGGACCGGCACTGGAAAAGCCAGACTCTAATTGGCTGGACGACCCAGCAGACTGTGATTTATAAACACGCTGGGACCGCCACTCGGCTTCAGCGATTTGTTAGTTGCCTTTTCAAATGTGGAGGCCAGATGCGGACAATAACTTTTCTTCTTGGTGTGGGGCTGCTCTTGACGATGGCGTGCGTTCCGATTGGCTGTCAGTACGCCGTCGCAGCCGGCCCCGCATGGATTGGCGAGAGGGTATTTGAAAGCAACGGCTTCTGCTTCGGGTGCGTACTGCTCGTGTTGGTATTTGGCGCTGGCGGCGTGGGTGCGATTTTACAGTCGATATTCGGAGATGCGTAGCGAACCAGAAACTGGCCCTGTTTGTGCTAACGGGCAGCACAGCGAACGACCATATTCACGGGGCGGCGGAGGTTGAGCCCCAACTTTGGAACGCGGCGGGCGCGTTTGACTCTCAATTTCAAGGCCGACGTGCTCGCTCGCTCGCGTTGACCGATTTGTTATTCCGGTGTGTCATGAGCAGGCAACTCACGATTGATTTGACTGACGCGGCGAGCGATGAGCTGGACCGACTGCGAGCCTTGACGAATTTGTCTTCGGCAGATGTGTTTCGACACGCCTTTAATGTGTTCCGAATCGTTGTCGAGGAACAGCGGCAAAAAAATGCGATCCACCTATCCGGTGATCGATTGCTCGAACTGCCGTTTGATGTGAAGTTTGAGGAATAACGACCAAGTTCAGCAGGTTGCGGCGTGCGACTCGGCTACTTCGAAAACCTTCGACCGCAACTCGGCTGGATCTACTGGTTAGTTGCCTTGCCAAAGGACACGGAAATGTCAGACAGTGCCAGCGAATGGATCGACAACCACCCGATTCTTCTGGTTGCGATTATGTTCTTGGTGATCACATTTGGCGCGTTGGCCTTGTGGGTTGGGAGTTCGTACTTTGAGGCCGCTGCGTTCAATCGAGTTACCGGAAAAGCGGTGTCTACATTTGACGCGATGTGGATTGAGCTGAGAGTTCAAGAACAGAGCAACTAACGTTTTGCGTAACCGGGTTGCGACGGTTGACGTTGATTGCAGAGTGGGCGGGATTCGCAACTCCGGTTCACGCATTTGTTATCGGGCGAATCATGGAAGTTGGGAAGCATGACCTTGAGGCCGCAGTTGATGCTTACTTTGAGCACTTGAGAAGCAAGGGGCACGAAGACCGGGACTGCAAATTTGAAAACGAGATATTCGAAAAGGCAGTGCTGTGGGTTAAGGGTGACAAGGCGTTTGATGAAATCAATTCGCTGATTGAAGATCGTGACGTTTAGCCCGATAACGCCCCGGTTAACGCGGTGGCGGAGGAAAGATTATGAATTCAGAAACGGAGTCAACCGCCACTCGCGTTGAACCGATTGTTACACGGCTTTTCGCTGTGTTCACGGATCACAATCGA
>Ga0114918_10005899_pt1 | contig 10438 bp, 8 predicted proteins | sample LantaG_FD_87015 | JGI IMG/M metagenome (GOLD analysis project Ga0114918, IMG submission 87015) | Deep subsurface microbial communities from Baltic Sea to uncover new lineages of life (NeLLi) - Landsort_02402 metaG | ecosystem: Environmental > Aquatic > Marine > Oceanic > Sediment | place: Baltic...
CTGGAAACTGGAAACTGGCAACGTCTTCATTGCCGCTAGATCCCGTGCCTGAGCTCTGCGCCCAAGGAGTTCAGGGCCTCTACAAATCCCGGGAACGAATCAGGTATGCACTCAGCCCCCAACACCGTCGTTTTGCCCTTGGCGACAAGACCGGCGATCGCCAGAGCCATGCCCAGTCTGTGATCCCCGTGGCTGTCCACCTCTCCCCCAGCAAGCTGGGTCGGGCCTTTCACCACGAACCCATCCGGCCGCGGCTCGACGCTGGCGCCCATCTTGGACAACTCCATAGCCACCGTCGCAATCCTATCGGTCTCCTTGACCCGCAGCTCCGCCGCGTCCCGCACCACAGTCGTGCCTTCCGCCTGCGTCGCCAGAACGGCCAGAATCGGGAACTCGTCGATCATGCGCACGACGGTATCTCCCTGGACCTCCGCCGACCGGATCGCCGACGCCCGGATACGGATATCGGCGATGGGCTCACCGCCTTGCTCACGCCGGTTTTTCAGCTCGAGGTCAGCCCCCATCTCGTGCAGCACATCCAGAAGTCCGGTGCGAGTCTCATTCACCCCTACCCCAACGATAGTCACCTCCGATCCCGGCAGCATCAGAGCTGCGGCGATCAGGAATGCCGACGACGAGATATCGCCCGGCACCACACGGTTGATCGAGCGCAGCCGCCTGATGCCGGCAGGATCCAGCCGGGCGGCGCACATATCATAAGTAAGTGGACTTGGCCCGCCGGCCAGATACTCGACCTGTGCGGCAACCATCCGCTCCGTATGATCACGCGCCGGCCCCGGGAGCCGTACCGTCACCGGGCCATCCGCATAGAGCCCGCCCAATAGAATCGCGCTCTTTACCTGAGCGCTGGCCACCGTCAGCACATGTTCAGAGCCGCGCAGCCCGCCCTGCCCGTGAATGACCAGCGGCGCGTGGCCATCGATGTCCTCGATCCTGGCCCCCATCGCGGAAAGCGGTTGAGTGATGCGGCGCATAGGTCTGCGCAGAAGCTGTCTATCACCGGTCAATACGCTGTCAAAGGTCTGCCCAGCCAGGATACCGGCCAACAACCGCATCGTGGTCCCCGACCGCCGGCAATCCAGCGGTGCAACAGGCGCCCCGAGGCCACGCAGGCCACGCCCGTGAACGATCAGCGTGGTTGAGCTGCCCGCGGTAGCCTGCTCGATCTCAACACCGAGCTGGCGCATACAGCCCAGGGTCGCCAGGCAGTCACCCGAGGGCAAAAAGCCCTCTATCCTCCCTGTCCCATCCGCCAGCGCTCCCAGCATCAGCGCACGGTGCGAGATCGACTTGTCGCCGGGGACCGCGGCGACGCCGTGCAGGACGACAGGATTCGATTCAGAAGGGCCACAGACGGTCAACCAGGTCATGGGTAATGCTCCCTCCGCGTGTTGTGAATATAGACCAACTTCTCCCGCAATATGTCCTCATCACCCCGGTCGACCAAATCAGCGAGATAGGCGAGTTGCTCTCCGCAGACACGGGCAGCCTTGACGACTTCCTCGCGATTGGTCATCAGGATATCGACCATCATCGTGACATCACTCCCGGCCACCCGGGAGGTATCGCGGTAGCCACCGGCGACAATCTGCCAAACCAGCGGATCTGCCGACGTCGTCGCATCGGCGGTGCTGACCAATGAGCACGCCAGAAGGTAGGGCAGATGGCTGATGGTGCCGACGAGATAATCCTGGCGCCGGCCATCGATGACCAGGGACTGCGCCCCCACACTCTCCACCAACGCCTTGCCCAGCGCCAGGGCCTCGTCAGATGTGCGCGCCAGCGGCGAGAGGATGAACGTGCGCCCGTCGAACAGCTCGCGCTCCGCAGCCTCAAAGCCGGAGAGCTCCTTGCCACACATCGGATGTCCGCCCAGCGGCTGAACGTGATCCGGCAGCTGCGCCATCGCCGCCAAGATCAGGCCCTTCGTGCTGCCCAGATCCATTAACAACGAACCGGGCTGCATCCAGTCCCCCACTTGGCCCACAAGCTGGATGATGGACCGCACCGGCGTCGCCAGCACAACGATATCGGCGTCACGAACCCCGGCCTCCAGGTCCACAGTCGCCTGATCGACAAAGCGGCGCTCCAATGCGCGCGCCAGCGTATGCGCATCACGATCCACGCCGATGACCTGCCCGCATCGGCCCTGAAGGGCCCCCGCAAGAGAGCCCCCCATCAAGCCCAGCCCCACAACGGTCACGACACACTCAGAAAGAGGTCTCATCTGCGCACCTACATCGTACGTCCGATGGCCTCTGCGATCAGATGCAGAGAGGACATCAACTCAGCAAAACGCGCTGGCTTGAGCGACTGACGACCATCCGACATCGCAGCCTCGGGGTTGGGATGGACCTCGATGATCAGGCCGTCCGCCCCAGCTGCCACAGCCGCCATCGCCATCGGCGCAACCAGCTCCCACTTACCCGTTCCGTGGCTCGGGTCCACCACCACCGGCAGATGGCTCAACTGCTTCAACAGCGGGATCGCGCTGAGATCCAGTGTATTCCGCGTGTAGGGTTCGAAGGTCCGGATGCCCCGCTCACAGAGGATCACCTGGTTGTTGCCGTGCGATAGGATGTATTCCGCCGACATCAGCAGCTCTTCAATCGTCGACATCATCCCCCGCTTAAGCATCACGGGGCGCTGCGACTCCCCCACCGCGTGAAGCAGCGCGTAGTTCTGCATACTCCGCGCACCGATCTGAAGGATATCGGCATAGGTGGTGACCAACGGCACCTGCTCCGGCGCCATCACTTCTGTGATCACCGGCAAGCCTGTCGCCTGGCGGGCCTCAGCCAACAGCTTCAGCCCCTCATGTCCCAGTCCCTGGAAGCTGTAGGGCGAGGTGCGCGGCTTGAAAGCCCCACCGCGGATGACGTGGGCGCCGGCTTCTCTGACCGAGTGAGCCGCCGACATCAACTGCTCCTGGCTTTCCACGGCACACGGCCCAGCCATGATGATGATCTGTTGGCCACCGATCGACACGCCATTGATCGGGAACACAGAATCCTGCGGATGGAACTCACGGCTCGCCAGCTTGAAGGGGCGCAGCACCGGTACGGCCCGCTCCACCCCCGACATACGCGCGAGTTGCTCGCCGTCGATGGGACGTCCGTTACCGACGACGCCGATGATGGTTCGCTCCTCCCCCTCTGAGAGGTGAACCTGGCACCCCATCTGCTCTATCCGAGCCACAACATTGGCGACTTCCCCTTCTGCTGCACCGTGCTTCATAATGATAATCATCGCGACTCCCCCTTTTCGCTTTCTTCCCCTTCTGATGACAATCCCCCCAGCGTACCGGGCTAGACCTCCGCCGAACTATCCCATTGCGTCGTGGCCTCAGGTATGGGCGTCGTGGCCGCCGGATATGAGCCCAGCAACTTGATGAAAGACGTGTGCCGCAACAGTCCCATCAGCGCGGCCTCTGCCGGCAAATCCTGGCAGTGCCCTTCGAAATCCACATAGAACATATACCGCCAGGGCTCATTCTGGCGAGGGCGAGACTCAATCTTGGTCAAGTTGATCCCGCGGTTCGCGAATTCCCCCATAGCCTTGTACAAGGCACCCGGGCTGTGGCGGGTTGTGAAGACAATAGATGTCTTCGACCGCTGTGCACGCGGCGGATCTTCCAAGCCCATTAGGAAGAACCGCGTGTAGTTAAAAGGAAAATCCTCAACACCGCGATCCAATATCTGCAGCCCATAAAGCTCGGCGGCCAAACCGCTGGCAATCGCCGCCACATCGGGCTCAGGGCTCGCCGCAAGGTCGCGGGCACTGCCCGCTGTGTCAAACGTCGCTTCGGGCTCGAAGCCATAGCGATCGAGATAGCGCCGGCATTGTGCCAGGGCCTGGGGATGGGAACGCACGCGGCGGATCGCGTCGCGCTCCACACCGGGCATAGCCAGCAACATGTGGTGCACACGCAGAATCACCTCAGCGTTGATGCGCAGGTCGCGCTGCATCAGAAGCTCGTAGGCGCCCGTCACGGAGCCTGCTACTGCGTTTTCCACCGGCAGCATCGCGTAGTCGGCATTGCCGTCCTCAACCACAACAAACATCTGCTCAAACGAGCGACACGGCAGCGTCTCAACACCAGATCCGAAATACTCTCTGACAGCTTCCTCAGAATAAGCCCCGGTCACGCCCTGGAATGCAACCTTGGTCATCGCTTCTCCTCCATCAAGTCTGGTCTGAGTGCTTGAGCTTCCCGAAGATAAACGTGGTGAATCTCACATGGAGCGTGCTCCGTGTTCCAATGAATCAAGACCCTGATGCAGCGTCTCAGGCTGCCCGCCACCTGCATCTCCCGCATACACAGCAGCGGTGTCTGAGTCCACCCCAACTCACGAGCCGCTGCCGCCGGATAGACAGCATCCAGATCCGGCGTTGCCGTGAAGATCGCGCTGGCGACATCCTCAAGCGCGATCCCGTTCACCGTGATGATCTCGGTCAGCAGCCCAGAGGTCGCCTCCAGAATCGCCGCGCGTGAATTGTCCGCGACCGTTGTCGCCCCCCTCACACCCAAACACCTCATCCATCCCCTCCTTGGTTAGCATAAAAAAAGACGTGGAGCCGATCGGCTCCACGTCTTTGGTTGCTCTTGGGATCTCTTGACCTACGTCATCCTTCCAGCAGCGCGAAGCGACCGACCCGGGAGGGCCAGCTAAAATAGAAGTAGTAATAAACGTAGGTCTTGGCAGAATTCAAGTTATGTTGTTCCATAGAGATGATACCCACCAGATAGTGCTTGCTGCTATCCTGACTCTAGTGTAGCCGCATCACCGTCTTTGTCAAGCAGCAGTCACAACGGGCGTGTGTCAGAATGGGGGCGAATGCCCAAGAACGGCCCATCGCCGGACAGTCACCAAGTCCCATACCCATTCCGAAGCACGCAGCCGGCCGGCCGGCCGGCAGTTTTGGCCCTGGCGATAGTGGACATAGCAGACGTCTATGGGCCAAAACTGCTATTGGCCTTCAGGTTGCGTAGATTTCCATCTGGCTTCTGCCCCCGGAAAGAGACGTCCCCTCACGACAAGACCTAGCCAGCCACACGCTGAAGTGCGTCCAGAGCGGAGGTCAGGGCAGTCCCCATCGACTTCAACATAGTCTCGCGGGTCCTCAAAGCTTGCATGACCATCGTCTGATGCATGTCCCACACGGAGCGGTCCACCTGGTCATTCGCATCTACCGGCAGACAGATCGTCGTGTCACAGTCGAAGTCGATCTTCGTATAGGCACGCAGCTGCAGCTGTTGCGCCAACGTCGGATCGGCCAAGTCCAACCCACCCCCGGCCAGTGTGGAGATCTCCGCGCTCGGTATGGTGAAGGTGCGCACCTCCAACGTGCTGATATCCTCGACGAAGGACTCCGCCTTCGCAGCCAGGTCTTTCGCAAACTTCTCAATCGCCAGCCTCAGATCGCTCTCAGCCATCTCATTCTCCTCCCATACAGAATACGTCACTCGTCAACCCTAGGCGCCGGACCGCGCGCAATCGAAGGGATCTCCTGGTCCCTAACCTGGTGCTTCCTGGTTAGCCTGGACCTGATCCAACTCTGCCAATACATCACGTACAAACCTGTAGACTGCCGGGAAGAGCAAGAACTGCCCCCCGGGAACCGATGCCTTGACCGACAGCGACAAAGCGCCGGACGCGACAACCGAGATCAACCGCAGCCACGCCTGACGTGTTGCCAGTACCAGGCGTACAGAATCCATATGCAGCGCCATATCCAATGGCCCAATGCCCTCTTGCCAGATCACGTTGTGATCACCCGACCAGTCGACAATCGTCAACGCCACAGGCTGCCCGCCAACGCTGGTCTCCACACGCGCATAGTACTGAACCAACCGCCGGAATCGAGCGACCAGGGCCTCACACTGCTCGTAGAGATGCAAAAGAGAAATCGCCCCTGTATCGCCTGCGCCATAGGTCACAGCAGAGCCCCGGAGCGCCATCACCTCGGCGAGCAACGCAGATTCCGCACCGGCTGTTTTGGCGCTGTAAGCAAGCCCCAACTGCAGGTCAGATAGCCGTTTCTCGGCCGCTTTGAGATACGCCTGACGGACCTTTTCCGCGATCAAGCGCGCCTCAAGCTCAGATCTTGCCTCGCGTCGCGACGCCGGGAGCTCAACCCGCCAGATCAATCCCGGCTCAGCCGCGCCGGGCGGCAAGGATATTGCGGCAGCGCCCTCTGCTGGAACCATGTTTTCTGCCGTGGCAGCAAACGCAGCTACCTGGGGACCAGTCAACTCCCAGATCCCCAGAAGATCCTCGCCAGGGACCGCTGACATCCCCTCCAGCGGCCTCAAGCCCGTGAGCGTGAATCGCGATGCAGTCATCAGGGCCCAATTCTGAGGCTGTCCAGCAGCCTGGCGGCCAGATTCGCCATCGTCCCGAGGAAGTTCGCCCGGCTTTCCTGAGCTTCCTCCACCATCGCCTTATGAATCGACCACAGTGCCGGATCCACACCCCGATCTGTCTTCTCGGGAACGTAGACCTGAAGGTCGCCGTCGAACGCGATGCGGGTAAGCGCGCGCAGAGTCGCGGATACCTCCTGACGGCTATCCAACGCCGCCGCCACAGCAGCGATGTCCGCGGTCGAGTAAGTCCTGATCTCCAACGTCACGATGTCCTCGGCTACGTTGCCCAACGACGTGGCCAGCTGAGCGGTGAAGGACTTGAGCGAGGCCTTCAGCTTCTCAAATTGGTCCTCCAGCCCATACTCGATGGCAGCATGATCACTCAGCACAGCGGTTGGCACAGCGGTTAGCACAGCTGCAGGCAGGAACACAGATTCGGGCGCAGCCTTCAGAACTAGAGTTGCCGGGACCTCTTGCCGCACCTCTGTCTCGAGAATCGGCGCCGGCTCTCGCTCAGCAATCGGTAGCCGTGCAGCGGGGTCACCGATCACAATGTAGCTCCGCGCATCGTTGTTAGCCGTCCACCGATAGGCCAACTCATAATCGCTCAGATACGAGGGGTTCCACTTCAACTCCTCGAGATCGGCGCTGAGATCAGAGCTGAGCTCCGCATAGCGCATATCAAAGCTGCTATCGGTCGCCATCCCGATGGGATGACCGTTCATCAAAGTGCGCATCGCCGTGATAAAGGACTGGTTCTCGCCGCGTCCCTGCGGCGAGATGAACGAATAGCCCCACGCGCGCTCCACGTGCCCGATCACGGCCAGGGCCCCCTGTTTCAGAAGTTGCTGGGGCAGCGCCGCCGTGAAGCTGCGCGGTGCGATCTTCTCACGCACCTTGAAAGCTTGGGACGCAAACTGATCTAGCTGCGGTGTTCCGGCACCATAGCAGGCGAAGAAAAACGCCATCATGCCGGTGAGATCCGCCGATGTATCGACGTCCTCGGCTGCAAAGTAGTGGTTTCTCAGCACATCGGAGCCGGGACCCGGCCAATCCTGACACAGCAGCGCCCCCTGCTGCTGTAGTTGTGCCCGATGATTCGGCGGGAACTCGATGCCGTGGCTGGCAGTGAAGAGCAGCGCCGGCGTCTGTGCCGAATCACCGCCCAGCAAGCGCTGAAGCTGGTCATGGGTCGCCTGCCCCTCCCCCATAAAGGGAGCCGGCACATCCCAATCACGGTCCAGGGCGATATCGAAGTCCGGAGCCGCCACAGTTAGGTTCTCATACAGAGGCTGCACCAGTATCTGCGCGCTCAACTGGGTCGCTTTGTCGCCGCGGTTAGTCGGCGCGAAGAACGCCACCTGGCGCGGCAAGACGATGTCACCGCTCTCTGCGGCGACGACGCTCCACGCATAGTCTTGGTAAGCCTCGATATCGCTGCCAAAATCCAAACGACCGACAGCGCGCATGACGTCCAACTGGTACTGGAAGCTGTAAGGGATTTCCTCGGGCGTTCCCACAAGCAGAATATAGAAAGGCATCTCCCGAGGGTCCGCCAACCCCGGCCCCACACCCAGACGTTCGTAGTATTGCCCCTTCTGCTCCCCCGAACGGTAGGCACTCCCGCCTTCATAGATGCGGAAAAGGTCGCCCGCCCGCTCTCGGCGCAGCTCGAAGAGAGGCTGCAGCGCTTCCTTGATCTCTTCCCGCACGTTGGGGTGCATTTCAGCAGGGAAGATCGCACCCCAGCCGACATTCGCGACATCGGCGGGATCCCCAGCCCCCGGGATCGTGGGCCATGGGGTAGGATTCTGAGCCTTGAAACGCAATTCACTCAGCCGTGCCTCTTCCAGCCTGATCCGCAGATCTGACTGCGCATCGGTCACAGGTTGGAGTCGATCTTCCACTTGTGCCAGGTCAGCCAGCTTCTTCTGGCGGTCGACAAAATCGCGATAATCCCGCGGCAAGGGCGCGCCACGGATCAGCCGCGCCAGTTTTTCACTGGAAAGCGGGGGTTGACCATACTCACCCGTGATAGCATTGATGCCGTTGAAGACCAGATCCCCCTCGTAGTATGCTTTCAGATCATCAGGCATAACCAGACTCCTTTCGCCTGGGGCTGAAGACTAGCCACCAGCAGGCTTAACAAGCTCATGGAACCCGCAGGTCTCTCGAACCCGCAGGGGTCGCCGAACCCGCAGGGGTCGCAAGATCAGCTGCCCCCCGGTCCTGAAGCGTGGCACCACTAAGACGTACTGCAGGGTCGCCGATAATAACATAGCCGCGCGCATCGTTGTTTGCCGTCCAGAGCTCAGCCAGCCGATAGGTATCCTCAACCGTTGGCGGATCTCGCATATGGTCGTGGAGATAGGCCAACTCGGTCGCGATAGCCGCGTGCCGCATATCGAAGTAGTCCAGGGCAGCACCGACCGGCTGCCCCGCCAGCAAGCGTTCAATCGCCGCCGCAAAGACCTCGACGTGCTCGCGCTTTCGTCCCGCCAGACCCTCCGGACGATTCGTCATCTCAGAGAGAAAAGAGAGCCCCCAGCTTCTTTCAACGTGACCCACGACGGCCAACGCCCCACGATCCCGCAACGCCAGCATCGCCTTGGGAAGAGCTGCGACAAAAGGCACCTCCGCGATGGCCTGCGACGACGCCCTAAATGCGGCACGGTGGTATTCATCATAGTGAGGCGTGCCGGCACCGAAGCACGCGAAAGCAAACAAGATCATGCCACTTAGGTTGAGGTCATCAGTTACATCACTGGCAGAGAAATAGGCGTCCGACGATACCTCCCCAACCTCGCCTGTCCAATCCTGGCACAGGAGGGCCCCCTGATCAAGCCGCTGCCGGGGATCTCCAGCCGGAAACTCAATGCCGTGCGTCGCCGTGAACAGCAGTGCCGGCGGCGTCTCCAGACGCAGAATGCGCGCCAGATTGGCCTTAGTGGCGTGCGCCGGCGCGACGCTCAACACCTGCCAGGCGGACCCGGCGATCCTGGACCGGATGTACCGGTACAGCGGGGCGATCAGATGCTTGGCCGACAGAGACGTAGCGACATCACCCGGGTTCTCCGTCCCAAAGAGCACCACCTGGGGATGCGCGCGAGTCGGCGCGGCCTCCGACGCCACCACGTTCCGAGCATAGTTGGTATAGGCCGCGATATCCTCACCAAAGTCCAGGCGTCCTACAGCATACTGGACATCCAGCTGATACTGAAACTCAAAGGGAATCTCCTCGGGACTTCCCACCAGGAGGAGATAGTAAGGGACACCGGTCTCATCCGGAGCAGCCGGATTGGCAGCATCAGCATGCCGCGGTGGACGGTGCAGAAAGCCTCTAGCCGTGTCCCCGGGCCTGTACCCTTCAGCCCCTGTATAGAACCGGTAGAGCTCCCCAGCCTGCCTGGCCCGCAGCTGCAACAGTGGCGCCAACGCCACCTCAAGCGCTTCTTTACGGGCGATCGGCCACGTGGCGGGGAATATGATGCCCCAACCGGCTTCGGAGAGATCGCCGGGGTCCACCCAGGGCACAGTTCCCAGCTGACCGGTGACACGGCGCTGCAGTTCGTCCAGCCAATCGCGCAGTGCGGCCTGAATCTCATCCACACCAATTGGCGGCGAATCTCGCCGCAGGGATAGCAACACGCCACGAAGATTCGCCACAACACCGTGCCAAGAGGCGTTGGCGCCGAGCGACGACAAAGCAGCCAGACGTTGCCCGAAGTCTCCGGTATCCGGAGCCACGGCGTCAGAGGCCGCAGCGTCCCATCCCCGCGACAGTCCGCGAAGCGTACGCACCAATCTGCGCAACGGGCCAACCACCCCATCCGTTCCGGGCAGCACTTGCAGCGACGCAACCGGCAACCGGTCCAGTGAGCTGGCAAGTCCCTCAATCCACGCCAGACGCAGCAGGCAGTCTGCATCCCCGGCAACCACACCGCCACGCGTCAAGTACATCCGCCGGATCATATGTAGCGCCTGATCGAACCGCGACGTGAGATTGCCACGGAGATGATCGGGCAGCAGGTCATCGCGACGGAACAACCA
>Ga0114918_10005900_pt1 | contig 10435 bp, 8 predicted proteins | sample LantaG_FD_87015 | JGI IMG/M metagenome (GOLD analysis project Ga0114918, IMG submission 87015) | Deep subsurface microbial communities from Baltic Sea to uncover new lineages of life (NeLLi) - Landsort_02402 metaG | ecosystem: Environmental > Aquatic > Marine > Oceanic > Sediment | place: Baltic...
TCTTTGATTGTCTTAGCGACTGCCCGGGCTCCCGCATGGTCACTACGATAATTGAGCCAGATATCAAATCCAACGCGGGCCAGATCAATAGCAATAGCAGCTCCGATTCCTTTGCTTGCTCCGGTTACTAATGCTGTTTTTTTCTCTTCTTTCGTAGTCATATATCAACTATTATCTCAATGAGTATTAACGGCAAGCAATGCTAATTTCTCCACTATCGTTTTTTTCTACTTTTCAACCTGGAAATAAGCGTTTCCTATTTTGCAGAACCTTCATTAAGAAACCTGATTTCCGATTTGTAGCCTTCATTAAAATTCTCTATCGTGATCTTTTTGGGAGTATTCTTGTTTTTCTGTGCGGCCACAGCTTTGAAACAGATTTTCCCGTTTCGGATCGCCCCCCAACCAGGTTGCCCGTCAAGGACTACAAAATAGCCCGTTCCTCCCGCCAATTGGTGATTTGTTTCCAACCACAAAGATCCATCCAAAACATCCCGGCGAATACAAATTCCCGCTGCCGGCAGTTGACGGTACAACAACAAAACGTCACACAAAATACTCCTTTTGAGGAATTTATCGGACATTCCCGTGTTATTTTTCAATATTTCAAATTGATTGTCCTGCCATTGAGCCGAATACAATGTCATTCCTAAATTGCTAAAACCTGCCATATTTACTTCATTCTTATCGGTTTTATGAGCTATACCATTGGCAATCAATGTCTTGCTCTGCCAACGCAGCGTGTAACGGTACTGTAAAGGATCTGTAATATCAAGCGGGAAATTCTTTGTAAATATATCGTAATCCAAATCTTCACAATCACCCAATTTGATGTCCGGTAATGACTGACATCCGCAAAGCATTGTAAATAACATCAAAATCAGTATGGAAAGGTACTTAGGGATCATGTGGAATTAACCTTCGGAGCTGTCCTTTTTCTTTTTTTCTTCCTTCAGATTTTCAGTTTGCTCCTGCGAAAATAGCTCTTTGCATTGTTTTGCTGCTTGTGGGTTGCGAAAGCAATTCTCCGGTAATTCCTTGTTAAAGATTTCCTGCAGGAAAGCCAACGCGAACCGGTCGCCTTCAGGCTCGTAAATATCGATCCGTGTAATATTATATTCAGGGGGTGTGGATACGTGAATTCGTATTTTTTCTATATACTGCCTGAATTGTTTAGGACGCGGTTCTAAATCAAGCACAACGTAACCATTTGGATCATCGGCGCTTACAGACATATCAAAAAGGCGCTGCTGGTTCGAGAACTTGCCTTGCATCCATTGACCTATCTGTTCCATTACAAGTTTAATACTTTTACCGGCATTAGACTGGATTGAACGCCACTGGCCATCGACCAATTCGTAACGCTCTATTTTTTTCCCGTCAGAAAGCATCGCCGTCTGAAATGGTTCTATAATATCAAATCGAATCCTTTTGGGAGATTCAAAAAGGATATAACCCTGAGAAATGAGCGGCTTGTCCATAAAAGAGAAGTGCTTTTCCTGCCGGAATCGGGCTGCCAGAGTCTTCATATTGCTGTGTCGGTTTTCCAGGCGTACCAAAAAGTCTTCTAATACAGGAACAGGATTCTGTTTTGCAGCTACACCGAAAGCAATATGAGTCATTATTATTGTGCAATATATACTTCTCTTGATCCAAAGTAAAATCATATGCCTTTTCAAGATCATCTCCTAACAGGTTGCTGAAGAAAAGCTATTCGCAATCAGGTTATTGTCCCGCTCAAAGCCTTTTGCCTTCTTCTTCTTCTTCTTCTTCTCTGTCTACACTGTTTAATGCTTGTGTTATGCCTTCTTTCTGCCTCTCACGACTATATATCACGAATTCCGCTATAAAGATGGCTATCAACATCTGTAACGAAGTCGTCCAGCGGCATGTTCAGTCTTCCTGTCCGATTGTTGGCTCTACTAAAATCTATTACCAGCTTGGAAAGTTCTTGGTCACATCGCGGCTCTATTGCTCTGAGGGGATGACATTTTGCGATGTGAGGTTCAACATTAATGATGAACATAGTTTGCCGCTTGCCTGTTTTGTTACGCATACGAGTTGTTCCTGACAGGTGATTTGGTCCATTGTCTATTCAACATTATGATCAATCCACCATGAGAAGTTTTCTTGCCAACCTGTTAAGAAAACATACTCCGTCCCCGTGGGTTACACTGAAGTCTTTTTAAACTTTCTTTGTAACCTCCTAAAGCCTAAAAACATACCCGTATGCCCTAAAACGATATTGCCGATCCTGTCTAAGCCCACATATACGTGAGGTATTCATAATTGTCAAGGTCAAAATCCTCAAACTCGGGGCTTTTACTCTATGCTGACCTGCCGCAAATCAGTGTAAAGCTGGAAACAGGTATTTATCGTTTCAGCCGGTCCATCCAACAAACGATAATAGAAATTATTTTATCGAAGTGTTCGTTTTTGGATAACCTATAAGATAGGTTATACCACCAGAGAAGCGTTCACACTTCTCCATTCCAATTTCCCAGTTATAGAGATTGTTCCCTCTGACTTTTTTCACCATCATTTGTAATTCTTCAAGTGAATATGTTCGTAAACATGAAACGATTCCATCGAAAACAAAGACGAGTGGAATTAAAGGAACCAAATAAGTCAGTATTAATCTCTGCCATCGAAACGGTTTAATAGATGGAATGAAAAAGAGTACAGCAATGGGACCAAGGAAAATAATATACAGAATAGAGAACCAGTTCCTGCGAGTCATTTCAAATAAAGCTATGCCCTCTCTGCATTTAACGACATTCTGGAGAATACCCACAGCCTCTTCAGGACGAAAATGATGAAAAGAGCCAAATATGGTCCTGAATCCCATTAATTCTTTCGGCACATTTATCGCATCCACTGGATATGGGGCAGGTTTCAACTTAGATGCTTGAAACGTCTCTAACTCCAAAATATTGAAACTTGGAAACTTGTCGCTTAAAAACACTTCAAGGGAGCTTGTTTCTGAATCTACTAAATGGCCTATCAGGTACTTCCATGGTCCTCCGGAACCTGAGCAAAGGTCAACTATTTTTTTACATTTTAATTTCCGCAGAACGACCCTAAGGTATGGAACAATCGGAATATAAAGCTTCCCTTTCTCTTCTATTATATTTAAAATACCCGTCATTCCATCGCGGATCACGCTTGGAAGCCATGCCTGGTCTTCAAATTCGAATAGGTGTAGTCTGCCCATGAGTAATCTCAATTAAAACCAGTTGCAGTATAGCATTTTAGCAAACCACAACGCCGAATCTTTGGGTTCCTTCGACAACAACGATTTATATGTCACAAAAACTTCTATCAATAAATATTTCCTATTCCCTCATAGGCCAGGGATTGTCAAGCAGACACCCTATCTGTTTACGGATGTCAGAGGACCTCATGACCGGCGTGAACGTTCCGGCCGTGGACATCAGAAAGGTGACGCTATTGTTATAGTTAAGGCTGCCGTGGGTTGTGGTTATGTGCTCCATTCCGGAAAATGAGGGCGGTCCGCTACAGTAACGGTCGTTTAGTGAGACGATAATGTCAGGCGGATTCTCAACCTGGGAAAAATGGGCTTCCCATAATCGCTGCAGGGGCGCCGGATAGACGTGCGTCGCTGTGGCACGCAACAGGTCTTCCGGGTTATAGCTCCCGTGCTCATCAGTTTCGAGGCGGTCCAGAATGGGCGTCAACAGCAGCGGATCCCCCCTTAGTGGTTCGTAGATAAATCGCCCGCCCCGAGCTCGAATAACTGCTCGACCACCATCTCTGCTTAGCACTTCTACAGTATCTTTCCGGCCGTAGCTGACCAGATCCACTCCCCTGCAAGTGATCAGGTCCTCTGATACAGCGCAAGGACGACGCGTTGAAAGGCAGGCATACGTCACAACGCCAAGAGTGCTGAGTACTACATCCTTCGGGCCGTCGATATGATCCTTCAGGAGCCAGCCTCTGTCCGCCAGATGTTTTTTCAGATCCAACCATTCCACTTTCTCGTAGCTGAGTCCGTGGTCGGCAAACATCGTAACCTTGACCAACCCACGACTTTGCCAGAACACCTCAGTCAAAAAGCGATCCAATTGATAGAGACATTCCATCTGTCCTGCAGCTCCGTCCCGCACACTCACAGCGGCAGAACTTACGAAGTACGCAATCACCTCCCGTGACTTGTGTTTGTCGAAAAGCTTCTTGACCGTGTTCAGTTCCGAGTTAAACATGGGCATCCCCATGAGATAGCTCAAAACGTCAACATGCTGAGGCGCACGGTGCGTGAGCGAGGCTGCAAAAGGCTCATTTCTGCCATTCATGTAGTCCATTACTCCGCCAACCATAGAGTTTGTCTTACGATCGAAAAATCGTGACTGCACAGCCCTGCATGGGGAGCTGCCAAATATGGCTGACATGGAGACCTCCGTCACCGAGGGGTACGGCGAGACGATGCGTGACGGGGGGTAAAACATCCGCAGTTTCCCGGAATCATAGCATCTCTTGAGAAGGTCATAGCCAAAACCGTCAAGTATGAGAACCAGATGGCGACATCGGGCGGCCGGAATTTCATCCATATTGACAATAATATCAGGTATAGCATCTACGTCATTATCATAGCCTATGCGCGTAATCCTGCCGCTGCTGTCGGCAAAAGTGAAGAAATCCGGCTGTCCATCTCCTGTAGAGTCGTAATGCCGGTGAACCTCGCCTTCACAGGGTAACATCACCTCGCTGAGTTGGAAATGTGGCTTTGTCTGGCACCCGCTCACTAACAAACACATGACAATCAGTGGAAAAACTAAGAGCCTGATATTCATCCCTGAATCCTTGTGCGGCAAAAGAAGATAGTATTGGATTCCTGATTAGCTGGAGCCCATTCCAGGAAGTATTCCGGCTCCATATTTAGGCTGAAGGTCGGAAATCTATTGTGGGGTGGAGGACAAATTCGACCGATTTTACATTGACTATATTTAAAATTCATCCTTTACCCTTATATTGTCAACTGCGGAGCAAAACTTTTCACTATCCATCTATATAGCCAAGACCACCCCGGTTGTCAAGGTGTAACCTTCCATGAGGCGGAGGCGATGGTGTCAAGATTGTCGGATTCGATAATTTACAGGTTTGAATAAAAATTACTATATCAGCCAACACAACCATCGATGATTTCAATATGAAATCGAAAGAAAAACATTTGGGCAGACGGACATGTCAGGGCAGCCGGGGTCAGGTCGAGGAAAATCGCCGAGTTATTAATCGGAACATCAGTTTCAGCAATTCTGCTACTTAGAAACAGTACAAAAGTTTACATCAAAGGAGTCTTTTGATATGACTATATTATTGACAAACATATAGTAATCAGGGACAATTCCGCCAGGTTTTGGTTTAGAGGAGACAACGGTCGGTGATTTTTTTGTTTTGTATTACACGTTTTTTTTTTGCATGAGCACGGGCAAAATTGGACTGTTGTATATCCGGATATAAGACGGGCGTGAACAGACGCGTGGCGAATCAATATTCCCATGAGATGTGTTTGAGCTAAAGATTATGTTCTGTTGCGAAAGAATGTCACTATTTATGAAAGTGAAAAAAGCAGTTTATTTTGCGGTGCCTGTTCTTGTTTTGGCTGTGATTGGTGGATGCACAAGTATTCCTTATGAATATGGAGCGGGATTAGAGGGTAGTGACGTTCTCAGGCTCGCACCGGGCGAGTCCCAGGTCGAACGTGGGAATCCACATGGATTTTTGGATTGGATAGGCCATAATATTGTTTCTCTTCCGTCGAAGATAATTCTATTGAACTGGAGTGTGGCTAACCATAACATATCGACAGAAACTGAAGAAATTCTAAAGCAATACCTGGCTGATAACGATTTACACAACGTAAAAGTTCATCTCAACGATTATTCGCCGGGAAGCGAATGGCGGCGTTTGGCCAGGAACAGATCTGTCGGGGGATTCTGGCGGTTCACCCTTGGCGCAATATCGGTCACATACTATACAATATTACCTGATCGATTTTTTGCAGGACTGATTGGTGGCGATTCCTATAATCCCTATACGAACACGATCCATTTGTATTCGGATCATCCTGCAATTGCTTTGCACGAAGCCGGCCATGCCAAAGACTTTGCCGGTGAAGATGACAAGGGACTATATGCTGCGATGCGTTTGCTGCCTATAGTGCCGCTTATCCAGGAGTCGCGTGCGACGAGCGATGCCCTTGGATACCTGGCAGATAAAAACATGGTCAAAGAGCAAGAAAAAGCATACGAAATTCTTTATCCTGCCTTCGGAACTTATATCCCCAGCGGGATTTTTGGTATTGCATACGATTACATCCCAATTGACGATGGGGTCATGTTAGTAACGAACGTCATTAGTATCGTTACAGGGCATGTTGTCGGGAGAGCCAAGGCAGATGAGGTTGAGCAGAAAGAAGCTGCCGGCACGGCTGTAATGAACCGAAATCGGGATCCGCACTTGAGCACTTATAAGTGACAGATAACAATTCTCGGAGTCCCTGGAACTATTGCTTGAAATTCGTTACCAATAAGACATTCGAATCTTGTCCCGCTGGGCGCGATCCCGATTCACGAGACTTAGGTATTCCATAAAAATCTTTTTCGATTTCGAGTTGAATCTTTGGTATTGGGCAGTTCTAATGCCCGTTTGCACAACGTTATGTGTTGAACGCTTAAAGCTCCATAACGTGAGTCGAGAAAATGGTAAATACAGTGAAACTTGACTATAACAGAATTTTATTGGTTCACTCTTTGGGCTACAGCCCCGGACAGGCCGGCCGGGATATTTCCAGAGTGGCAAATATTATGTCACCGCTGGGTCTATTGAGTATTGCGGCATATTTAGAGAAAAAGGGAATCACTGCTGATATTATTGACTGTTATGCTCATCCGGATTCAGATCCGAAAATATGCCACTACTTAAAGGAGAAAAATCCAGGTTATATTGGTTTGACCTGCACCACCTCGACCTTTCACGATTCAGTCCGAATTGCCAAAATGGCAAAGGCAATTCTGCCCGGGATAATGTCGGTTTTTGGGGGTTCGCATATTTCTGCATTGCGAGAAAGGATTCTGGAGGACTACCCGGATGTAGATTTTTCTGTAATAGGCGAGGGAGAAGAATGTGTTGAAGCATTGATTAAGGCCGGTACCGACAGACAGGCTCTTAGTCGGATTCCAGGGCTGGTATACCGGGATAAAGATGATATCAATTTTACCGGATTGCGGAAAAAAGGAATAGATCTGGACAGTTTGCCGTTCCCTGCCTATGAAAAACTCGAAGGCTATCCACATGCCTATAAGCTGCCGATTTTTAATTATCCCAGAACACCAAATACGTGTTGTAACTCGAGCCGCGGCTGTCCATATTCCTGTAGTTACTGCGATAGATCTGTGTTCCGCCGCAGCTTCCGTTATAATTCGGCGGCGTATCTTTATGAACATATGAAGTACCTGAAGGAACGGTTCGGAATCAGACATATTAACTTTTACGACGATCAGTTCACGTTCAACCGGAAGCGTGTAGAAGAATTCTGTCGTATGATGATGGATAATAATCTGAACATGACTTTCAACTGTGCCGTTCGGGCCGAGCACGTCGATTTTGAGTTGATGAAGCTGATGAAGAGTGCCGGGTGCTGGATGATGAGCCTTGGTATTGAATCGGGAGACCCGGAACTGCTTGCGCAACATCGACAGAATGTGGATCTGGATATGCTGGCCGATACTATCCGAAACATAAAAAAAGCCGGGATCCGGACTAAAGGCCTGCTGATGATGGGCCTGCCCGGGGAATCGGAAGAAAGTATCAAACGCAGCATGAATTATGTATTCTCTCTGCCGATAGACGACTTTAACCTGGCGAAATTCACGCCGTTTCCCGGTTCTCCATTGTATCAAAACATTAATGACCTGGGAACTTTCGAAGAGGATTGGGATAAGATGGACTGCATGAATTTCCTATTTGTTCCCAACGGCATGGAGAAAAAGCGTCTGGAAGAGTTGTTTATTGAGTTTTACAAAGCCCATTACAAACGTCCGAAGGTCCTGATCGGATATGTCAGCATGCTATGGAAATCCCCCGACAGCTGGCTGCGGTTTGCCTCCAACTTTACCAGTTTCCTGAAATTTGCTAAATCCAATAGACGGATGGGGTAGCCATTCTTGGGAGTGTGGAATCCTGGTATAAATTCATTCTATAGATATCATCACACAATTATATATCAACACCGTTGTGATGCAGGAGTTTTTTTGAATGCAGAAAAAGGATTGCACCCAATATACAAAAATAAACAATGAAAATCGGCAATTCTTCCAGGCCTTCAGAAATGACTATTACAATTGGAATTATGATTATTGCCGATATCGCCCAGCCGAGCTTAAAGTCAAATCGAGGAGGTTTTAGCGGCAGCCATCTTCGGTCAATTTGTACCGCAATCCAGCCGGCTAAAATACCTATGGCCGCACCGGCGAATACATCCGAGGGATAGTGCGCCATCGCAGTAACTCTTAGCAATGCAACGACCGCAGAAATCGCCAGAAATACGCATATCCAGGGCCATGTGGCCAGGCATACTATTACCCCGAATATTGCAAAGGCGGTAGCCGTGTCACCCGACGGAAAAGAAGTGTGATTATCCAATTCAAGCTTTTTTTCCGGATTTTGTTCTGCTTTTATTATCTCATAAGGTCTCGGTCTTCCAACACCGACTTTCAGTGGTATTACTGTTGCAAGGACGATGAGTAATCCGAGAAGAATAATCAGGACCGGACGTTGATTCCTTGTGAAAACGAACCAGATTAATATCAGCCAAATCGGGAGCCATGCTTTTCCTGCATAGGTAATGGGTTTGAGCCAGAAAAGATCATCCCAGTCAAGCGGATTTTGCCGCAATGAAGAAAAGGTTCTTTGGTCGAAATTATAGCGGGCCCATAACGCGATCAGCCCCAAAGCAGCTACAATCAGTAAAAGAAGAGTATCTTTGAGACAAAAATTCGGTTTTGATTTTAATCTGTTGGATATCACTGTTTCTGTGTTCTTCGAGTAAGTGCAAGCAGTTCAAGGATTTTGCCCTTCGAGTAGTTAAAACCTTCTTTGGAAGCTATTTGATCCAAAGGCAGGGTGCCATGCTGCTGTTCTATTTCAATTAGGTATTGTTTTGGTATAATTAATACTCCCGGTTTAGGCTGCTTTGCCCAGGCGATAACCTCATCCGAGGTGCTAAGATGTTCAGTCGGCTTTACAAGATAGAAGTTTAATGAAGGCTCAGAAAATTTATAAGTAGCCACAGGTACATCTTTTTCTACAATTGAGTTCACCTCCCTTGCGATATGAGGTGAAATCTTGACATATTCAATCGCCGGAAATACACCCAGGAGAAGCGGAACTTGAAAAACAATCATACCGCCGAATAAAACCGCAGCGCTCAAGCCGAATTTCCCTGAGCGATGATAATAAACCGCGGCGATGGTCATACCCAACAAGACCAAACCAGAGGCCATACCAGGCCATACCAGGCCTGGAATAGGGATGAAAAACGGTGCTATCATCAGAAAAAGTGCCATTATTAATGCCTGTGGGCCAAAAAACCAGACTCCACGGCGCAGCCAGGCAATATCTCGCGGGATTAACTGGTTCTTCTTTGCCGCTGAAATCGTCCCTGCCACAGCCAGTGACAAAGCAGGCCATATAAAAATTATGTAATGGGGAAGTTTGGTCGCGGCGATTGTCATTAAAATGACACATGGGATAATCCAACTGAGCAGATAAACCCGACCGTATTTGCCGCCAACTCTAGCGCCGATAACTGCCGAAAAAGCTCCGGGCAGATGCAGTGTCCAGGGGAAAAAACCTATAACAATAACAATCAGATAGTACGGCAGGAAAAGCAGGAAACTGCCTCCGTGACTTTCCATAGGTCGAACAGCGCGATTGATTATGTCCCGGCCGACAAAGACACGAAAAAACTCTCCATTTGTAATAGTATTTACAGGTATCGCCCAGGCAATAAAAACAACCGCACCTATTGCCAGGCTAAGTGCTATACGCCAGATGTATTGTCTCGTATTATTTCTGTTTTTCCTGTCGAAAAACAAAATCGCTGCAATTGCCGGCATTGGTATCAATCCTATAGGCCCTTTTGTAAGCAACCCCAGGCCTAAGACACAGCCCATTAGAATGATATGAATGTAACTCATTCCGGATTTGGCCGAGGTAATAAATATGACCATTACGGCTACAATAAATGGCAAAAGCAATGCATCGGTGATTGCGGCAGTTCCAACAACCAATATAAGCAGATTCGAAGCAAGGATTGGCATTGTCCAAAGCCCGGCTTCGGTCCCGACGAGTTTTCTTCCTATGATAAATGTCAACAGACAAGTTATCCCAACTCCGACCGCACTGAAAAAACGACA
>Ga0114918_10005901_pt1 | contig 10435 bp, 13 predicted proteins | sample LantaG_FD_87015 | JGI IMG/M metagenome (GOLD analysis project Ga0114918, IMG submission 87015) | Deep subsurface microbial communities from Baltic Sea to uncover new lineages of life (NeLLi) - Landsort_02402 metaG | ecosystem: Environmental > Aquatic > Marine > Oceanic > Sediment | place...
GTGGAAGCAGGAATATTCAGTGCGGAAGAAGTCGGCGCAACTCATCAACGGAAGCGCGTCTTCCTCCTTGCGGAATTGGCCAACCCCGGCAGCGAGGGATTACAAAGGAGAGAATCACCACAAACCGCAGAACGGGCTTACCGAATCCTCTCGGGTAAACTCGCTGATCGCGCAAGGGTACGACCGAGCGACAGCCGAGACGCTGGTGTCTCAGTGGGCGGGTAACCCATGAACCCCGCGACCTACCAATGGGCACAGCGCCACGGCGTGAGCCCCCAAGCACTTAAGGAACTGGCCGTGATCTTCGGGACACAACGCTGGAAAGCGAAACCTATGTCGGTTATGTTGGAATTGCAGCAGGCGCATTAGCCCTTAGAGCTGCCACTTGCCAAGCATTTGAAATCATTAAAGCGGTAAAATAAAGGAAAACATTATGGGATTATTTAAAACTATCAAAAACATCTTTCGCGGCGCAGCCAACAACCTTGATGAAGTTCTTTCAAATCCAGAGAGAGACGGAGAACTTGGAATTAAAGATGCCGAAGCGTCCATTGTAAAGTTTCGCGCTAACATTGCACAGCTCATGGCTGATACAAAAGTTCAGGAAAAGAATCTCATTGAGGCTAAGAAAAAAGAAGCTCAGTGGCAATCTGTTTTGGACAGAGCGATTGATGCCAATAAAGAGGAAGATGCTCAAAAAGCTCATGGCCACCTGACTCAAGCTTCGGAAGCAGTTGCAGTATTGGCAGGGCAGATTGATAAAAACGGGAAGCTTATTGGTAAGATGAAAAAAGATCTTGGTGCTCTTCAGAACAAGATTGCTACTATCAAGAATAAAATGTCCAACCTTAAAGCTACCAGTCAGTCTTCTGATCTGCGTATAAAATTGGCCAAATCACACGATTCAATCGGCGGTGACGACAGTCCTTTCGCTGCTCTGGATAAATTTGAGAAGTCGGTAAACTCAAAAGAAGCTGAGGCTGAATCATGGGAGGAGCTTGCAGGAGAAGGCAACGAGAGTGAAGATCTCTTGGCAAAGTACGATTCTTCTGATTCTGGATTTGACTTTGCGGCACTTAAAAAAGATCGTAAAGGCGACAAGAAGAAGTAAGACCTTCTTGTAAGTATTTTAAAGCAGACATTAATTTGTCTGCTTTTTTTGTTTTAATGATCTTGACTTTATTGATATGAAGGCTAAAGTAAAATAAAACAAAGGAATACATAATGAAAAAGATAATGATAGTAACAATGTTCGCCATAGTAATGTCAGTTGTGGGACAGAGTCAAAGCCACTTAAGATCGTAGTTAATCAATCCGCATCTGAGTTTGACTTAAAGATAGTCAGTCAGATTGAAAAGGAGTTGGGAAGTGTTGAAGTTGTCAGAGGATCGTTTAGCGAATGTATTAGTTCCGTTAAGGAAGGAACTGCAGATATTGCAATTGGAAACATAACAATAAACGGAGAAAGAGAACAGGAAATAGATTTTTCCATTCCTTATAGAGATAGTAGTTTAAAAATACTTAGGAAAGACAAAGGGAGTACTTTTGGAACAATAGGAATGTTCTGTGTGAAGATGTTTCCAGCAGCAATTACATTCTTAATTTTCTTAGTTGTGTGCGGAATTGGATTTTGGTTTACAGAGAGGGGATCAAATGAGGGAATATCAGATGACTTCAAGAAAGGATTCTGGCAGGGAGTTTGGCTAACAATGACAACAGCCTCAACTGTAGGGTATGGTAAGATATGTCCGGTTAGGCCTGCGGGCCGCGTCTTGGCCTGTATTGTAATGTTCTCAGGGATAGTCCTGTTTGGCTACGTAGTGGGTATTACGACAAGCATTTGGAATGAAACTAACGTATCAGAGATGCAACTCAATGAAATGAATAGATACCGGATCGGGACGGTTTCTGGATCAACATCGGAAGGGTATCTTGCTAGTAATGCAATTCAGCCCTTGGTATATGATAGTATTGACAAAGCAATGCTGGCCTTATATAAGGATGAAATTGATTGCGTTTTTTATGATGGATGTATTCTTGAAGCATTTATAAGGAAGGATTTGATACTTTCTGAAAAATCCTACAAGGCTCAGCAGTATGGGATAGTGGTGAGTAATGGTTCTGAGTTGAGAGATAAGTTGAATAAAATACTCCATTCTGTAATATTTTTTTTATAACTCCATGTTGGTAGGGTAAACACTAAATGGAGATGTTTGATGGCTTATGTAAAAAATCCTACAGACGTTGGGCAGTCTTGGCGAGAATCGGCTGGAGATGACAGCGCTTCTGTCTGGCATGGCTTTGATGGTAAAAATAATGGCAGAGATAAATTCTTTCCTTCTACAACTCTGCCCAACGATCCAGATGCTTTGGTTAGTGCTGGAGAAGATGCTACTAGCGGGAATAGACTTTTGGCAGGCGTTTATGGAGAAAATAAAGATAAAAAACTTTAAAAGTACTTGCAATTAGTTATTTCATGTAGTATATTATTTACACAAGAGAAAAAGTGTTATTTAAAAATTTAAGACAAAGAGATTTAAAATGAAATTTTCAAGCTACAGTTTAAGCAATAATTGTTCGAGTTACTTATATAGTAATTTGTGCGAGTCTGTGCTTGAATGAGGTAGCAAATAATTTTAAATATTTGAATCCCCTTTTGAGCTAAGAACTCAGAAGGGGATTTTTTTTGGTTTGATTATATGGAGATAGTCCGGCATGGACGAGGACACTGTTTTGAAAGCAGCTGCGCACTAATACGGCGTCGAGGGTTCGATTCCCTCTGTCTCCGCCAATTTTAAAAGTAGGAAGAAGATAAGAATAAGAAATGCACAGTTGGCAGAATGGTAATGCGTAGAATTGCAAATTCTATTTTAGTGAGTTCGATTCTCACATTGTGCTTTAAGGAATGGTATAACGAAATTGGTATCGTCGCTGGTTGCTAACCAGTTCGGCAGGTAAAATGGCTGTGTGGGTTCGAGTCCCACTCATTCCACCAAGTAAGAAAGGCGTGTAGCTCAATGGTAGAGCATTCGGTTGTTACCCGAAAGGTTGCTGGTTCGAATCCAGCCGTGTCTGCTAGTAAGAAAAAAATAAGCCGCTGTGGGGGAATTGGCATACCCGACAGACTTAAAATCTGTTGTCCTTGTGGCATGCGAGTTCAAATCTCGCCAGCGGTACTAAATAGCTCTGTAGCCGAATTGGCATAGGCGGCAGTTTCAAAAACTGTAATTTGCAGGTTCGAGTCCTGTCAGAGCTACTATATGAATATAAGTGAGTACTGAACATTGGTGAGTTCAAGTGACTGTAAATCACTCGCGTACAAATAAGTCTGTGTAGGTTCAATTCCTTCTGCTCACATTTTTATCATAAAAAGTATTTAAAGTTTAAACAGGAGAATTGAATATGGAAGCGTTGTTTACAGAAGGAATGCTTGTTTGTGTTAGCTGGAAGGATAATCATAGTTTCAAGAATGTTTTTGGATCAGATTGGTCTAATGGAGAAATAAGGATTTTCAAAAGTAGTGATTATTACTTAGGAGTTATAAATGAAATCAGTAGCGTGTGAAATAAATTTAATATTGTTATTGTAAGTGTAGGATAACAATATTAAATCAACAGGGTTTCGCATGAATATTTTAATAAGCTATGCATTTATAAGAAAGAGTAAAGCATTATTCAATTTCGCATTGGCAATTTCTAAACATTATAATGTGTTGATCGACAGCGGCGCATTCAGTGCCTTCAAATCTGGAGAAGTAATAACATTAAGAGAGTATAATAGTTTCTGCAAGAGGTATGGCAAAAACTTTACAGGATACATTCAGCTTGATGTTATTGGAGATAAGGTCCAGACAGCAATAAATTACCAAAAAAGCCTAGACGAAGGGTTGACGCCAATCCCTGTGCTCCAAGTTGATGAAGATGTAGAGCAGGCGGTGAAGCTTAAAGAGACAACTGATTACATTTGCATATCGGGACCAGCGATAAGGGGTCTTTCTAAAGAATGGGTTAGAGAGCGAATTAGACAAGTTTATGATCTTACTGGGTTAAAAATGCATGCTCTTGGATTGGGGCCGACTGATGGAATAAAAGACATACCTTTATATTCTTGTGATAGCTCTGGATTCATTGTTCCAGGTATGAATTATAAGATATCACTGTTCAATGGCAAAACTGTTAAAAGTCATGAACTTGATGACCTAAAAGCTCTAACGTTTGCATCTGGATGTGGGACAAAGCCATTGAAAAATGGAAATAACAGTATATCTTACTTCTCTGGATTCTATTCATATCTTCAATATCAACAATATATAAAAGAGAATTTTGATAAAAATTATTATTTTGCTATTGCCAATGGTGACAACTTAAGAAGATTGGCATATATATGTAGTACAAGTAAATGTGGTGAGCCTGACTATATGGGATACTATCATACATTTAGAACTTATCGCATTAGTAATAGTAAAAAGCACATGATGACTGGTTTGTTAAGATATAGAAGTATGTTTAAGAATTCAAATTTTTAAAGAATATATCTTAAAGTATCGTCAGATATTTGATAGAATGGAGATGATATAACTTAAAAAAATAATGGGAATACTTTGTGAAAAAATTAACTGTGATAATACCATTCTCAAATGAAGGTGCGTACCTCAAAAAAACTTTAGACTCAATAAGACTTACTGCGGAAGAAGAAGTTGACATTGTTATAGTTGACGATGCATCAGATGATGGAATTAATTATGAAGACATTGCTGAAGTGTATGGATGCAAGTATATTAAGAATGAAGAAAGAATTGGGCCTACTGCAAGCAGAGGTAAAGGGGTGGAGTTGGCAGAGACTGCATATGTTTTGCTTATCGATGCTCATATGTCGTTCTACTTCAACGACTGGCATAATGAGTTTGTAGAAGCTCTGGAACAGAGCAGCACAGCCGTATACTGCGCCAATGTAGTTCCTCTTAATAGATATGCCCGTAGAGATAAGAAGGTGTTGAAGGGGCTTTTGGGGGATTCTAACGTAATCGGTGTAACAGCAGATGAGTCAAAGACTAGTTTTATTCACAACAGCCATGGCGAAACAAACTTGATACCAGTTCTTTTTGGCGGAAGTTATGCTATGTCAAAGGAGTACTTTGAGGCGCTAGATGTGTCTGGAAGTCTCAAGGGAGTTGGATGCTTTAATTTGCTTTTAAGCTTAAAGGTGTTTTTGGACGGAGGCGAGGTTGTTTTCTTGGAAGATACAAAGATTGGACACATCTATACTGATCTTTTGTCGTATGAAGTTGATACGGCATCATGCAGGGATGATGTAACGTTGCTGACTGGATTGTTGTTGGATTTGAGCGGACAGGATAGCATTGAGAATATAGCTGAATTTAGCCAAGAAGACAGCGTGGAAGATTCAAAAGAGGGAATTGAGGAAAGAGAGAAGAATATGAACTTTTTGAAAGAGTTGATATGCGACAAACTTAATAAAAGAACAGTTGAGTCCTTCATGGAATTCAGAGATTCGTTTGAAAGTGGGAGATAAAATACTATGAATAAAGAGATCGAGCGTAAGTTTTTAGTAAATGGAGAGCCATGGAAAGGACATCAAGCCTATGATATCCAACAAGGATATCTATCAGAAGGTGAAGTAACCACTCGTGTGAGAATTTCTAATAAAAAGTCCTATTTGACATTGAAAGGTAAAAAGACTGGCATAACCTGCTCTGAATACGAATACGAAATACCTCTGCACGACGCTCAACAAATGATCAATTCGTTTTGCGGTAAGCAGTTAATTCAAAAGAAGCGCTACAATATATATCATGATGGATTTAGATGGGAGGTAGATGTATTTGAAGGTAGTAATGAAGGGCTGGTTATAGCTGAATTAGAGCTATCGTCAGAAGATCAGCAATTTACTTTTCCTGACTGGATTGGTGAAGAGATGTCATCCGATGCCCGTTATTATAACAGTTGTCTCCTTGAGCGTCCATGGCCGTTTGATGATTGATTGTGATCCTAGATAAATAGGTCGTTTGGCATCAACGGATTGTATTAAAACCATTATTGGCTCGCATATTTTTTTTATAAGATATCTTCTTATAGAGACGGAGTCAATGGTGGCTTTTGTGCTTAAATTAAGTTTAAATTAAGATGGGTATTTGGATGTTAGTATATACATGTAAGAAAAGATTTTTTTGCCCTGAATTGAATAGGAATATCCCAGTTGGCGCTGAAATATTAAGATATGAAAATATTGGAAAGCTTACAATTAAAGAGTTTAATACATCTGGAAGGCAAACTGTTTATCACTATACGACTAGTATCGAGGTGGAGTGGTTCTATTCAATGGAATTGAGTGCTGGATTTTTCACTCCCAAAGGCAAGTTTCAAGAGAGCGTTTATGGAACAGTGGTAGAGGAGTCTGTAGGGCCTGCTTTGACTCTCAAGGTGTTGAGCACTAATCAGAGAAACATAGAAGGGAATCAGAGGAAGGGAGCTGTTCATTTTAATACGGATAGAAGCAGGATAGAAGTTTTTGATGGGCAAGTATGGTTGAATGAAGATTTGACAAAGCTTAAAAATGAATCAGGAGGAGATCTTTATGAAGGAACTCCTGTAGTTATAAACAAAGCATTTGATAATGCAGTTGCAACAACAGATGAAGAAGATGATGATAATGTAATTGGAGTTGTTGTTGATGGAAGTCTTGAGGGTATGCCTTTGACGGTAGCGACTCAGGGAGTATACAGGGTTAGAGTTACGGGTTCCGTCAGCAGAGGAGATTTCATTTCATCAGGAGACGATGGGAATGGGAAGTCAGTAGGAACAACAAAAACAAGTTCAGTTTTTGGGATTGCAGTGCAGGGCGGCAATGACAATCTGATTAAAGTATTTATATTGAAAGGATAAATTATGGTCGTATATAATTGTTTAAAAACATTTTTCTGTTCGCAGCTTAATAGATATATTTCAGTGGGCGCTGTAGTGTATAGGTATCAAAATACAACTAAAGTGAATATAAGTGGATCTCCTTATGCTGACCCAACAACACAGGTTACATCTTCAAACTGGGAGTTTGAAGGGCCAAAGCAAGTTACATGGTTTTATGATTTGGAGCCAGCTCCTGTAGGAACTTCCACTGAAGGTTTCTTTGAGTTCGTTGAGATTCTTCCAGAAGATGAGGCTGGTGGAGGGATAAGCGACATTCCTGCTGGAGATATGATTTACACGGGTGATGTCGCGGTAGATGGGGACTTCCCAGACATTCTGGATAGAAGAATAGGCGATGTTTACACCGTAATAGGCGATGTAACTGATTCATTAACCGCTTTGACTTATGTAGATGGTGAAACCATCATGTGGGATGGCGCTTCGTTTGTAGTAATAGGCTCATCTGTCGAATCTGCTTCTTCGTCGAATCAAAAAGTAATCAATCAAACAGCTCATGGGTTCAGCATAGGGAATGTGGTAAGAATAGATTCAACACTGGATGTTTATCAACTGGCACAATCTAATACAGACGTAGGGTCGGAAGCAGTTGGTCTAGTTGTAGAGGTTGCAAATGTAAATACTTTTACAATAAATACAGACGGATATTTTGATTTAACTGGCTCTGGAGCATCAATGTTGCCTTTAGATCCAGGTTGTGTTTATTTCTTAAGCGCTACAGTTTCAGGCGGCGTCCAATTAACATCTCCTAGCTCTGTAGGGCAAATAACAAAGCCAATATTCGTATCCGAAACAGCAAATACTGGATATGTAAAGGTAATGCGGGGAGTTGAAATACTTCCTGCTCCTACTGTTGTAGATGATCAATTTGACAATGGATATGTGGATGTTGGAGAGGCTCGCATTCAATGGGGAAGAAGTTCTTCCACTATTGATACAAATGAGACAATAGCATTTCCATTCCCGTTTGGTACTGCTCCAGTTGTAACAACTACTTTAGAATCGAGTGGGAGTGAATCAGGCGGAATATCAAGTATCACTACTGTTGACTTTGTGTACAACAGAGATGATGCTGTAACTAATCCAGCATTTGTGCATTGGCATGCTGTCGGGAAAAAGCCTGTTGTGTAAAAAAAGTTAAATAAAAACTTGACATGTGAAGAAATTGGAAGTATACTGTTAACAGATCAGCTTATTGATTAGAAGAAATTCTAACATTGAGTCGGGCTCATTGAGGCGAAAGCCAATAGTTGGGTCAGGGCGCTCCCCGCTACTCCGGTAGGTCTTGGTGTTGTAGCGCCATTTAAATTAAAAAACTAAAAAGTGAAGATATAATGAAAAACCAAATAGTCATAGTGGATAGAGTAAGACGACAGGATTCTGATCGTCAAGTTCTGCGCGTGTCTAATGGCTAAGTTGTAAATTTACATTATTTTTTTAAAAGCCCTTAGACTTAAAAATCTAAGGGCTTTTTTTATGTTCTTTTTCTGCGAAGAACGATTTGACTTAATAGCAATGAAGTATATAGTGTAACATAACAAGAAGGAAACAAGAAAGAAAAACAAGCACGAATAGCTCAGCTGGCTAGAGCATCTGGTTTACACCCAGAAAGTCGGGGGTTCGAATCCCTCTTCGTGTATTTAATTAAGTCATTGCAGAAAAGGATAAAGTATGAAAAAAGAAGATATTGAAATAGATGATGTTTGGAGGGACGAAGATGGTGATTATTGTGATCCTGAAGATGAGATGTTGGTAGTAGGCTTTTCAAAAGAAGAGGTTTGCGTCAAGATTGAAGAGCATTTTATGGGAGTTCCATTTGAAGACTTTGACTGTTTCCGATTGGATTCAAGGTTGGGAATAGAAGTAAATATGGAGGATGATTGGGAAAATTTGGTAAGTAGTGAACAGGATAAAGAAAGCAAAGGAAAAGGTGCTTAAAATGAACAGTGAGGAAGATATTATCAGATTTATAGAAGACAATGTGGATGGACTCCAAGAAAAGAAAGACTACATGTTAATAACCATATCCTCATATAAGCTTATGACGGAAGATGAGCATGTTATTGAATTGATAGAAAAGATAGAGAAGTATTATCTCAGCGGTGAATTAGACATTGAAAAGGAAATGATTGAAGCGAAGGTTAAATACAATGTTTCTGAGAATGGTAAATATCCAGTATCTGAATTTCCATGGCGCAAAGAATATCTTATCGGTAGGTATGGCGCAGATGTAGGAATCCATCTGTTTAATGAGTTTCATAAATACATGTGCTCTATTGAAGGCACGGAGTTCGAAGACTCTTTTCGTATTTGTGAGGCTGGCGTTAAAGAGGAAGAAGATGTCTATGAGAAAACAAAATCGTGTTGTGGCTTTGCGGATACTGAAATAAAGTATAAAGGTAAAGAATACAAACTTGGCTTCAATTACGGACATTAAGCTATATGTACAAGATAAAAAGAACTGACAGTCCTGATGATTTCGTATGGGGCGATGAATATAAGACGACATTCAAATTACTTAGAGATAAGTCAGAAGGAATGACAGTTGAAGATGGAGATGTTGAAGAAGTAGTTGAATATTTTAATAATTTTAATGCGGGAAAATTTGTAGCAATTGAAGAATAATAGAGCTTGACTTAAGAAGTTAAGACCTTATATTGATATCAACTTAAGCAAAAGGAGTGGCAAGATGATAACAGCAGAAAGTATTACCAGATTTGAAATGAGCGAAGATATGGTTGATGTCGAGTATTGCTCGTCTTCACCGGAAGTTAGTAAAATAATTTACTATTCTGAAGATGGAAAAATAAAGGGTGCCAGTACTCCTAGCAATTACTTCAACCGCAAAGAAGGGACTTGCGACTCTAAAGGTGCGTTAATGATATTTCCATTTATAAAATCTGTCAGAAAGGTTAACAGCTTAGTGCTGCCATTTTCGGTCAATCTTTTCAGGATGTGTACGGAGGAATGGCAGTGTCTTGAGGTGGAACGCCAATTGAACTGTTTTAAAGAGAGTTCGGGATTAAATGAATTGACAAAATATGGCATTCGTCTTAAAACAAGGCCACACGTGAGAACTTATAGTGGTATGTGGGGGTTCCAATCATTTATGCTTGAAAGCAGTTCGCACTATTGGGTAGGAGGAGGAGATACTATCAAAAATATCATTAATCAGCATAGCTGGGATAAAATGGATAAAGAAAGGAATTAGGCAAAATTAGACAGACACTTTTCAAGATTGAAGTAAGATATAAAGGCCCTTAGCTCAGTTGGTTAGAGCATCCGACTCATAATCGGGAGGTCCAGGGTTCAAGCCCCTGAGGGCCTATTTAAATAAACAAAACAAGGAAAGAAAAATGGTTGAAGTAGAAAAATCAATTGTTTACAGAGTAGGCTTAGAGCAGTTTGACAGTCAAGCTGATGCTGATTCATTTGCCAGAAGAGAAAACGACGCAATTTGGGCATTAAGAGCGACTACTGAATGCAGTAAAAAA
>Ga0114918_10005902_pt1 | contig 10433 bp, 6 predicted proteins | sample LantaG_FD_87015 | JGI IMG/M metagenome (GOLD analysis project Ga0114918, IMG submission 87015) | Deep subsurface microbial communities from Baltic Sea to uncover new lineages of life (NeLLi) - Landsort_02402 metaG | ecosystem: Environmental > Aquatic > Marine > Oceanic > Sediment | place: Baltic...
ATTACCTGGTCGTACGCTCTTTGTATGAAAGACGAATAAATATTGCAGAAGGGAATGAGCCCCTGTGTGGCAAGTCCGGCAGAAAAGGTTACCGCATGCTGTTCAGCAATACCAACATCGAAAGTTCTTTCAGGCATCTCTTTCATCATGATGCATAATGAACTGCCGGTAGGCATAGCCGGGGTTATGCCTGTAATCTTTTCATTCATGCGTGCAAGTTCAAGAATAGTTTTACCGAAAACCTCCTGGTATGGCGGTAAGGAGTGTATATCAGGAACCTCAATGATTTCACCTGTTTCCTTATCAAATTTACCCGGAGCATGAAAAGCTGTCTGGTTCTTTTCGGCTTGAATAAAACCTTTGCCTTTGACTGTGAGGCAATGAAGAAGCTTTGGTCCGGGAATCCTTTTCATATCTTCGAGAATCCTTGTGAGGTGCAGTACATCATGTCCGTCAATAGGGCCGAAATACCTGAAATTCATTCCCTCAAAAAGGTTGCTCCTGTCGAGAATGGTGCTTTTTAATCCGGCCTCGATCTGTGCAGCCAGGGTACGTGTTTTAGGTCCGAATTTGCCGAATATGCCAAGCATATTCCAGACTTTATCTTTAAACCTGTTATATGTTTTACTGGTTGTGATATCGAGGAGATATTCCTTAAGAGCTCCTACATTCGGATCAATGGCAATGTTGTTATCGTTTAAAATGACGAGCAGATCGGATTTAGCAGATCCGGCATTGTTAAGTCCCTCGAAGGCTTCTCCTGCTGTCATTGCACCATCGCCTATTACCGCAACAACATGTCTTTTTTCTCCTTTTCTTTTTGAAGCAACTGCCATCCCAAGGGCTGCAGATATGGATGTTGATGAATGTCCTGTTCCGAACGCATCATACTCGCTTTCAGCCATTTTCGGGAAGCCGCTGATGCCTTTATATTTCCTGTTGGATGAAAACTTATCACGCCGGCCCGTCAGTATCTTATGCCCGTAAGCCTGATGACCGACATCCCAGATAATTTTATCGTATGGGGTGTTAAAAACATAATGCAGAGCCACAGTCAATTCGACAACACCAAGACTCGCACCAAAATGACCAGGATTAGTACTGACAGCATCAATAATAAATTGTCTCAGTTCAGCACTGACCTTTACCAGGTCGGCCGGATCAAGCTTTCTGAGGTCTTCAGGTGATGATATTTTATGCAGTAAGCTTTCTTCCGTAGTCATTCATCGGTAAATTATCAGCAAATATAACAATTATTATTCCCGGGTGTTTGCTGGAGCATAGCGGGGATTTTCTTAATTTTACCGTGTCATGCTATGTTCAAAAAACAATAATTGAACGATAAAGTTGTTTTATAGAAAATATTTTGTAAACATGAAAAAAGCACTATTTTGTATTTCTGCGGTACTTTTAACGGTATTATTAACAATATCCTGTGTCCCTGGTAAAAAGTTTAAAACCCTGCAGGATACGAGCAAGAATTATATGAATGAGAGGGATGAATTCAAAGCCGAGAACATAAATCTCGAGATGAAAAACAGGGAGCTTGAAGCAAAGATCTCACAATATGAAAAAGAAATAAGTACAGTTGAGCAGGAAATTGAATCTGTAAATGCTCAGAGGGATAAGGCTCTTGAGGATTTCAGCAATATATCAGCAAGGTACAACGAATTGCAGACTGCCCAGGAGGATCTGATCCGCGGCAATGTCAAGGAGACGCAAAAGCTTCTTACTGAACTTCAGGCTGCACAGGCCAGTCTTCAGAATAAGGAGGACCTCCTCCGTCAGCTCGAAGAGACACTTGATACAAAGAAAGCCTCTCTTGATGAGCTTACCTTCGAACTCGAAAAAAGAAACGCCAGGATGCTTGAACTTGAAAAGATCCTCGATGCGCAGAAACATATCGTCCAGGATCTTAAAAACAAGGTCTCTGAAGCTCTGCTTGGATTTGAAAATAACGGGCTGACAGTTACCATGAAAAACGGAAAGGTGTATGTCTCTCTTGAAGAAGAATTATTATTCAAATCAGCCAGCTGGGAGATTGATGCCAACGGGAAAAATGCTCTCAGGAAACTGGCCGGCGTTCTTGCAAGAAATCCGGATATTCAGATCACAATAGAGGGACATACAGATAATGTACCATATAATCCCGGTGGCGGACAACTCAAAGATAACTGGGACCTTAGTGTTAAAAGAGCAACAACGGTGGTGCGGACCCTGCTTGATGGTTCAGGGATTGATCCGAAACGTCTGACAGCCTCAGGACGAAGCGAATTTGTTCCTGTTGATGCTCGCAACACATCAGATGCCAGGCAGAAAAACAGGAGAACAGAAGTTGTCCTGACGCCAGACCTCACCCCTTTATATGAGCTGATAAATAAATATTAGTAACTTTATTTGCCCCACCCTATAAATGCTTACAATATCTTAGTAAAAGAAAATTTTGGCTGACTCCAATTTAGGGGGCATGTCACAAAGGGTAAAGTCCCCTTCAGGGGATTTAGGGGCTAAGAATAAGAAAGCGCTGAAAGATTTGGTATATTATTTTTCCTCTGAGAATTCCTGCAATTTTACATTCATATTTTTAAGTGCCTTCAGAAGATTATCCTCCGGTTTAAGAAAATCCTGGTTTCCCCAGAAATCCTGATCGTAACTCTTTATGGTTTTTGAAAAGACTGAATGTACCGGAGCAAGCTCCTCTCTTTCAAATCTGGCGACATTCTCGGTATTCACACTTGTGATAGCAAGCTCCAGAAAGACTTTGAATTGACTGTTGAACAACTTCTTCTTTTGTTTTGAAAGGAAAACAAGGTCTCCCCTGACATGGTTAAGGAAATACCTGTTATTGATTTTGCGGTAGCTCACCCTGTATTTTACTGAAACAGGCCATGTTGTATATCCACGTGATGAGCTTAATATAAAAGAGTCTTTCAGCTTCTGAAGATATTTGGGATGTAATTCAAAATCAGCACCAAGTATTGCAAAATCATCAGTATTTATAAAAATACTTCCCCTGAATAATGGTTCATCAATCCCTTCTCTTTGTTCAAAATCTATTACCCAGGCAGCCTCATCATCATATATTACAATGTCAGTTATCCTGTAGCTGTATTCTGCCATAGATGCTCTTTCTAAGAATTCGAAAGAATTTTTTACCAGATCAAGCTGGAGGCATGTGTTTAATCCTGCTTTTAATCTCACTGCAAGGGTGTCATCGAGTCCCAGGTTTTCTATTTTCCTGCTTTTATAAACCTTTATCTGGTCACCCAGAATTGTCCGTGAATACGAGCTTTTAAAAATATGTAATAAAGCTTCGGAATAAATCTCGAGATCATTTTTTCTTATGACACCTTCCCTGTAAAAACCTGTAAGCATAGCTGGAGAGGTGCCATAATTATCTGTAATTGCGGAAATGGTTTTATAGATGATCTCCTGTGGAACCTGTGTCCTTATAATAATTTCAGGTATGGGTATGAACTCCCGGGTCATTTTTACCCTTAAATTATTGCCATGAAATTGATTAACAGGTATCTCTTTGCCCAGAAAACCAAGATATGAAAAAGAGAGTGTATCATTAAAGGAATCGGGAGTGACTTTCAATCCGAATTCACCATTGCTGTTCGTGACGGTTCCTCTGCCCCTGTTTTTTAATCCTATGGTGGCAAATGGCAGGGGATTGCCGGTAGACTCATCAACAATAATTCCTGAGATGTATATTATTTCAGGTTCCCGAATGGTATCTGTTTGCTGCCCGGGTGCAGAGACAGCTTTGGCAATAATTATATATTTATCGATAACCGAGAATACGAGTGAATCATTCTGCAGTATACTGTCGAGGATAATATTAAGCTTTATACCGGTGAATGTCAGGTCTGTTTTTCTTCCGGGGTCTATTAAACGGCTGTCGTATGTGAAGTTATAACCGGTCTCTCTACTAATTATGTTGAGTGCATTTATGATCTTTATCTGGCCGGAACTGAAGGTAAAAGCAGAATCAAGTATACTCTCCTGACACTCTGCTGACTGCCGGCCGGCCAATATGATAAAAAATGCAATGGCCAGTATTTTTTTTAATATTAAGCCATTGAATGACAACATATTATAATCGAGCGCTATTCTTTTGAAAGATGGTAAACATTCCCATCCTGTGTATAACGCAAGTTAAAACTAGCACAAATTAAGCGAATAATTGTGTCCTGTGACTGGTTATCAACGGATGAGGTCCATGTTTCATCAAGAATTGCCGGATCATCTGCAATGATGTTCATATCATACACCCGTTTAAGATCTTTAAATACGATTTCAAGTCTCTGACGGTCGAAGACAAGCTTACCGGTCTTCCATGATATATAATTGGGATTTTCATTAAGTATCTTTCCGGAGAGTTTTGTATCCATGGTTCCCACATATCCCGGATCAAGTACAATATTCTGGGTTTTTGTATTATCTGAGAGCATAACCTTGCCGGTTTCGACATAAACCTCAACTGCGGAATCAGGATTATTGGTTATGATATTGAAGGATGTTCCTAAAACTTCTATACTGGCTTTACCGGCATTAGCAGTGAAAGGTTTTGAGGGATCGGGACTGATCTCAAAGAATGCTTCCCCTGAAAGAGCCACATGCCTTCCTGATTTTCCAAAATTTGCACGATAAATCAGTTCCGTATTACGATTCAGGAATATATCGCTGCCGTCAGGGAGGCTTACCTTCAGGTTTTTCTGATCATTGGCTGTGGTCACGACAATTTGCTTGTTCATAGTGACAAAATAAAGGGTAACAGTGCCAATACTCAGAAGGATCATGGCTGCAGCGGCGATTTTTATAAATCTGTTTCTCATGCCGATAATCCCGGCCGGAGTTTTTGTTGTCATATACCCTGATTCATTAATCCTGGAATAGACTTTATCCCACGCTTTGTCAACATTTATTTCCTTTTCATCATTCATTTTTCCCAGTTTTTCCCATAATTCTTGGGTATTATTTCCATCATCAGCCAGAAAACGGTCAAGCAGTTCTGACTTACCCTCTTTTTCCCCCGACAGTGCTGAAGCAAGCTCTTCCCAGTCCCTGTCGGTAAATTTATCTGTATTCATTTTCTCTTTCATTGTTCTGTTAATGCTCTTCTGAATTCTTTAAGTGCTTTCCCCATGTTGGCTTCCACTGTTTTAACCGACACCGAAAGCTTTTTGGCAATTTCTGCATATTTCAATCCTTCAAACCTGTTCATGCAGAAGATCCTTCCGCATCTTTCAGGAAGACGTTCAATTATCTTTGCGATTTTTAACTGAAGTTCTTTGTACTGAATTATATCCGAAGGATTATCAGTATTTTCAGTTGATTTATATGTCATCTCCGTGGCATGTTTCATAACCACACGGTTATGATTGATCCAGTGTATACACCGGTTGTGTATTGCCCTGAAAAGATAACCGTTCAAAGAACTATCAATTTTAATTTTTTCCCTGTCCTGCCACAGTCTGAAAAAAAGATCCTGGACAATTTCCTCAGCCGTATCGTGATCTCTGACAAGGCTCTTTGCATATCGAACCAGGGAAACATAGGAGGATCTGAAAAGTGATTCAAACTGTCCTTCATCACCCTGACGGATCCTCCTTATTATTTCAGTCTCCCTGGTCATTATCCTAATTGTCAGCCAGGTCTTTCCTGTCGCTGAATTTTAGTTTTCTGTTAAGCCGGCGTATTGCTGATTCTATGCTCTGGTCAGGTTCAATTACGTTATAATCTCCCCAGAAATCAGGGTCAGTAAATGCGCTGACCTCTTCTATAAATACATCCGTATATTTTATCTTCTCCTTGCCTGCAAATTTAATAACTTCTTCGGCAGTACGGTCAGTAATTGCTATTTCCGACATCGTTGTATAGAATGTATTGAAAAGTTTTCTCTTCCAGCCAACCTTAAATTTGACTTCAGCCCTTGAGTAGGCAAAATACCATTTTCCATCCTGTTCGCGGTACTTTGTACGGTATGTTGCCACTTCGGGAGTAACCTTGACACCAAACGGCTTTTTCCTGATAAATATAGAGGAAGCAGCCTCTTTATCCGACAGGTTAAATCCGAATTCGGCCTCTGTAATGGCATATGAATCCATTTCAATGTAAAGACTGCCCATGAATAATGGCTCTTCGACCGAGGGTTTCTGTATAAAATCTATTATATAATGAGGTTTGCCATCTATCTCAATAACACTCGACAAAGAATAATCATAATATTTCAATGCTTCGGGTGTAAGTATTGCTTCAGTGTTCTTGGCAATATCCAGTTGAAGTACACTTGTTGTCCCTCCCTGGAGTTTAAATAAAAGAGTATCAATTTTCTCAACATCCTCACTTTTTCTTCCTTTATAGATACGGGTACCGTCAAAGCGGAGAATGCTGTTATAAGGTGCCTTGAATATTTCAACAACTGCCTCTCCTATAGAAACATACGAACGGCCCTTGCGGATTGTCTCCCTGTAAAATGCTGTCATCAGATTTGGAACCGTTTCGTAATTTTTATGAATATTGGCAATTACTTTTGTCATTATGGTATTCGGATCCAGCGGTTTGACAATGATTTCTTTAATCGGGATAGGAGCGGGTTCCATCTGAATAATATTTTTGTGGCCGTTGTCACGCATGGAGCTTATGGGTACAACTTTGTTCTTGTAACCCAGATAGGTTATCTCGAGGTCATTCGAAAGCAGAGACTCCCCGATTTTTAATGTGAATTCCCCGTCAATATTTGTAACGACTGCAACATTTGATTCTGTAACAGAAACTGTTGCAAATACAAGGGGAGTGCCTGTTTCGGCATCTGTAACTTTCCCTTTGAATGTGAGATAAGCCTGCTGGTCACCTTTCTTCCTTTCTGCCGTATTAACTCCTGACAGAGTCTGAAATGTAAAAGCCAGCAGAATAACTACTGCATAAAAAGAGATTTTTTTCAGTGTTTTCATGGCGTTTTTAATTTAGTTATACAATAATCTTTAAAATCCTGTTGTTTGGAATGTTTCTTCAATCATAAGACCTGAACTATGCTCACATACCCTATGCATTTGAACAGAAATTTTTTCATTATCTTACTTTTTCTTTAATTAATAATTATGAAGCGCCCGGGTGTCAGATCTGTTAATGCATTAACCGCAGGTCTTGCATATATGAAAAGTACAATCAAAGGCTCTGCTGTTATCAGAGGTATGCCTGTTTCATTAGGAACAGAGCTGACAAATCATTGTAACCTGAATTGTCCCGAATGTCATTCCGGGACCGGGTTGATGACAAGGAAGCGCGGCTTTATGGATATAAACCTGTTTGATAAAATTATATCTGAACTTGAGCCATATCTTTATTACCTGAACCTTTACTTTCAGGGAGAACCAATGATGCACCCCCGATTTTTCTACTTCCTCGAGAGATCACATAACATAAATACGATCGTTTCAACGAACGGCCATTTCCTCTCACAGGAAAATGCTGAAAAGATTGTCAGATCCGGATTAAATAAGCTGATTATCTCCATCGACGGCATTGACCAGGAGACCTATTCATCATACAGGATCAATGGAGATCTGACAAGGGTGTTGGATGGATTAAGAAACCTGGCTGAAGCAAGGGGGAAATTATCATCTCCGTTAAAGCTTGAAATTCAATTTCTTGTAAACAGAAAGAATGAAAAACAGATACCTTTTGTAAAACGTTTAGCCCGGAAGATGAATGCTTCCCTGAAACTGAAATCAATGCAGATAATCAACCAGGAAGCTTTTGAGACCTGGCTCCCCTCAAGACAAGAATTTGTAAGATACAAAAAGAAGGAAGGAGCATATACAATAAAAAACCGGCTTCCCAACAAGTGTGCCAGGCTATGGTTCAACCCGGTCATAACATGGGACGGGAAAGTGATACCCTGCTGCTTTGATAAAAATGCCGTTCATATTATGGGAGACCTGAATGAGAAATCCTTCAGGGATATCTGGGAAGGTCCGGAATACAGAGCCTTCAGGGAAAGAATCCTCTCAGATCGTAATACCATAGAAATTTGCAGAAACTGTACATCAGGCCTCAAAGGTGTCAGATATTGATAATTGTGTTAAAATCGTATCTTAGTATTATAAAACTCTTATGACATGAAAATATTTAGAACAATCCTTTATTCACTATTAACTCTTATAGTGCTGGCAGTTATCATTGGTTTAATCCTCCTGCGTGGTATTAAAAGGGGAGCCCTGCCTGAATATGATGGAGAACTTACTCTTTCAGGACTTACTGATGAGGTTACTGTTTATACGGATAACAGAGGCATGCCTCATCTTTATGCCGGAAATGAACATGACCTCTATTTTGCCACAGGTTATATTATGGCACGGGAAAGACTATGGCAGATGGATCTTATCCGGAGGGCAACAACAGGTAGGCTTTCCGAAATCTTCGGTGAAGACTATGTACAGACAGATCTTTTCCTGCGCAGCCTTGAAATGACAGCCAAATCCAAAACGGTATTGAGCAGCGAGGACCCTGCCATAATGAATTGCATGCAGGCTTATGCCGATGGGGTAAATGCTTATATTTCAGCAGCAGGGAAAAAACTTCCGCCCGAATTCAGAATTCTAGGCTATAAGCCTGATCCCTGGAAGCTGGAAGATATTGCTAACATAATAGGATATATGGGATGGGATCTGGCCTCAGATAATTTGTCATCAGATATTTTCTATTACAGGCTTGCTAAAAAGTTTGGGCAGGAAAAAGCAGCAGAACTGATCCCCGACTGGAAAGCAGTTAATTCATTTGTTTTTCCGGGATTCACATTAAGTGACGAAGTACTTAAAAGTGTCCGGGAGTTTATCTCTTCGATGGATAAGCTTGAAGCACTGGGTATTGTATCTTTCTCAGGAAGCAATAACTGGGCGGTGACAGGAATGAGGACCGAAACAGGCAAACCGGTGCTTTCGAACGATATGCACCTGAGCTTCGGATCACCCGGAATATGGTTCCAGATGCACCAGGTAGTGCCCGGGAAAGTGAATGTAACAGGCGTTATTGTACCAGGTCAACCCTTTGTTGTGGCAGGTCATAATGAGAAAATTGCATGGGGAATGACAAATCTGATGGTCGATGATATTGATCTGTTTGCAGAAAAAATAAATCCTGAAAATGAAAACCAGTATTTCTTCAATGATGAATGGAAGAACATGGCGGTGAAAGATGAAATAATAAAGATCAAGGGAGGGGATGCCGATACGCTTCAACTTAAATTCACCCATCGCGGACCCATTGTATCTGGATTCAGAGATGTAAAGGATGTGTCCCTTACAATGAGATGGGCCGGATATGATTATAGCGATGAAATAAAAGCCGTATACCTGCTTAACCGGGCTGCAAACTGGGATGAATTCAGAACAGCTATCAGCAATTTCCGGTCAATAAGCCAGAACTTCGTTTATGCAGATGTGGACGGCAACATAGGATTGAATACAGGCGGCGGCATTGCAATAAGAAAAGGAACAGGGACATCTGTACGCAACGGCGAAACAGACGAATTTGACTGGAAAGAATATGTCCCTTTTGAACAACTCCCTTCGAGCTTCAATCCTGAAATTGGTTATGTCTCTTCAGCCAATAACAGGACAGTATCTGATGATTATCCATATTACATAGGTGTAGGATTTGCATTGCCATACAGGATAAACAGGATACGTCAGATGCTTGATCAGAAAGATATTTTCAATATTGAGGATTTTAAAAGAATGATAACGGATCAACATTCCGACTATGCTGCCCTGATGACTCCCTTTATTCTCAGGCTGAAGGACAGGAAAGATGAACTTACCGGTGCTGAAGCTGAGGCTCTGGCAAGTCTGTCGGGATGGGATTATGATATGAATGCCGGCCTTGTAGCTCCTGCAGTATTCGAATATTTCAGGATTAGCTTCAACAAAAACCTGCTGTCTGATGAATTATCGGAGTTGTTTGACCAGCTGTTTTATCTGGCTAAGGATTACTATATATACCGCATACTCAGTACCGGACCTGACTCCTGGGTAGATGATATTTCTACACCTGAAATGGAGACGCTTGATGATATAATCCTGAAAAGCTTCAAAGACTGTGTGGCATCTATGACAGATGAGCTTGGGGAGGACCAGACAAAATGGACATGGGGTAATGTTCATAAGATAATTATTGCACATCCCATGGGATCAATTAAGCTTCTTGACAGGGTATTTGGTTTTAATTCAGATGAATATCCGGTCGGAGGGAGCAATCACACAGTAAGTCCATACTCTTTTGACCCCGGATTCATTATTGACCATGGTGCTTCGGAAAGACATATCTTCAACACAGCAGATTGGGATGAATCATTGACAGTAATACCTACAGGTGCATCAGGGATACCTGCAGACGAGTTTTACCTGTCGCAGACGGAGGCCTATATA
>Ga0114918_10005903_pt1 | contig 10433 bp, 6 predicted proteins | sample LantaG_FD_87015 | JGI IMG/M metagenome (GOLD analysis project Ga0114918, IMG submission 87015) | Deep subsurface microbial communities from Baltic Sea to uncover new lineages of life (NeLLi) - Landsort_02402 metaG | ecosystem: Environmental > Aquatic > Marine > Oceanic > Sediment | place: Baltic...
GATATTGATGCTAGACAGGCAGTTGGGGTTTCTATACCTTTTTCATCTCCAAGTGTTTTTAATCAAACTTTTACTACTGCTGATCAAACTAAATCTAATTTGATAAATTATCTTCTCACAAATAAAGGAGAAAGAGTATTAAATCCTTTATATGGTGGTAATTTAAGAGCTTTATTATTTGATCAAATCTCTACTGAGACTTTAGAAGGAATCCAAAGAAGATTATCAGATGATATTAATGATAATTTCCCTTATGTTGATTTAAAACAACTTACTATAACCCCCTCAGAAGATACTAATACAATTACTATATTTATACAGTATGCAGTTTTAAACCTAGACAATGAAGTAATAGAAATTAATTTAGATACAAATGCCCTTTAATAGTGTATTAAATACCAACCAACAAAATCGAGACATAAAGTATGTCAATAGAGATTTTGCATCTTTAAGGAATGCTCTTATTGAGTACTCTAAAACTTACTTTCCTAATACTTACTCTGACTTTTCAGAGAACTCACCAGGAATGTTATTTATGGAGATGGCTTCTTATGTAGGTGATGTTTTATCCTTCTACCAAGACAACCAAATCCAAGAAAACTTCATTCAGTATGCTAGACAAACTAACAACTTATATCTTCTAGCTTATATGTTAGGTTATACTCCTAAAGTAACAGGAGTAGCTACAGTTGATGTTGATTTCTATCAACAAGTTCCTGCTAAGTTATCTGGGGGTAAAAATGTACCTGATTATGATTATGCTTTAGAAGTTAGAGCAAATACTCAAGTTGCCTCTACTTTAGTTAATAATACTAATTTTGTAGTACAAGACTCTATTGACTTCTCATTTTCAAGTTCATTAGATCCTACTGAAGTGTCAGTTTATCAAATCTCAGGTGATCAACCAGAGTATTTTCTTTTAAAGAAAACAAGAAAGGCTATTTCTTCTACAATCAATACAACAACCTTTACATTTGGAGCTGTAGAAAAATTCCCTACTGTAAACATTTCAGATACTAACATAGTAGGAATTTTAGATATCACTGATAGTGATGGAAATATATGGTATGAAGTACCTTATCTAGCTCAAGAAATGATCTTAGATAAAGTTAAAAATACCAACCCATGGGAAAATGATCCTAACTTCTCAGGTGATAAAGCAGATGTACCTTACTTACTAAGACTTAAAAAAGTTCCTAGAAGATTTGTAACCCGATTTACATCTACTAATAATTTACAAATTCAGTTTGGGGCAGGTACTAACACTCAAAATAATGATGAGGAAATAATTCCAAATCCAAATAATGTAGGTTTAGGATTACCTTATGAGCAAGATAAAATTAAAACTGCTTTCTCACCAGCAAACTTCCTATTTACAGACACATATGGAATAGCTCCATCTAATACCACACTAACAGTTAGATATTTAACAGGGGGTGGTGTTTCAGCAAATATACCATCTAATACTTTATCCACAGTTACTACAACTAGTAATATTAAATTCCAAAAAGATACATTAGATGCTACTCTAGCTCAGTATGTGTTTGACTCAGTTGAAATTAATAACCCAAATGCAGCAACTGGAGGTCAAGATGGAGATACTATTCAAGAGTTAAGATTTAATTCATTAGCAGCATTTAATGCTCAACAAAGAACAGTAACTCAAGATGATTACTTAGTTAGAGCTTTAAGTATGCCTTCTAACTTTGGATCAATAGCTAAAGTTTATGTTGAGCCAGAAAAGTTAGAAAACCTAAATCCTGGTGAAGTGCCTGCTATATTAGATTTATATGTTTTAGCTTATAATAATAATAAAAAGTTAGCAACTGCATCTAATGCTTTAAAACGTAATTTAAATACATACTTAAGCCAATATAGAGTTATTAACGACTCAGTAAGAATAAAAGATGCATTCATCATAAACATTGGTGTAGAATTTGAGATAATCACTTTACCAAACTATAATAATAATGAAGTTTTACTAAGATGTATTACAGCTTTACAAAATTATTTTAATATAGACAAGTGGCAAATTAATCAACCAATTTTCTTAAGGGATTTATTTATAACTCTTGATAGAATTGAAGGGGTCCAAACTGTAAATAAAGTAGATATTGTAAATAAAGTAGGTGTTTCATTAGGTTACTCTCAATATGCTTATGATATTAAAGCAGCAACTCAAAATAATGTAATTTACCCTTCATTAGATTCTTCAATTTTTGAAATTAAAAATCCAAATACTGATATCAAAGGACGTATTTCAAACTTTTAATAATGGCAATATATAAACTCTTCCCAGAAAAAGACGCAACAATATACTCAGGTTTTCCTGTTATGAATACAGGAATTGATGAGATATTAGAAGTATCTACCTTTTATGATACTACTTCTCCTGAGGTGAGTAGATTTTTAATTCAATTTTCACAAACTGAAATTGAGGATGTTTTAGATAATAGAGTAGGATCATCTCAATTTCAAACTAATCTAAAAACATTTTTAGCAGATGTTACAGGTTTAAATCAAACTACTACTTTAGAAGTTTATCCTATATCTAGTTCTTGGGTGATGGGTACTGGTAGGTATTCTAATGCTCCACAAACTACAAATGGGGTGTCTTGGAAATATAGAACCACATCTGGATCAGGAGCCTGGCCTACTTCATTTAATGCTTATGTAACCGCTTCTTATCCTTCTACTAATGAAGGCGGTGGGAATTGGTATACTGGATCAGCATTGGGGTTAGAAGTTACTCAAACTCAATCTCTAAACTATTCAGATGATAAAGATTTAAATGTAAATGTAACTAATACTATTTTAAATTGGTATAGCCAATCAAAAGGTTTAACTTCTGATGGTTTTGATAATAATGGGTTTATTGTAAAACAAAGCAATAGTGATGAGTTTGTAGCAGATAAAAATTATGTTACAACTATAAAATACTTTTCAATTGATACTCATACAATTTACCCTCCCCAGTTAGAGTTTAGGTGGGTAGATTACTCTTTTAATACAGTCTCATCTACAAATACTATAATTGACACAGATAAATTAGTAGTAAGTTTAGGAAATAATAAAGGTCAATTCAATCAAGACAGTGTACAAAAGTTTAGAATTTACTCAAGACCTCAGTACCCTACTCGTGTCTTCCAAACTTCTTCTTTGTATACTACCAATTACTACTTACCAACAGCCTCATACTATGCTGTGAAGGATTTAGACACTAATGAGTTTGTAATAGATTTTGATACAACTTATACTCAAATATCTGCTGACTCAGAAAGTAGTTTCTTTACTATTTATATGAATGGACTGGAGCCTGAAAGGTACTATCAAATTTTAGTTAAGACTACAATTGATGGATCTACTTTAATATTGGATGATGAAAATTACTTTAAAGTAGTGAATGAATGAGTGAAAAATTAAATTTAAATAGAAAGGTTTTCGAGAAAAGAAAGTATCAAAATACCATTGATACTTCCTTCTCAGAACTTACACCACCCCCACCACCTGTAGAAGATACTTTTACAGTTGAGGAGTTTTTTGATCTTTACAATTCATTATTTTATGATATACCTGCTGAGGGTAATGTTAATTCTCATCAATCTTTAATTCAGAGAAGTTCAGAGTATATAGGATTTACTCAAGAAACCTCAGATGAAATTCAAGTATTACTAGATGAGATTACTTCTTTAAGACAAAATTTATTAGATACAGAACAACAAGTTATTGAACTTCAATTATCACAAAGTTTGAACAATGGCTAATGCTACTATTAATATAATTAATCCGGAAAGTTTTGAATTACAAGATTATTCTTCTAATGATCAAAACTTAGTTCCTTCATATACTACATCTTCTAACTTTGATACTGTAGAAAATATAGTGGAAACTTACATTTATGATGTAAATCAATCTCTATTAGACTACGAACCTGATTATAGAAGATATAGAGTAGTTCAAGAAGGAAATGCTCAAGGATTTGATATCTTAAATAGTATTACTGTTGATCCTGAAAGAGACTTAGTTGATTTTGGATTTGACCAAGGAGAGTATAATATAATTTATAATTTCTTTGATAATAAAATAGGAAGTTCATTTAATGTAAGATATTTTATTAAAGAAATTTCTCCCTCAAGACAAGAAGTTAGATTAGCTTCTAATGACTTGACTAATGAAGAAATTGAGGTAAGTGTAAATGAATTTATTAATGAAAGATCTAATTCATCTTACCTTACAGACTTCCAACTAAATGTAGGAAATAATATCCAGTATATTGCTAATAATATTTTATTAGATACTTCAAATCCTAACCAATATACAGTTTTAATTAAATTATATGAACCACTCCCAGGAAATGTTTCATTAGGAGATACTTTATGGGTATGTGAAGAAACAGCTGAGCCTTTAGGATTTAATGTAGCGTTTCCTCCTGAGGAAATTATAGTTCAAGAGGGTGTTAGTTTAAGAGGTCCTAACTTAAATATTGATATTAGAGATCAAGTTAATAACTCTACAGGTTTAGTAGACTTTAATAGTTTAACAACCACAGTTCTAACTTCCTCTTTCAATCAATTAAATACTTTGTATGAGGAAAAAGGCTTAGAAATAAATGTAGATTATACTGACTTTTCTGAGTTTATACATTTCTCATCTGCTGAACAAAGAATTAGAAACTTCTATTATAAAGTAGGATTAATTGAAGCCTACCAAAATGACATTAATTCAATCCTAACCATCACAGGTTCAACTTCAGCTTCTGCTGTGGTTACAGGAAGTATTGCTACTTTAGAAGGTCAAATTTCAGATATAATTCAAAACTTTGATGGGTTTGATTATTATATGTACTATGAGTCTACATCAGTAGCTTATCCTAAATCAAATACTGAAGCTCCTTACATTCTACAATCAACAGGAAGTGCTGAGGTTTTAACTTGGTTTGCAGATAGAATTACAAGTGCATCAGACTATGATAATACAAATCAAGATGCTCTCGTATATACTATACCAGAGTATTTGAGAGATGATCCACAAAACGCTCCTTATGAGTTGTTTATTGAGATGGTAGGTCAGCATTTTGATAATTTATACCTTTATACTAAAGACATTACTAACTTACATGATGCTGATAATAGATTAGATTATGGTGTTTCGAAAGATTTAGTAGCAGATGCTTTAAGAAGTTTTGGTATTAAATTATATCAAAATAACTTTGCTTCTGATGATTTGTATACTGCTTACTTAGGAATAAACGCCTCAGGTAGTTTCCTACCTCCTACAGGTTCAGAAGCAATTGATAATTACATTACTGCTTCAAATGATCCTACTCCTTTAGATGATATAAATAAAGAAATTTACAAAAGAATCTATCATAACTTACCTTACTTACTAAAAAGAAAAGGTACAGTTGAAGGAGTTAGAGCCTTAATTAACTGCTATGGTATTCCAGACACCATTTTAAGAATATCAGAGTTTGGAGGAAAAGACAGAGACAATACTGATGATTATGATTATTGGTATAATAGATATAACTTAGCTTTAGATTCTAAAGGAAGTGATCAAATTTGGGTTCCGTGGACTTCAAGTGCTGAGTTTGGTGGGCAGTCTCCTAGAACAGTGATGTTTAGATTTAAAACAAATGGTATTCCTCCTACTTCCCATGCATCTCAATCTCTAGCAGCATGGAGTGATCCAGGTGAATCTACTTCAGATGTACATAGACTTAATTTATCTTTACTTTACACAGGATCTTATCTTACAAGTGCTTCTTACTCAGGTTCAATTCCTTCCCAAAGTAATGAATATGGTACTTTAAATTTTACATATTTTCCTTCCCAACCTTTATTATCTATAAATGCCCCCTTCTTTAATGGGGATTGGTGGAGTGTTATGATACAAACTGGGAGTGAAGGATTTAGTTTATATGCTAAGCAAAGTATATATAATGGAGATGATGGGGATCAAATAGGATATGAATTTAGTGCCTCTTCTGCTAGTCCTTCTCCTGCTTATTGGGATGCAAATGCAGTAAATTTTACTCATTTTATTTTAGGAGGAACTACTACAGCAGGACCTTTATCACCCCCTACTTGGCCATCTAATACTATATTTACTGGGTCTTTACAAGAATTAAGATTTTATAACATTACTGTAAGTGAAAGTGTATTCAATGATTTTGTTATGAATCCTACCTCAATTGAGGGTAATAACTTAACAGGATCAGGAGATTCATTTTCATCTTTAATATTTAGAGCTCCATTAGGAAATGAATTAAGGCAAGCAGGAAATGACTATATTTTACCTTTAAGCGCGTCATCACATTCTACAGTAGATATTTATCTAACCTCTTCACACCCTGCGGTAACTGCTAGTGCAGATAGTTTAATTACTGCTTCATTTGATGGAGGATCTAGTATGTATACTGCCTCTTTAAATGCTTACTCAAGTTTAGGTTACACAGGTTCACACTTAATTCCTTACACAGAAACTTACTATTTAGATCAACCTGTAGTAGGTATAAAAAATAGAATTACAAATAAAATAAGAAATGAGGATGTAGTTTTACCTGCAGATCAAAATCCCTCTCTATCTCCTTTCAGAAGTATTCAACAATTTGATAGAGAAAATGAAAGTTACACAAGAGATGTTAATTTACTAGAGGTTGCTTTTTCACCTCAAAATGAAATTAACGATGATATTATAGCAGGATTAGGATATTTTAATATAGGGGAGTATATTGGCGATCCTCGCCAAGTGTCTGAGTCTGTTACATCATATCCTAATTTAGATGGTTTAAGAGATGAGTATTTTGAAAAGTATTATAAGTCTTATGACTTTACAGACTATATTAGACTAATAAAATTTTTCGATAACTCTCTATTTAAGATGATTAAAGACTTCGTTCCTGCAAGAACAGGTCTTACTACAGGAGTTGTTATTAAACAACATCTCTTAGAGAGAAATAAATACAGACAGCCTCAAATGTCTTATACTCAACCTGAGTATAGTGCTTCTATTGAAAGTGGATTTATTGAAGGAGGAGCAGGTGGTGTATTTAATCCAGATAATATTTTAATTAAAAGTAGTGGGTTTTATATAACAGCATATGGTTCTAGTAGTTTTGGACCCTTATTCACAAATCTTATTGCTGGGACTTCAGGATTTGGTCAATCCGATGTTACAGTTATTGATACTACTAAATTAGCTTTCCGTAATTCAACTTTTACTACATTAAATGTTTTTGCTGATTGGGTTGGGGGTGATGGGAGTGGGAATCTTATTTTAAGAGTTGAGTCTGATTTAAGAGGAGTTATAACTGATATATCTAAATCTTATGATACAGATGGGGGTAACCAACAATTCGAATATATTCTTCCCCCACTTTATCCAGAAGAATTAGTTGAATTTAAACTTAAAACTGATTCATCAGCTATTAATTTTAATGCATTTTATACTAACATAGGAAATCCCAATGATGGAGTTGGAGGATTAGGAATATCTGGGAGTATTCAATCACCTATTTCTCAACAAGTATGGAAAGAAACCTTAATGGGGTCTTCAGGATCTATATTTAGATTTCATAACTCACAAGAAGAATTTTACAATGGTGAATTAAGTGGTTCTACTTTATTAGTTTCAAATGGTGAGTTAAATGATGAAAATACTTTTAAATATCCTTCTACAGTAGAAATAAGTTATGATATAATTTTTTACTCAAGTAGCGTGACCCCATTAAATGCTTTTAATAACATTAACACCTCACCAGATCAAGGAGAAATATATTTATGGTATGATACAGGTAGTATATTAGATACAGGAGAAGAACAAGGTGGAGGAGTTGGAGTTGCAGTAGGGGGATAATAAATTAAAATTAAGACTATGCCAGAATATGGACAACAACAAACAACAGGTATAAAGTATATTAAAGTTAGTAAAACTGATAAGGAAGGAAATGACCGTGGCCAAAGTTTATTAACTGCCAATACTTTAAGAATAAACTATCCTGATGTAGGCCCTCAAAATTATTTAATCAATACTGCTCAAAACTTTGCTGATTATGTTTTGTTAGGAGTTGTACCTAATGCTAATACTTCTTCAATAAATGAGATATTAGATCAAAGAATTCGTCTTATTCCAACTAGTACATTACCTCAAATTGATAGAAATACTTGGTATGTATTTAGTGGGTCTGGGGATTTTTCTGTTTCCACAGGAAATAATATGGGATATTTTGATACTTCTACAAGTTTATTAACTATCCCTAGACTTTCTAATTCTCCCACCTCTATAACTGCTAGTCTTAATGCAGTTGCTACAGATGCTGGGAGCTCTATTTTATTTTGGTTAATGGTTCCTTCTAGTTCAGCTACAGGTTTAACTCTTGCAGATGGTGTGGCTTCTGAGGATAAAGGAATTTTTAGTTTAGGGAGTGCAGCTGTAAACAGTACTCCTTCTTCTTTTTCTATTAGTTCCAGTTTAAATTCTCTCCCAGAAAATCAATACTATTTTGCATTTTTTAACATTGAATTGGGGTCTACTAGTAATTATGTAGATGGAGATGTGTGGGGTATTGATATAAATCAATCTCCTTTTACTCAATCTACAGAAGAAACTCTAGTTACAATTGAACCTTCATATGATTTCCAATTCTCAGATTACAATATCTTAAATGGAAATATAGACATTCCTAGAACTTCAAGACAATTTATGGATGTTGACTACTCCACAGGAGTATTATTACCTACTAATATAACAACAATTATATCAGGAACTGCAAATGCTGCTCCAGTACAAGATTCTAATTATACTTTACAAAGAAATATTAGACCTAGATATGATGGAAGTAGAAGTTCTTCACCTGATTTTAATATAACAGTTTAATATGGCTACTCAAAATACAATATTATCCCAGCAAACCGGGGAATCTATACAAGGATCATTTGGGGGATTGCCTGTGGCAGAAAGAAACTCTACATATATTGCTTATTTTCAAGGCATTGGAGGTACAGGACCGGAGATAATTGATCAGTCAGCTTATTTTATATCTTATTTAATAGATGAGCAAGGAAATATTTTTAATCCTCTTTCAGAACCCTCAGCTTTAAATAATTTATATCAAAATTTTGAAGTAGGAAAAAATACTATTACCTCTCTTGAATTACCCACAATTAATAATTCACAGTTAAATGGGGAATATAAAATAACAGGGGTAGGGGCAATTGAACCTATTTTAATAACTGAAACTGGATCTGCTCCTCCTGATTATCTTAATAGCATAGACTTTAAATTTGGGACTCTAGCTAATGCTGATAATTATATTTTTTCTAGAGTTAAAGCAAGTAATTCTAATATGGGTATGGATTACACAAGTATAGCTTTTGGGAATATTCTAATAAATAATAATAATTTTGATCAAAGCACATACATAAGTTATTCATTTGATAGCCCAGGAGATACAGTTACTGGGGGGACTAGGGTTAATTTTAAAACTACTATTAAATGTTCAAACTCAATCTTAGGGGATGGGGCTGGTTTTACAGTTCAGATATATAATATGGGTACTGAAGAGGTATTAGCAGAAAGTGTTGGTTATGCACCTGATGATGGGACAGTAATTAATACTTCTATTGAAACAGGAATGAAAAATTTTAATGATAATGATAGAATTGCTGTAAGATTTAAAGTAGCCGATTTTGCAGCTGATATAGATGTCCTATCTGGGAGTATTTTTTCTCTAACTCAAGAATATAGCCCTACTGTTAAAACTATATCTTCTGATTATTGGGAAATTGGTGATTATAATGCAAATCCTACTATTATTACAGCTTCAACTGCTTTATCAGGTTTATATAATTTAGGATACAGACAATCCTCCTCAGCTGAAATTAGTGATTTTGGGTTTAATCCCATTAATGCAAATTTTGATAATTTAAAATCTGGGGATAAGATAAGATTTGAGTATAATGAAGGAAAAAAATTTAATATATCAGAAGTTATTCCTTGGGGAGGTCCTGGGGGGGAGTTATGTCTAAAATTAGATGGACAGGTTCCTACAGGTTCAGAATTAAATCATTTTATTTTATATAGACTAAAGAAAGATGGTAAATATGTTATCTTGGATATTGGTAAAAAATCAGGAAGTACTCCTGGAGGTATATTAAGACCTAAATATTTACCTAAATCTTTTGTAGATAACTATGACAATATATTAGGAATATTAAGAGATAAAGGAATTTTAAAAGATAGTTTCTCTTTAGGAGACATAACTGAATAGGAAACTAAAAAATTATATATTTATTAAAGAATAAAAATCAAAATATGGGATATTTAAATAATCAAATTATAACAGTAGATGCTATTCTTACTAAAAAAGGTAGAGAATTATTAGCAAGACAAGATGGTAGTTTTAGAATTACACAATTTGCTTTAGCAGATGA
>Ga0114918_10005904_pt1 | contig 10432 bp, 17 predicted proteins | sample LantaG_FD_87015 | JGI IMG/M metagenome (GOLD analysis project Ga0114918, IMG submission 87015) | Deep subsurface microbial communities from Baltic Sea to uncover new lineages of life (NeLLi) - Landsort_02402 metaG | ecosystem: Environmental > Aquatic > Marine > Oceanic > Sediment | place...
ATCTATTTTATATACAGGATTTACTAACTCATATATGACACTCATAGAAAAACCACACAAAACATCACGACTACATTGAATCTTAAAAGAAACAACCAACCCTGCTATTCGTGAATATGAATATAATCGTTCTCCACATACAGGACAAATGCGATCAGCAATACATTTTTTTAGCTTTTTTGTTATTCTTATTGCTTCTCCTTTCTTTTTCATTATTTATTCCTAAAAATCTATATGATCTTTTATTTTTCCAATTTCATTTGCCACTTGTATTCTTTGACATTAACCACGCCAACCAATTGATTCCTTTAGAAGAAGCTCGGTTCATGGAGCTTCTTTTAGGAAATATTGATAAAGACACCTTTCTTGAGCTTCTTATATGTTCTCCACGTCTACTTTTCATCTTTCGCGAGAGACCAAAAGGTGCATCTATTGCTATCTTTTTTTTATCTTTTACTCTCGCCATTCTGATTCCCTTCTAGTAACCTTGAGCGAATTTCCATTAAAAGTTTACCTAGATGATTCTCACCTTTACCATTACATACTCCCCAATAAGTATCACCCCAAATATTGCCTTCAATAAGCTCAGCATTATCGGTAGCTTTAAGCATTTTAGCATAAACTGGGTCTTGGAACTTAATACTCAAGAGTTCTCTCATAATTCTTACCCTAACTCGTTCCTCCCAGAAAGGTCTAAGATGAACCTTTCTGCCTAATCGTTTTGCTTCACCAGGAGTTCGAGCCTTTTTAATAATCTCTCTCTCCCGTAAGTCATAAGTCTTAGCTGCTTGGAAGGCGTGCTCTACAGATGGATAAGTCTGTCCCTCAAAGCAAATTGGACATCTCCAAAAATTACTTAAAAATCCAAATGATCCTGTAAATCTAGTAATCTTCACAATCATCTCCTGTCATTAAGTAATAATTGTCTCTTCACTTTTTCCCAATACACTTTAGTACTCTCTTTCTCCCACCCTCGTGGCCCGCCATTCCAAATACGGGCTTTCGCTTGTGTTTCATCAATACCACATTTATCTTTATGCTTTTCCCACCAATAATTTGTATAAATAATAAATATCAAACGAGACTTTACAGGATCTAACCTATCACTATAATCAAATTTAGATATAATATGAACACTGTCATCAGGAAGTATAACATAAAGACCAAAAGAACCTAAAATTTTATTTACATCATCTATCACACATTCATGAATTTGAGCTATACCTATTGCCTTTCCTCCATCACCCACAGCATTTGGATTTCCAGACGATTCTTCTGAAACTATAGCATGCCATAATGAAACAGTGTAAAAATCCTTTGTTTCTATGTCATCAATATCAGTAGCGTTATCTATTAAAACATCCGCTATAAGACCTATTACAGCATAAATATATACCGCAACACAAATAGTTATTATAACATAAACAATTGTCCAAATCACATAACGCATGTAATTCATAACCAATTCCTATGATACTAAATTAATTAAATCTAAAACTGTAATACACTCTTTTAATAAAAAAAGTTCCCTAACTTTATCTAAAATAAAAATACGAAGAGAATTTTCTATTTCAACTAAAATTTTAGTTATACTATCATTATCAAAACCCAAGTCAGACCTAAGGTCCATAGTTAATTTAATATCATCCTCTTCAGTCTCTTGAATTCTGACAACATCTTGATTACCTTCAATATATAATTGCAAAATAACTTTTTTAACTTGTTCTTCAATTAACATAGCAACACCTCAAAATTAACCTTTTCTAATTTTCTTTAAAATGTCTACAAATTTGCTTGTACTAGAATCTTCAATTAACTTATCTTCAATTGTCTTAGGTCCAGCAACACTAACACCACTAATAGCCTGCATCATTTTCTCTAAGTCCTCTTTCTCTATCGGCTCACTTCTCACTTTACTCATAATTTCCATTATTTGTTCTTTTGGTGGAGGAATAACACCACCCCATAGCGCGTCAATTACAGATCCAACAACACCATCTGCAAGATCCTTTGATCCATACATCACCACTTCTTTAGCATCCCCATCTGCAAGAATCTCCACATCCTTAACTTTTTCAGGATGGTCCACCTTACCTGTCGTTTCATCAATTTCCAAATGTTTTAATTCAAAATGAAGAAAAGGATAAGGATGAATTGTCCATCTCTCCTCAAAGACTAAACTTCTGAAATCTAAATATGCTTGCGGACTTTTATCTAAACTCAATGAATCACACTTAATACCAGCTGCTGTTAAAATCTGAAAAGTATCCGCTGAAGCTAACCTTAAATCCGCGGTGAAACCTTGAATATTCAAACCTAATGATCGTAAATCTAAAATAAATTTCCTAACTTTAAATGCAGGAATCTCATTCCCTGCTTTTGCAACAAATCTAATAGCAAAATCTGTCTCAATTAGCTTTACTTTTTTTATTCCAAATGTTCCATCCTCTCTCTGAACATTTACAGTCTTATACCCCTTCACACACGAACAACCTAACCCTACTGCATCATTAGTAAAAGCAATATCTTCATGGATATAACGTGGAACTTCTTTAGGAACTCTCAACTTACTTAAATCAATATATTTAATAAAATCAATTGAATCTCTTAAGTCTGTGATTACCTCAAATCTATCCATTGGATTGGGTTTTTCTATGTCATAACATTTCAATAAAAATTCTTCTGATGGGATCAACTTGCGTCTTCTAGCACCAGCTGTGCTTATTCCAGCTATGTCCCTGAGTGCTCCAACAATGTCCTGTTCAAAAGAAATTCGATGCTCAATTGGAACATCAATAATATTTAACTTCTGCTTCCTGGCGTCATCAGCCTCAATCTTAGACAAAATCTTTGGTTTAGTATAAGCATCACCAATTAAAATTGTAAATTTTTCGCCACAATAATTAGCCGCAGGTTTAGCCTCCCAAAGAGGAATATCAACAACATGCACATTCTTAGCCCCCTTCATCTCATCAACAAAAGTATTTAAAAATGCAACGTCATCTTGTTTCGAAGCAACTAAAAAGAATTTACCTATACTTTCACCACCAATGACAAACCTAGACTCAAACCTTCTTGAAGTAGCTTTATACGCACTCAACACTCTCTCTTTTTGTTTGACTGACTCTGTGGGTGAATCAACCTCGTCCATAATAGCGGCCACGACGTGAGCACCTATCGTACCAAATCCTTTAGAATAAGGCGAAGCTAATATATATTCAAATAAAGAAAAGTTAACAACAGGATATTTAGTTCCAGTGATACTAGTTGAACGTTCTTTAAACCAACTAGAATTCAAAAGAAATGATTGTAATAAATTAAAGCCCTTAGATTTGCCTAAATCTTTTGTTAAATTAAAAAAAGCCACAGACATTTTATCCCCACCAGATAGATTAAAGAAACCCCAAGGATCCTTGAGACACAATAATTTGTGTAGCACAAAACACATTCCCATAATAGCAGAATTTGTCTTACCCGTTCCTATCCCCCCAGTCAATACGATCATTGTCTTACTATCTTCATTGAGAATATGATTTAACTCCTGCTTCCATATATTATATATTGCCTTTCCATTATTAGTAACTTTACCAAGAAATTTGTCATCACAAATAAACATCTCTACACTTACTGGACGCTCTTTATAATCCATCTCATATAAACTATCTAAATATGAAATTATACGCTTTGACATATTTTATTCTTCATTACCTAAGATATGTTCTTGTAATTGTTTTCTTAATTTCTCTCTATCCATAGGTGATAAACTACTGGCATTTTTAACAAATTTATCATTTTCTTTATTAGAAACTATAAGCACTTGATTTCTAACTACTGGAGGTGCCGGCATATCAGGATTAGCAAACCCCATATTCTTAGCAAACTCTACTAAATGAGCATCCTCATCTCTTAGTAATTCCAATGTTCTAAATTTTAATTTATAAATAGCTGCTCTATCTATAGTTTCAACAAAACATTTCTCACCACATTTTAAACAAAAAGTATGTGTAATTCTTCTAGGTTTTCTTTCTTCATATAAAAAACCACAACATTTAGATACTTTAGATTCTTCTTTTCCATCCAAATACTCTAAACATTTTTGTAAATGATAAATTCTGCTATCATGACCTAATAATAATTGAGACATAATTGAAGAAGCCATATGAAATGAAACATCTCGACTCCATTTCCCCTCCATTTTCTTAACATACTTCTGAACTAAATCTGCAAGAAGAGATAATTCATTTGACACAGCGAGTGTATTACCTCTATGCTTTATAATACATAGCCGCAATTTTTCTTCAAACATAAACTTTTCAATATGTGCTGTTATCATATACTTTACCGCGCGCAAACCATACTCATTGATTCATGATCATCTGAAAAAACAGCAAATGGCCTTCTTTCTATTTCTATATACATCGCCAACACTCCCTCAAGAATCATAAAAATTGGCCAACGCCTGTGTTTATTACGTAAATTAGATTCTTCAATAGGTGTTAATGTTACTTTATATTCACCCTGCTTGTCATTTAGTACTTCCACTTTCATTGCTACATCTCCTGAATAATCCAAATATCTTTAGCTCCACACATAACAACCACATGTTCTTTTTTATCATTGCCAATAACAACATCATACCATGGCACATCTTTATTATAAATTACTAATTCACCTATCTTTAAATCTGGGTCAATAGGATGAAACTTCTTATCATCATAATACCCAGGTCCTATTGATAATATAACCCCCTGACCTTTCTTATAAAATTCTTTATATGTATCAGGAATAACAACTAAACCTCCCTCTCTATAGGTTTCTTCTACAGGCAGTGGATAAATGAAAACAATATCTCTAATTGCTCGCCAAGGAAACTTGATCGCACCACAGATTGTGCAATAAAAAGGAACATTAAACCTAATAGCATTTATTATTTCATCACATGGTTGATAATAATTAGTACCCTCTTCATCTTCAGAAATAACATCAACTTCTGTGTTACACTCTAAACATTTTGCCATGTTACTTTATCCTTCCAAATCAAATAGTTTTTAGTAGTTCTTCTCTAGAAACTGGATTACCACCACAAAAAATCTTACCTTTAACTTCTCCAATACCCTTTAAAGAAGTCAAATTATTACTACTACATAAAAAATTTCCACTTACTTCCTTAGGAGCACCTTCTAACGAAGTTAAATTATTATTATGACACAAGAAATCTCCATCTACTATTTGAGGAGCACCTTCTAACGAAGTTAATTTATTAGTGCAACAATAAAAACCTTCACTTACATATCTAAATTTAATAGGTAGTTTAGTTAAACCTAACCCAGATAAATCAACATTACCTTCAACATCATAGCTACCATCTTCATTTTTAATAGCCTTAGCTTGAAGTAGTATATCTTGTATAACCTCTTCCATACTCTTAGGTTTAAAAATACTTTCAACTTTTAATTGTTTACACCTGATTGACACACTGCTTTATTCTCTTTCTGATTGCTTTTTAATACAATATTTAATTTTGTCTTGCGAATCCTTATCACTATGCTCGTTAATAAGTGTTTCAATTTGATCTAACAAAGCAAGAAACTGAACTCTTTTGCCTGTCCTTTTAAACACATCTACCGCAACATCTGCTTGAACAACAAGAGCTTCAAATTTTGCTTCAATTTCACTTAATCCGTCCAACATTACTCACTCCCTTATTCAAAGCCACACTATAAGATGTATCTGCTGTATCAATTAGCATCTCTTCATGACTAATAATAACAAACTGTAATCCTAATAAATTATGCAATTCCTTGATCATCTCTCCAAACATGGGTTGCAAGTCTTTAGAAATAAATTTACCAGGCTCATCCAACACAATCATATCTGCAGAGCGAGGTGTATTGATTGCCCAAAAAACCACTCTCAAAACAAACGAAACTAAATCAACAATACCCCCACCCAATTCATCCTTCATAGAATATAATTGACCTAAATAACAAATAGACATATACACTTCAGGTTTATTCCTAACAACTTTTGTCTCCATAACAAATGAATATTCAAAACCAAACACAGCCTGTAGAGCTTCAGTAACTAACTGTTCAACAGTTTCTCTGATCTTCTGTTGTGCCAAAGTGCCTACAATATTCATAACATCTCGACACTCAAATAAATCTGCTTGAAATTTTTTACTATCTTCAATACGCTCACACAAAAACATCTTATCCTTATTAAGTCTATCTACCTCATTTCTTGTTACAGCAAGAAACTCACCATATTTATTTTTTATTGTCATTTCTATTCCGTTAAATAAGGAGTTCCGCCTAGGAAAAAAATGGATAAACTAGGCGGAACCCACTGTGTGGAGAAAACTCAACTCCAACAACATAATTAATTTATCTATTATTCTTTCGACCCTCACACTTTTCAATAATGTCTTCCATTTTCAATACTGTATCATTAATATTGTGTTCTATAACCTCCAACTCTTCCTCTTTCTTTTGCAATAATTCCTTAGCATCTTCTAAAGACTCTGCTTCAAATCTATCTTTTAAAGTCTTCAATAGTCCTTGCTTCTTGCCAATCAATATATTATTTTTATCTTGAAGATTTCGAAGTTTTGTGGTACATGTTTTCAAACGAGCAATGGTTTCAGCCACGTTTACACTCCTTCATTAAGGTATCATTTATAATCTCATTGAGTGTAATTTTAACAGATTCATTTACTTTTTTCTCATTAAGAACCTGTTCCAAAATAACTCTCCACGAAGACTTTACATTTTGATTCTCTTTTAATTTTTCAATAAATTTTAAAATTTGAGAAGTATCTTTTTTCTCTTGCCGAGTTAAATCAAATGTATCTTCAATAGAATTTATATCTAGCTCAATCCTTTCCAACGAACTATCAATTGTATCGAAAATATACACTCCAGGGTGGTGATTTAAATCAAATTCATTTATTGTCTTCCTAACTAAACACCCAGGATTTACAATCACTCGATCATTATATTTAGCACTAAAATTATAATGATAATCCCCAGCAACAATAAGATCATAATTAGAATGCTTTTGTAAATATCTTATTGGATTCTTTAATTCTTGCCCAGGATATAACTCCCTATCACCAATCATATCATGCACAATCAATATATTATATGTACTCTCATCCTCTACACTTGGAACTTCTTGACCAAATGATGCTCCATATATGTATACACTTTCATTAGAATGGAGATTAGACTGAAACCTCTCACCTTTTTCACAACAAATGTTAACACACTTAGCAGCTTGCATAACAGCTAGTGGGCTTCTCTTAAAAGTAAAAGCAGTATGACCAAACACATCATGCTGTCCGAACACACAATAAATAGGCATCATAGGAATTTCATTTTTTAGATCTCTGATTAAACATGCTTTAACATAATCACTAACATGAGGATTATCAAAAAAATCTCCAACCTGAAGAATGATATCACATTTTTTTTCTCTAAATATCTGTCGCACCTGATTAAACTTAAGCCTTTGAGTTTGAAAATAATCAGAGCCTTTCCTTCTCTCAGGAATGCGATTTGTAAAATGTGTATCACCTAACAATAATAATTTCATGATCTACTTTAACACCCTATCATAGATTTTTTCAACGACTCTTGCTTGCTTCTCAGTGAAATTTCCAACCCAACCTTTTAAATTATCTAAAAAATCCATCTCCCAATTTGTCAAACCACTCTCTACATTAAGTAACGCATCAACCACCTCTCTACATTTTTTAGAATTTTCATCATCTATAAAATCAGCCACAATTTAGCTTGCTCTTTCTAATAAAACTTTTTTGGTATCGTTATTTAATTCTTGATTGCAATACGGACAGATCGTCAGATCGTTCTCCATTATGTAAACTATTTCATCATTAAGCTTTTCTATTAATTCTTTATAAGATTCAGCATCTCTATTATCAGCTTCAATTGTTAAAATAACATTCCTAAGAGATCTTACATCATCATTCAAACTAATAGCCTTATTCTTATGTTCAACTACTGTATCTAATATACTAAAATCAACATCTTTAATTGATAATAATTCAAAAATATAATCAGAACAGTCCTCAACAAGAGTCTTCAAATATTGAATCTTATCTTCTAAATCCCTCACCTTCTTAGAAAGAAACGAACCGTCTTCAATCAATTGAATAGTATTTTCAGGAAGACTTATCGCTTCTAATTCATCCTCAACCTCATCTATATTCACAATCATATCTTCTAATGATACTATTTCTAAATCAAGTTTCTCTTTATTTTTAATAAAAACATTATGTTTTTCAACATCACGTTCAAAATCATCTAAATCAATATCTTGATAAATCTTTTCTTCATTTTCCACATGACATAGCTTATCCATTAATTCTGTTTGCGTAACATTTTCAGTTCTTATTAGCCTAGAAATTTCAAAAATAATCTGATCAATCTCGTCCAATTTAGTAATTGAATTAATATACGTTCCAACTTTACCGGGAGTTTCTAAAACCAAAAAATATGAAGCTAATTGCTCTTGAATATTTATGTCCTTCATATTTAAAATAGAAACTATCTCTTCAGGAACATTTCCACCCAAAGCTTCAAATCTAATCTCCTCACCATCAACAGTAAGATAGTAGCAATTCTCATTTTTACTTCTCACTCTTCTAATAATCTTATCATCAATAGATAAAGATACTTCGCAACAGTCCTTACCGCGCCGAATAATTCCAGCCCCTCTAGGTCGATTATTAACCACCCAATTAAGAGCACGTAAAATAGAAGTCTTACCTTGATTGGAACTACCGGTTATTACAGTAACTCCTTTGTCAAAAATTAGTTCGCTCAGCTCATGGGATTGAAAATCTTTTAAAACTATCGCATTAAACATTACAAATAATCCTAAACTACTAATATAAGAAGTTCAGCGGCATGAGCGGGATAGGGGGATTTCCAGCACGAAGAAAAAAGAAATGGTAGCCGCTGAACCTCATTTTTATCATTACTTTTTTATTCATCTCTATTTTATAATACAGTTTTTCTCTCGATAAAATTTAAATCTAACAAATTAATTGGTTGGCTCTTAGAAATTCTTGAAAATACTTTTTTTTGATTATTCGATATTTGCGCGAGTGTAAGATCACCACTCCGCAATCGCAACTCTTGTTTCAGCAAAGAAGCCAAAATAAACGCGTCTGCGATATCTGTAATTGGACCATCAATATCACCTGTTTTCTTAATATCCTCAAATAACTTACTATTAAGTGTGATAGGAAATTTTGTGCACAACGACGGCATAGTTATATCAGTAAAAGCGCACGCAACCATCGTTCTCTTGGTGGCCCTGCCACCGATAGCCCACAATTTTAATGTTGTTGGACCAATAAGCCTTAACTTAAAATTCTTCATCCAAAAATAATGTCGAATAATGCCGGATAATTCAGCTGTCTGGTGCGTGGACCGCGACAGAGTGTTGTACGCATAATCTTCCATACACACGTATACATCTAAATTTTCTGTGTTTCGAAGTAATCCAAAATAACTAAAAAAATCATTCAAACAACTTAAAACCTGTTCACGACGCCTTGAAATGAAATTATTCGTATCTTCTATTTTTTTATTCTTCGACTCTAAAAAATATTTCCTAGCATATTTAGGAAGTTCTATATCATTAAAAAACTTACGCCTAGTAGTTAAATATCCCCATCCATCGATTTCTTCAGAATTTAAGCAAACAATACCAAAATGATTTAATGAAAAATCCAGCCCAATAATTTTAATTAACTTCTTTTCCATTATTATTCATCTTCTTCTAGAGTTCGATTGTTCATATTACGATTAAAATCAGCAACCGCATCATTTGGTGTACCACCAAATCCTACTGTACCATCTTGTATATTACAACCAAACAACACACACCACTGATCACCATCATAATATATCGTCGGCTTACAAAGAAAGTTCAATCGTAATGAAACGCCGCCATCAGCATTATACTCATCAACAAACAGATCTGATGACGCAGATTTCATCTCAACTAATTCATATGTTTCTTCAAATATATCTGGCTTGCATGGATAATACTCACCTTTAATACCAGTGATAATCCAATCGCCGGGACAAACCATATACCCACCTTCAAGTGTATAAATCCGTCCATGGTTGCGCATAACATCACCACATTTTGTACACACAACTTGGCCATCTGTGGGGGGATATCGATAAAATCGAACAACTTTACCTTCCCAATTGTTAATACCACTATTGTCTTCTGGATGATCGCCGTTTTTGAACCATTGCGTTGCCTCAACTACAATTGGTTTCTTTCTATATTTTGTTATCATATTAGCCACTCATCCTATCCAGAAATTTCATCTCTAATTTCCCAGTAATCATTAATCTGCATTTCATTCACCTACTTTCTGTAATAC
>Ga0114918_10005905_pt1 | contig 10432 bp, 6 predicted proteins | sample LantaG_FD_87015 | JGI IMG/M metagenome (GOLD analysis project Ga0114918, IMG submission 87015) | Deep subsurface microbial communities from Baltic Sea to uncover new lineages of life (NeLLi) - Landsort_02402 metaG | ecosystem: Environmental > Aquatic > Marine > Oceanic > Sediment | place: Baltic...
CATTCGGCTGTATCGATAGGTCCCGCAGGGATCAACGGAGGCGGTGTACAATTTCGCCTTTGATACGGTAGATGTGTAGAAACCCGGGGTCTGTACCGGATGATTCGGTACAGGCCCCGATTGATTCTGCGAACTTTCCTGCGTTATAAGGAGCATGTACTAAGCGAAGGCGGCTCAGTCAGATTTATTTGGCAGTGCTTGAGACCGTTAGAGTGCGAATTTCTTCTGAAGTTCGGCAATAGCGGTCTGAACCTGCTTCAACTGGCTTTGCAGCTCGCGAACTTTGTTAGTCTCAGTGTCCAACTGGTTTGCAAGCACATCGATTCTTTGCTTAGCTTTATTCGCCTCGATGACAGCCGCATCGCGTGATAGAGTTAGTTCATCGGCCTGCTTCTGCAGCGCATCGCGTGATAGTGTCAGTTCATCGGCCTGGTTCTGCAGTGCATCGCGGGATGTAGTAAGCTCCTCGACCTGCCTTTGCAACTGATCGCCTGAATCGGTAAGTTCAGTAACCTGCTGCTCCATCCGGTCGCGCGAGCCGGCAAGTTCCTTGACCTGTTTCTGCAATACATCGCGATTCTGCGTAACAGTATTTACCTGTGTCTTGAGGTTGTCTCTTTCGCTTTTGGTTGTTTCCAATTCCTTTTGCAGGTTTGCCATCTCGACTTTGCAGCAACCTGTCAGGGCTAACGGAAAAACCAATGCTAACATACACGTGAGAATCTGAATCTGTTTCATTTTTTCGCTCCTTTTCTTTTCTGTCGAAATTATAGAAATTTCCCAACCGGGATTTTCCATATATATACTTTACTGAAACACTCCTGCGCACTTCAAGTCCAATAATACCATAATTTCACAGCAATTCCAATATTTTTCGGTAGTTTAAGCATACCATAGAAGTCGATTTTAAGCGTGATCTTTGAGTTTGGTGCCCCTCCCTCAAACCCAGATAGTGCATTCTAAGGCCACAAAACAACTCTGGAGGATATCACTACGTCAAGGGCTGCCCATGACACCCCGCCGCTCTGACGACCTTTCGCTTTTTTCGTCTGGCCAATCCATACAGGATCAGGGGCAGATGGAAAAGTGCGCTTATCGAGTCTCGCCCATTGGCCAATCCAATGCGCCGGGCCTTCTTGATGATCCGGATGAACTGCGGGAGATCGTAGAATCCCGACCGGATCCCGTTGCGGATTTGAGTCAACTCCTTGCGCCCATAACGGTCCGAATACACGGGACCGCCAACCTTGTTATAGTAGTAGCCCGGCGTCGCCTCAACCACCTCCTTCAGGGGCGAGAACTTCTCCACGCGGAGTTTTTGAAAACTGATCGAGTCCAGCTTGAGCTCCTTGGCGAATTTCGGGATGTAGAGCATCTCTTCTTCTGTTTCGCCAATGTTGCCGTAGATGAAGTACCCATGCAGAAAGAAGTTGTACTGCGTCAGTACCGCCAGCGCGTCCCGGATCTGCTGTTGGGTGATGCCCTTCTGAAGTTGCTCCAGGATCCAGTCGTGCGGCGACTCGATCCCGATCAGGAAAATCCTGAACCCCGCCTTCTCGGTCTTGTCGAGGATCTTGGGATGCCTGGCGATGTCAACCCGGGCCTGGACGACAAAGGTCTTATCAATCTTGTTCTCGATGATCAGATCGCAGAGTTGTTCGCTTCGTTTCAGGTTCGTGAAGAAATTGTCATCGCTGAGGAGTATGACATCAGCGGTAATCGTCTTCAATTCGTCAACTACGGATTCGATCGGTCGTTCCGTGTAGCTTCTCTTCTGCCCGAGTGGATTGAGACTGAACGTGCAGAACTTGCATTTGAACGGGCATCCCCTCGTGGTCAGGATCGTGTCGAACGTGTGGCGGCTGAGTCGCACGCCGTGCTGGGTCAGGTAGTAGTCGTGCCTTCTCAATGACCGGTCGGGAAACGGAAGATGCGCGATATCGGGCAGAGTATGGTTTTCGTTGTGGACGATTCGGCCGTTCTGGCGATAGGAGAGTCCGCTGATATCCGTGCAGGCGACCCCCTTAGCGATCTGCCTGATGATCTCTTCGCCCTCACCTCGTACGATCATGTCGATATTCGGGCAAGAGTCAAGCAGATCTTCGACGTCCAGCGTTGCCTTGTAGCCTCCGACGACCGTGGTTACCTCATGAGGCAACTGAGCGACGAAATCACGAGCGTTCTTGAACCCGGATTCCCATCCGAGGGTGATGCATAGCAGGTCGATCTCGGACCGAATGAACGCGCCGAGTTTTTCCGGGTTCTGGTAGTGGCGTTCATGCCGCAGGTCGAGAAACGTGACCTTGCCGACCAGATCTTTCATGCTTGCGACGATGTACTCAAGGCCGGTCGGAGGGAAAATCCCCCTGGCGGCGGCAGAATCTCCGAAGTAGGGATTCAGAGCAAGAACGTGTTTGTACTTGATCATATCGCAATTATGGCGGCAGTTAACCTGATCTGTCAAGTGTGGCAAAGACGTATTTTAGAAAAAAGCCCCTGCATGCAAAGGGCGTCTTTTATAGTTCTACGGAGCAGCCGCATGCCATGACTGGTAGCGCAATTGCCAACATCCATATTAACAATTATACTACAATACTGACCATATATTTTGACATAATCCTGCCCTGTAGCCAAGACCTTCCTCTGATATTTGTTTACATCAATCGGATTTACAATTTAACTTCGTAAAGGGTATTCCTATACAGTCCAGGACTCTCAATACCAAGATTTAGTCTCAATGTCAACTATTAAAGAAGTGTCGTGTCAGGCAAAAACCGCTGGCAGTCAAAAGCATATAATTTCCCTTGACGTAAAGATGGGGGATTTGGTATAAATAGGGGTGTGGATATCTGTGAATATTTGGTCTCCCGGCAGGCAAATGTTGCAAGGGCATCTATCAAAATGAACACAATATGCATTTTCAGTGTTATTAAGCTCGCTTTGACGTCTTTTTGGGAGAGGTTCTCAGATTGAAGATTGGGTATTTCGTGTCGGGCGTGTTGTCCGATTCTGCTAAAGTACACGTGAATGGTTACCTTTGTTGATGGAGATGAGTTATGTATCGGAAATTGTTTCTCTTAACTTTGCTTATCGTGATAGTGACGGTGGCTTGCAGTGCTGTCCAGGCGAAATTACAGTTAGTTGAAAATTTTGATGGTTTACCTACTGGAAACCCCGATGGTCTCGCATGTTCGGGTGTCATGGGTGGTACATGGGATACCCAGGGCGAAGGCACTGGGAATGTCAATATCGAAGATAACAGCGGAAGCAAAGTGCTGCAGTTCAGGAGACATAGTGCTGGGGCTGCACGCGGTGTTGGATTCAACGGTATAACCAACACGATTGGGGAGGGCGAAACAGGAATGGTGTTTTTCCGAATTATGTTTCGTACTAATGCCAATGAGTTGCCGCATACCTGTATAGGCTTGATTTCCGACACTACCGATGATCCTATAAATACTGCAAGCGCCGGGGCACCGATTATTATAGCTGGAATTGCGTTACTGGATGATGGTTCAGGCGGATTTAACGTTACTACAACGGACGGTTCGACAGTTCTAAAGACCGGCCTTGAACGTGCCCAATGGTATAATATCTGGATGGTTGTGGATAATTCGGCCGACACCTTGGATTTGTACCTCAGCGAAGCCGCAGATCCGGCCGGAGAGGCAACACTGCCGACCCCCGATGACATCGTCAAAAACAGCATTCCCTTCGATATTCCGACGACCGATTCTCTCAACGGCATGATGTTCACCTGTCCAAACGCAACAGTTACGTCAACAAGAACCTATGTGGATGAGATTTACTGGGATGGTGATCAGGGCCTGAAACCACCGACGAAAGCAAAAAGTCCAATTCCTGCAAGTGGGACCACGAACGTGCCTCGGGATGTAGCCCTTAGCTGGGAATCCGCACCTTTTGATGTGACTCACGATGTTTACTTCGGGGACATTTTCGAAGATGTAGACCAGGCCACAACGACGGTCGATCCGGCAGGAGTATATAAAGGACGCGTAATTCCGAATAGCTATGCTCTGCCCGAGCGGCTTGATTTCGAAACAATTTATTACTGGCGGATTGATGAGGTTAATGTCTCGCCCGATAATACGGTGAATAAAGGTGATATCTGGAGTTTTACGACCGAATTACTTGCTTATGCTATCGATAACGTTGTCGCTACGGCTTCCAGCAGCGAACAAAGCAAAGGAGTTGAAAATACAGTAAACGGCTCGGGACTTGATGCCGACGGCTTATTGCACGGCAACATAGGTGACAATAATATGTGGTTGAGCAATATTGCAGGGCCACAACCGACCTGGATCGAATTTGAGTTCCAAAATGTTCAAAAAGTCCATGAAATGTGGGTCTGGAATTCGAATGAAAGTCTGGAGTCGGTTATCGGTTTAGGCTTTAAAGATGTTACTATTGAATATTCTGTCGATGGCGTGACCTATACAACATTGGGAGCTACTCATATATTTAATCAGGCATCCGGTCAGGCCGGCTACGCACATAATACGACTATCGATATGGAAGGCGTGGCGGCGAAATACGTCAAGCTGACTGCAAACAGTAACTGGAAGGGCATAGTAGAGCAATTCGGCCTGAGCGAGGTGCGATTCTTCTCCATACCCGTCACGGCAAGAGAGCCCAGTCCGGCTTCGGAGGCTGCGGATGTCGAGCTGGACCTGGTACTTAACTGGAGGGCAGGTAGAGATGGTGCTGAGCACGATGTTTACTTCAGCGATGACTTGCAGGCGGTGATAGACGGTACTTCCCCGGTTACGACCGTTACAGAGACCAGTTATGGCCCGCTGGCCCTCGATTTGGGCAAGACTTATTTCTGGCGGGTCGATGAGGCTAATGATGTCGAGACGCCCGGAATATGGCAGGGGGATATCTGGCAATTTACGACACAGGAATATTTTTTGCTGGACGACTTCGAGGGCTACGACGCCGCCGATAACCAGATATGGTATACATGGAAAGATGGGCTCGGTTACGGAACGCCGGACGTTCCGCCTTATTACGCTGGTAACGGCAGCGGGGCGGCTGTAGGCAACGAAACAAACGAATCGTTTACCGAGGAAAGCATCGTTCACAGTGGCAGGCAATCTATGCCGCTTGTTTATAACAACAATAAGCAGGGCTACTCAAACTATTCCGAGGCGACCATGACACTGAGTTCCCACCGGGACTGGACGGATCGAGGCGTTAAAGAATTATCACTGTGGTTCAGAGGCTCGCCGGGTTCAGTTGGCAGCTTTGTCGAAGGGCCGGCCGGCATTTATACGATGACCGCCGCCGGAGCGGATATCTGGAACCAGGCGGACGAATTCCACTACGCCTTCAAGCAGCTAACCGGCGTCGGCTCGATAATCGCAAAGATCGAGAGCGTGGATAATACCAACCCGTGGGCCAAGGCCGGCGTGATGATTCGCGATACGCTCGATCCGGGCTCGAAATTCGCCGCGATGTATATTACGCCCACCAACGCCGACGGCACGGCGACAAACGGCTGCAGATTCCAGGGTAGAACCGATACGGACGGCAGCGCCACCAGCGACTCCTCTTTAGCAACACCTGAGGATTCGGCAATCACAGCGCCCTATTGGGTGAAAATAGAACGTGACGTATCGGGTAACTTCCGGGGCTACTATTCCAGCAACGGTTCGATCTGGACGCCGCTGGCCTGGAGACCGAGTATCTCTATGAGTTCGAATGTCTACATAGGTTTGGCACTGACCAGCCATGATACGGCCTTGACTTGTGAGGCCAAATTCTCCGGCGTAACAACCACCGGCACGGTGTCGGCTCAGTGGCAATCGCAGGATATCGGCATAGCCAGCAACAGTGCCGAGTCGATGTATGTGGCAGTCGGCAACAGCGCCGGCGCTCCCGCGATTGTGAACTATGACAACCCGGCAGATACGCAGATAGACGCCTGGACTGAGTGGATTATTCCTACGCAGGCATTTGCGGATCAGGGCGTGAATCTGACCGATGTGGACAATATCTCAGTCGGTGTCGGCGACAGGAATAATCCGCAGGCCGGCGGTTCGGGTACTGTGTATATTGACGATATTGGGCTCTACCCGGATTCGATTCTCCCGGCTACAGAGCAATAAGAATCTTTCAACTTAAATGCCTTGCTTTTATTAAAGTTGATGTAGGGATTTGTAACAATTCGGGGCCTATGCCGAGTGATTCGACATGGGCCCCGGTTGGTTTAAGCAAATAGCAGATGTGCTCAAATAGATCCTGTGATACCCATCGAGATTAGATCGTCCATTCTACGGCTAAAACACCTCTGAGGGCCTACTCTGAGAGATTCTATGGGCTTGTTGCAAGGCGCATAAAAAAAGCCCTGGTTTGTTTCCAGGGCCGGGGCGAGAAAATATATCATCAGCTTCCTCCGCACACCCTTTTTCGGCTTTGATCGCACCAATCTTAATGTATATTTAGAAAATCCTCTGAGTTTAATATTCCGTCGAGGGGCATTCTGTAAGTATATTTCTGACAGATTTACATCACGCAGAGACATTTTAGGAAATAAAGGAATGGCGGAGATTATTACACAATTCTACGCTCAGCCCTTCGAGCCGAATGAAAACATAGCAATTTCAGGTTAGATGTGTTATATTAGCCAGACAGAGACGCCCAACAGTCCTGGCCCTATGTTGAATCGGAGGCCTTATGGTTATGATCAGGTTTTTCTGTAAATTATGTGGTGAGGGAATCAGTGTCCACGGGCATCTCTCTGGAAGGCAAATTGAATGCCCTAAGTGCAAAAGCATCAGAGTTGTGCCCGATAAATCGCCCAAGATACAATTCCACTGTAAGAGTTGCGGCAAGAGGATTCGTGTCGCTCAGATTCACGCCGGCAAAAAAGCGAAATGCCCGGAATGTAAGAAGCTGATTAGGAATGAAAGGTAAGAAATATCGATCAAAGCGGAATACCGGCGCAAACACAATTGTTAATGGAGATCCAAAATGACAGGCTATAGAATAAAACTCACTTCCGGCGTCTTAATTCTTGTCGTACTTCTATGCAATTCAGTTCATGCAGAACCGACAAATGGCCCCTTGCGAATTTGCCCCGATAATGCGAGATACTTCGCTGATGCTGATGGGAAAGCGATCCTGCTCGTCGGTTCGCATGTCTGGTACAACCTCGTTGACATGGGGTCTCAAGACCCGCCCAAGCCGTTCGATTATGAGGCATATCTCGATTGGATGGGCAAGTACGATCATAACTTTATGCGCATGTGGGCATGGGAGATGATCGAGTGGGACACGCATGGTAACAACCCCAAAATACGCAATGATATCACAGAATTCTACGTTAGTCCGCACCCGTGGCAACGAACCGGCCCGGGCAATGCCCTCGATGGAAAGCTGAAATTTGACCTGACGAAATTCGAACCGGAATACTTCCAGAGACTGACCGACAGGATCGATCTCGCAGGCAAGCGCGGGATATACGTTTCGATCATGCTGTTTGAGGGCTGGGCGATGCAGCGAGTCGAGGACGGCTGGAAATCGCATCCGTTTCATCCCGAAAATAATGTCAACGGCGTCAACGGAGATTTGAACGGGGACGGCAAGGGCCTGGAAGTACACGAACTGGTTGTAGACGCCGTGACAGAAATTCAAAAGACATATATCCGAAAAGTTGTCGATACAGTCAATCGTTTTGATAATGTCCTGTACGAGATTTCCAATGAGAATCATCCCGAATCCACACAGTGGCAATATGCGATGATACGGTATATCAGGGAGTACGAAAAAGGCAAGCCCTCGCAGCATCCGATTGGGATGACTTTTCAATTCAAGGGCGGAACAAATAAAGATCTGTTCGACAGCCCGGCAGACTGGATATCTCCGAACCCGGAGGGCGGCTATAGAGACAATCCACCGGCAAACAATGGAGAGAAAGTAATTATAACCGATACCGACCACCTTTGGGGCATCGGGGGTAACCAGGCATGGGTATGGAAGAGCGTCACGCGAGGTCTGAATCCGATTTTCATGGATCCATACGATGGCATCGTATTAGGTGAGAAGTTCGACTCCAACTTCAAGCCGATACGGCGCAGTATGGGATATGCGCTGGGATTCGCGCAGCGGATGGATCTGAACGAATGCAAGCCGGTGGCTACAGGCTATTGCCTTTCAAATCATGGCAGACAATACCTGGCCTATCAACCCACGGCAGGCGATCCGATCAGGCTCAAGCTCAGTCCGGGAGAGTACAGCTTCGAATGGTTCGATCCAGGTTCGGGCAAGACTGTCAAAACGGGCAAAATCCGCGGGGATGAAAAGAAGGTAACAATCTTCTCAAATCCTCTGAAGGCAGATGCCGTTTTGTTCGTACACCTGGCTAAAACCAGGTGATTCCAGCCATGTTTAATACGCGTTATAATAAATTTAAAGGCATCCGATGATATGTCATCCTAAGCGAAGCGAAGGATCTGGGATATGAATAAGCGTTAGAGATTCTTCACTACGCTTCGCTACGTTCGGAATGACAACTTCTGCACGAGGATTTATTATAATCCGTATAAGGTGTAGATTGCTGCTATCAATACATGATCTTATTTAGAACCTGTTCAAATTGTTCTATCAAGTTCTTTGAGGATGGTTTGAACGTATTGTTGGATATTCTTTTCCAGCTCGCTTGTCAGCCCTTCGCTATGAGCTATTTCCTTTGGCTCGATACCAAAAATTACGATGTCTTCGGGACATTGCCCCAAACTTCGCGCCAATTTGAGTGTGTTCAGCAAATCACCTTCATGCAGAGAGTAACGCATCCGCACCTTCTTTGAACGTACCTGCTCGGGAGTGAAGCGATTTATAAGGCCCGGCGTTTGCCCCATAATTGCACAATCTACAAATATGATTTTCTCTCGCCCCTCGATCGCATGTATTACAGTAAGCCCACCCGTCCCGAGGTCCATTACTTCAACATCAGGATTGTCGTTAAGATGATCCATCAGCTCTGAAGCCAGACGGATCCCGATCCCTTCATCCCGCATTAAAGGATTGCCAAGGCAGATAATGAGTACCGGCTTCATAAGAGTACAATCAGCTTATACGAACTCGACGTTCAGAAAATGAGTCGAACATGAGATACACGGATCGTATGAACGAACCAGCATTTCCAGAAGCAGACGAATCTCGTCCTGATCTCGATCGATAATCTGCGGCGCGAAAGCCTCGAAGTCTTTTTGGATGTTCGCATGATTCTGCCCGGTCGGTATGCAGATGTTTGCCTTCGTACAGAGTCCTTTCTCATCGAATACATAACGATGAAAGAGGATGCCGCGCGGTGCTTCGACGCATCCAACACCTTCGCCGGCCCTGGGCTCGACCTTCACCGGTTCCGGCTTTAATCCTTTTGTGAGCAGTTCATCTATTAGTTGCAGGCCGTGCTCGGCTACCTGGAAACATTCAATAACCTGTGCAACATTGTTAAGATACGGATTGCAGGCGCCTTTTTTCAGGCCGAACTGTTTGGCCGTTTCGGTCGCCATCGGCAAAAGATTCTCGGCGTTCAGATTGAAACGGGCCAGTGAGCCCACGGCATAAGAATCACGATGCCATTTGCACCACTTGGCAGTGGACTGGGGCAAAACATACTCGTTGGCTACACGCTCGAACTCCTGGATCGGCACTTTTTCGTCCGTGTCTGTGCTGGCGATATCGCCGTGGTAGAATGTGTATATATCCGGTTGCTTGAGTGCGATATATTCTGTGTCCCGATTAAATGCAGGTAGCTTGCCTGCAAGGCTCAGCACTACCTCGGCGAGTATCTTAAGATCCGGAACAGCGTCTTCAATTGCCTTCTTGAGTTCAAGGAGTTTCTGCTCTGAGGGAATAGCTGTAAAGCCTCCGGGCTTCAATGTGATCGGATGAGTCATTCGCCCACCGATGATTTCCATCCATGTATTACCGAGGCGATGAAGACGAATTACTGTCTTGACTACATGCGGGTGTGATTCAACCAGAGGTATAACAGATTTCTGGCCCAGGAGATCCGGTGCCACAAGGTATCCAACATGCAGGCTATGGCTTTCAATCTGCTCACCGTAATGGCAAAGAATTCGCAGTTTGTCTGTTTGCTCGGAAACCTCAATACCCATAGCATCTTCGATACCCTTGATTGCAGCCATCGAGTGTGTTACCGAGCAAATACCGCAGATTCGGCTGACGATGGTCTGAATATCCTCGAAGCTGCGTCCGCGCACCATGGCCTCAAAGAACCGGGGTGCTTCCGGCACCTGCCACTCAACATGCTCTACTTTACCATCACTTGCCCGAAGCCGTATATTTCCATGCCCTTCGACTCGTGTGACGTGATTAACGCTTATATTAATTTTTTTGATCATCAGAACTCCTGTTTACTTCCAAAAAGCAACATCTTGCC
>Ga0114918_10005906_pt1 | contig 10431 bp, 11 predicted proteins | sample LantaG_FD_87015 | JGI IMG/M metagenome (GOLD analysis project Ga0114918, IMG submission 87015) | Deep subsurface microbial communities from Baltic Sea to uncover new lineages of life (NeLLi) - Landsort_02402 metaG | ecosystem: Environmental > Aquatic > Marine > Oceanic > Sediment | place...
CAGCCCGCAGATGGGTCGTACAAATAGAGGTTGGGATTGAAGACGCTAAACCCTAAATCGAGAGCGCCACCCAGCAAGAAAAACACCAGCCCGCCGCCGCCATCGTACGCAAACATACAATGCCCGGCCATCGGTGGGAAGATTGGGGCGGGCGCAAGCAACTGCGTCCATGTAATACCGTCAACAGACCGCCAAACATCATTCATCAGTGCAGGCGCAGCCATCGGGCCTTGCAGACCCCCGCTGAGCCAGAGTTCTCCGCCGTATTCGCAAAGGCCGAACAGAGTGCGTCCGTTGAGTCCGGCCCAAGACGCCGCCGCAGAATGCCTTACGACCGTGTAATCGTTGTAAGCCATCCTCGGTTGGTAGCCCAGCGCTTCGAGGTCCGCGTTAGGGCACGTGTCGCTGATGATCGGGACCGTGGTCTGCGCGGCTCCTGACGCGGCCAAAAGGTCTTCCAGATTGATGAACCCCGTCTCCAGAGCAAAACGTTCTGCGTCCAGGCTATCAACAAACGTGTCTTGATAGGCTTTAGGCGTGGGCGTGTAAGAAATGGAGCGCGCGGGAAGTATTGGGCGCTCACTCATGATGGGAGCCTGTAAAGATACTGACCCTCGGAAGTCTTAACAGGAGCTTGTGAAAACGAAACTTCGTAGATGTTATTGTTTGCAGCGCCGTAAATGCGGCCGCCATGGCGAAGAAGGTTCTGTGTCTGTCCAAACAAATAAGCGTAATCCCCCGCCTGCAGACTCCAGAGGATGCCGTTCTCAGACGCCGCAACCGCATCCGTCGGTAATCCGCTAAAGGCACCCATTGTAATAATAGAGCCTTGTTCTTCCAGGAACGCCGATCTGCTTCCAAAGGCCACGACGTTACTACCCTGCGTAGTAACTTGTTCCCATGTCACGCCGTCCGATGATTTCCACACATCTGTCAGACCGCCAAACCCGGCTATCAAAAACCAAGGACTGTACGAAATTCCGAAGGCAAGCCAAAGCTCGTTGCCGCGCGCCAATAGCACAGGGAGCGCCCTGGACGGGAATTGCGCCGTTGTTTCCAAAGACCACGCGGCGGGATCAGTTGCAGAGTAAACAGCAGATGATATGCCCGTCGCTCCCGCAAAGCCTCCAACGAACCAATACTTGTCCCCGAACCGAACTATGTTCGACATCGATCCGCGCCCACCGCCCCCCGGCGAGAAACCGCCGTCGGCAGCTTCCTGTACCCACACGGCACCAGGAGCAAACGGGTCGCTCAGCGACCAAACGTCAGGATAAGCACCCAGCGCAAAGATACTGCTACCGCCGCCTATCACGTAGAGTTTGTTGTTGTGTATTACGGAAACGTGGTAACAACGGGCGGCCCAAGGTGCAATGCCGTACTGAACCCATGTTGTAGGACGCCCCTGAGCATCGGGAACAGAGTACCAAACAACGTTGGATGCTCCTGGAAAATTGCCGCCACAGGCCCAGTAGCGGCCTTCCCAGAAGTCGAATGTATATCCAGGCTTGTTGCTAAACAATCCCGGAGTAAGCGGCGTCACACTTGCGCCGTTAGGCAGTGTGACGGGGACGTACCCCGCAGTTTCTAGAACCGTATCGGGATACTGATTGGTCCGGATGTAAACACCGCCAGCCGCACCACCACCACCGTAGAGCGTCTCCAACGAAACAAATGCTTGCTCTACGCGAAGCTTCTCGTCAACCAAGTCGGACAAACGACTGATTGAGTAAAGAGAACTCCCCGGCGTATAGTACGTTGAGCGGCGAGGTAGAATAGCCATTCCGCTCGTCCTGTGGACATAAGGCACTTTCTACGCAGCGTGTCCGTAGACAACCACGAGAAAGTGCCTTGTGTTGCCGGGTTGGTGTTACGGGCCGTCTCTGCGGTCCAGAACAATGGCCGTCCGTCCAGATGCGAGGGCCGCCTTGAACGCCGGGAAGTCGGCAAGCTGCGATGCCGCAAAAATCTTGTCCAACTCCTCGATCAAAGCAACGACTACGTCGACGGTCGCCCATAGGTCACCGAAGCCGGACGCGAAGTCCGGACGAATCGTTACGACGGTACCGTCATTGAGCTTCTTATGCGTTCCACCCAAAGTGGCAGGCATTGTCTATCTCCTTTTACAGAGGGTCTTAGTCCATGTTCCCTTGCGGGTAGCTTTAGTCAGCGTGTTCCGCTGAGCTTAGGGAACTACGATCAACTTGATGATGTCGTCGGCGGTCAAAATGTAAGTCACCGCCCCATCATCGACGGTGAGCGTACCGTCGCCGTTGAAAAGCAACTGCGCGTCGGCTTTCACGTCGACCCACAACCCGCTGGCAGGAGCCGTTTCGCGCAGGATGTTCATGATGACCGGTCCGGTCGGGTCTGCGCCATACTGCGAGTCCAAAGTTACGTCACCAGCGATTACATCGGCCGCCGTGACCTGGTGGATGATCATGCCCTTTCCGATGTTGTCTCGAAGGGTCTTGGCGGCGGCGAATACGTCCCTGTGATCGGTTGCAACGATCTTCTCGAACCACAACAGTGCATTCATCAGTTACTCCTCTGTATTCAGGAGACTCGACTTTTCCGCCTACGGATTTCCGACCATAAGCGGCTACCGTTCAAAGACAGAAGGCGCTCCCGGAATTCTTCTTCCGAACAATCTTCGGAATCCTCCAGAACGTCCTCTAGTAAAGCAGCACACGTGCCGCTTTTTCTCAGTATACCAAAGCGACCATCAGTGTCCAGCCCAAATTCTGCAACAACTTCTTGTCTAAGCGTCTTTGAGTTCAACCGCTTAACAAGAATGCGTTGATCTTCGCCGAACTCATTGCGCCTGTGAAGCCGTTCGACCTCAGACACCATGCTAGACCAATTACCATCGAAGTTCAAGGCGCGGTCGTCAATCAACACGTCGTAGTAGATTTTGGGAGACGAAGTACCCTTTCCGGGCAGGTTCTCGTTGACGGCGTCGAATGGAATCCCTTCGCTCCGAAGCATTTCCGCAACATCATCAACGCCGTCGCGTACGGTGAAGATAACGACGCGCCAACCCCGCTTCCGCAAAGCGAGGATCGCCTCCTTGGCTCCTGGAAGGAAGTGCTCGTCGTCGTCCACCAACGTGCCGTCTATGTCAACGGCTAAGATCGGGGAATCAGGATGCCCATTTGCCATCGACTACATCCCACACAGTCTTTTGTTTGAGTTCATTGATGCGCGTGAGCGCGCCTTCGATTTCTCCATGACGAAACCCGAACGGCCGCAGAGAAGCGATTACCGCGTCCGGATCAATGCCTAGGATCATCTCGCGCACGAACGGATTTATCAGCTGACCATTAAAACGCTTGCCGATGTTGCACTTAAGGTAGTCTCGGAAGTCGTCCTTCACGAACGTGTAACCATTATCAATAGCGTACGCCCGATGGAACGAGTCCATGATGAAGTTGCCGCTGTGCCTATCAAGGTTTCCGGAGATGAAGTCGAAAGCGCACAGCAGGTGCAGCCACGGGTTCTCGTAGTCCTCTCGGAACTCGTAGCCGGAGTCCGCCCAGTCAGCAGCGAGGGGGGACAACACCCACGCCTGCAAAGAACCGAAGCCCAATCCCAAGACCTCGCGGCCTACAGTAGGAGGAACCAGGTTGAACCCAAGCGCGCGATCCAATGCATAAGCGGCAAGCTCTCGCTCCGGCGACGTAACGTTCTTTGCGGTGCTCCTACGGTAGTAGCGCGTCTCTTCGAGGGAGCGCACCGTCTTAAAAACGGCGGACTGCGCCGTAACTACGCCGATCCTGTCTCCTCCGTTGAAGATCACTTTCCAAGGACGGTGAATGCCGCGCCCTATAATATCCAACTCATCAATAGGAGCCGTGCGAAGGAAACGACACATCTCAACGTGACCAATGGGCGTTAACGGCTTACGGCGGTTGCTCCATGATGCGCCTATATCCTCGGACTTCCGCAGGAGCGAATCAGTAACTCCTCGAAGCAGTGACTGCGCATGCTCGCTTAATGATGTTTTCATTCGGAGGCGTAGGGAGTATCGCCGTGTACTGGGGTTTGTTCGAGAAGCAAGTACGAGTGTGTGTGACCCTCGGTCTCGTCCGTGGCACCTATCTTTGAAATAAAGTGCGCATGGTTCTCGTAAAAATCGGTGACGCCGCGTAGAACGTTATGCTCCTCATCAACTACAAGCACGCACTTGTGACAATGCTCCGACGACTCAATGCCAGACGCCATCGCGCTCTTGGCTTCGAGACGCTTCTCGCCGTTGCGGGAATCGGGAACGATTCCCCAGAAGTTGAGCGGGGCTAACTCGGGAGCGACAGACTCACCATCAATCACCGTCTCTTGGCATGTATTGCCAACGTCAGCGTCCAGAGTAGGCCGCGCCCCGGCCGGGGGCGCAAGGGTGTGCTCGTCGGAGCCTTTCAAGAGCGGCTGCGTGACTGTTATTGCCCGTTTGAAGATAGCAGTGTTCCCGCAGATGTTGACGAGTTCCCACCCTTGTTGCCCAGCACCGTCCAAGTCTTTAACAAGCCAAGACGGCGCAAGCTTCTGCAGTGGGAGCGCTTTGTGCTCGAAAGTTTTCCCGAGACCTGTCACGGAGTTGGCCGCCGCGAAAGCACGCCCCTCATCTGACAAATCGCCATAGACGCTGTTCCAAACATGCGCCCACTGGCGCTGCTTCTTCTCCGACAAGCCGCGCTTCACGCGGTCCGGCAGCCCGCTCAGATCGTTCGGATCGTAAGGCATCTCCAACCTCCCGTTCCCTTAAGCATTTTGTTCAATTTTCTCGCGCGAGCCGTTTTCTGTAAACCCGCCGCTATGCAGGACTTACTACGGATTTAGGGTCGAGAAAATTGAACACGTCCCACGGCAACGATGTTCAATACATCGTATGCTATTGGGAACCAACGACTTGTGACAAACGCTGTGTTCAATTTCCCTGCTCCTGCTCCGTAAGTCATTGGCGCGCCAAGAGTTACGGGATAATCGGCTTTGCGGGAGGCGGTACTACGGCGTCGGGATTGACTTGCGTGCTTTCCTTCGGAGCAGAGTCTTTGGGGTGCGCCCAAGCCTTGATTTGGCCGGGGGCCAAACGAACTTGTCCGCCGGTGCGCGCGATAGGGCCGACTTCCACCGGGCCGAGGGAAGCGAGTCCGGTTTGGATCGCAACCGCCGTCGGGATCATGCTTTCGTTGCCGTTACGGGCGAACGTTCCCATGCCGCTCATTGCGGAGGGAACACCGGGACCGCTCTTGCCAGCGTCCGGCAGCGAGTCATGTTGGTCTGCCTTCTGAATGTCGCCGCTACGTGCGCGCGTCGACTTGGAAACACGGCCTTGACTGGAACGAGCGTAATTACCCTTGGGTGCCATTGTCCTCTCCTGTTGTCTCGGGGCCTGCGTCGTCGGGGACGCAGCTACAACTTGTTGGAACAAACGTGTAACCAGGACACTTTCCCACTGGTCGAGTAGGGAAATCCCGGCAAATCTGAGGCTTATTGTCTTGGATAAGACAAGTCGCCTTTCCGTCTTCGTCAAACGACAGGAACTTGCAGGGAGCATCGATACCAAACTCGATGGTGTCCTCGCCTTCCTTTACAAACGTGCCGGGACGCAAAGACCACCAGCGAAGAAGATCGCGGGCCGCATCCTCGTTTCCTCCAGCCACGTCACTCTTGGCAAAGCTCATCCGAGCAGTCATGCAGCAAACGCCGCAGCGCTTGCACTGGCCGGTACGCTTGAGCAATGTTGATTCGTCTTCTTGTGCCACGTCTTCGGGCATTATAGTGCCTCGTCAGGCGTACACCCTGCTCTCTCCGGTCGGGAGAGCCGCAGGGCCGTCGAGCCGCATTACGAAGGAGTAGTCCTTCAAGAGCACTGGGTACACACCGTTCTGGTCTTCGAGACCAAGCGCGTACACACGCTTCTCCTCCAGAGTCTGCGGCTCCTCGGTAGGCCATCTATCAAACGCGAGCGGGCCGGAGCTTACCCGGCACTTAACAACTGCAATCTTATTTACACGACCGCTTCTAGGACCGAGATCAAGTGTAGCCCCGTGTACGCCCAGAGGTACCCAATTGAGTACGTGAACTCGATCTCCAACACGCAATTTGTCTGGCCCAATGAAGCACGGAGGCACTTCAGGAAGACCGTGGTTGATCCACACACACCCAGTGCGTTTGGATACTACCTCCGCTCCGCCATCTCGGAGAGCAGTCGCCAATGGTCTTTGCAGGTCTTCTGTGACGCCGTAGCCTCCTAGAAGCAACTGCTCTCGTGCCTTGGCCATAAAAGGATCATGCGCGGACCCGAGCGCAAGCCCTTTCATCAAACAATCTTCTGCGGCTTTTGCGAGTGGATGATCCACAGCGGTTACTCGATTTTCTGAGCGCCTGCTATGCGCAGCCCGAGAGAATCTTCTCCAGTCGTTCTGTTCATGTCAGGAGAACCAACCGTCTTCTTCTTGCAGAAGATCGGCGCGACTTGGGTACCGCGAACGGTGAACATCTTAGCGAGATCGCGCTGAGCGTCTCGGCTATTGCCCTGACTGAAATCTTCGGTCTTAGGCATTTGAGGCTCCTTTTAGTGCCTGCTCCCACCTACTAGCAATTTCCTTGGCGCGCTTAACAAGTTCCCGGACCGCGTTGAGGTCGCCAGACGAAATGGCAACCTCCGCCGCGCTGCCTTGTGGGACGCCGCTGGTCTTGTTGACGGCCTTTTCAGCCACGGCGGTTTCGAGAATGCCTGCGGCCCGACGGATGTTGGCAACATCGCGCGGGGAGATGAGGCGGGCAGTCACCTCTTCCTTGACCGCAAGCACGGGGTTTGCGCCCCAACGGAATTTGTGGGCATGGGAATGGCCGCCAGTAACGGCGGCAGACGGCTCTGTGAGTCCGTCAATCCGACCCGCTGCGTAAGAGAGCCGAACTACGTGCTGGTGATTCTTCGCTACGCTGGTACGACACTTGAGCATCGTACCATCAACGTCCGTGGTCAAGGCCGCGTCGATCTTGTGCATATGGCCGTCTGCATCGGCCTGATCGGTATAACCATTGACTTGAGCAGCAGGCCCACCGGCAAGAGTGCCGTAGGGACCAGCCGCTTCCGACCCCTGCGCAGGATTGATGAGACCACCGGTGAGCAGGGAACCAACGGTGATCTGTTTTTCAAAAGGGAGGCCGATCTCCACAATGACGCCCTTGTCTGCGCACACGGCCTTATTCGTGCTGGGCTGTATCGGCTGTCCTTTGAATTCGTAGGCGAAGAAATGCTCGGTGATGCCTTTGAAAACAGGCAGCCCTTCTATGCTTCCCAGCCACGCCTTGCAATCCTCAACGTCCTTCCATACGTCCTTCGAGAACCAAACCTTGTTGACTACGACCTCGGAGACGAGAGCGTGACGAGACGCTTCCCCCAAGGCACCAACGAAGTCGGTCTTGTCGAAGTCAGTCGCCTGAACAGCTTTCATGACCTCGCCGCACTGCGGGCACGCTTTTTGTGCCCCAAGCATCGAAGGAAAGCCTTTAGCCATTGCGGCTGCGCAGCAATCCTTCATTTCGCGGAGAGGTTGAATCGCCACTCGGCGTCCAAGACGTTCCAGCAATCCTGTGCTCATTGTCGATCTCCTAAATCTCATTCCGCGACCACATAAGGACGCAGTTTTCAAGAGCCGTCTTCCACATCTTAACGCAAACGCTCGTCTTGTCCAACTAATTTCTGCTGCAAGTTGTGCGGAAGATGCGGCGTACCGGGCGTGGGAGGTGTCCAAATCATCGGGCGCGACACAACACCGTTAGTAGGAGCCACGATCTGGCTCGCTTTTGCTAGTTTGGCCATCTGCGCGCGAACGAGGGCGGCCTGAGTCATCATCGGCGACGCAACCATCGGTGGTGTTGCCTCGGGAATATCAGGAACCAAGACCTTCTTATCAATGTTAGGGTGCAAACTCTTGACGGGCTCTCGCACGGCGTAGTATTTCTGCGCCGCTTCCGTCCAGACAGCTTGAAGCTCGGCGGTTTCCGGCGTTAAGTCTGCCCGATCAACGTCGCCCTCGAAAATGTCCTCGAACTTCCAGTACAAACAACCGGAAAGAAGCGCGTCAGGGCCATGGTCGTTAGATTTTACGATTGACCCGTCGCCGCGTCTCCGATACGCCTTTAGCTGATTGATGAGTATCGGGATGTCTTTACTAACCTTGATGCGCCTGAAGGTGAAGAACTTGGCGAGGTTCTGTATTCCGGGGGATTTGTACGTCCTGAAATCGATAGGTGTTATCGGCACCCCCGCATTGGCCACGTCACGAACAGAAAACATGTGCGAGCGGTCGGCCAGAACACGGTAAGGTCCGTACTTCTCGTAAACGTCGAACAGCGCTTGAATCACAAAGCCCATGCTCTGGTGGTCCGTGAAAAGGCCGTCAGCCACGTACAGAAACTCTGGTAGCCGCGCGATGACTAGCATGCAGAGACTGTTCTCGGTCTCGGAACCCCAGTCGATGCCCACTACTATCTCTACTGCATGCGCCAAGAAGCTCGTGAGCGGGTCAACGAGGGCGTCTTCTACAAGCTCAGGGATGTATATCGAGCCGGAGACGTTAGGTCGACAACAGTTGTGAACGACGCACGTACCTGCGACGTAAGAATGATCGTCTTCAACTTCTAAGTTGTAAACAACGCCGTCGAAAGGCACGCGCTCGGGCTCTCTGAGAACGCTGTGAACGCCGTAATCGTCCGTGTGTACGGTGTTGTTTTTACTGCGACGCTCGCCGTTTCCACTATCAAGCCAATTCAACAAGCAGCGTGCCGAGGTGCCGCGTACGCCAATGGCCCACGTCGCTCGAACATCGCGGTAGCCCGACGGAAAAAGCCGCCTTGTTGCATTCGACTGCTTGTTAAACGAAGGTGCAAAACCCTCCCGCACGAGCAGTGTGTAAATGTTAGCCAAGAGACCCGTCGAAGACGAAATGAACCGCACTGCATTAGTCTTGGCATCGATGCTACCGTCCGTTCTGAGCATTCCCGTCAAGAATCCGCGTGCTTCCTCCGACGACATGCTCAAGAAAACGTCAGGCGGTAGCCGCCTTTGATAAGAGTAACGCCCCCACCGTTCTAGCTCGCGCCCCAAGCCTGTATCGGAAAAGACGGTCAACGACGGTGTTTTTCTTCGGGTAACGGCTTTTCTGCCAAACAGCGTATCAGCTAAGCGCGTGAACTCTTTTGCATTGCCTCTGTCGATACGCTCGCGGAGGCCCAAGTAAATCTGAGTCCCACGATGCTCAAAGTAACCGTCTCCTAAGAAGAGTCCAAGGAACAACCCAAAGTCGTAGCCTCTCGGAGCAGAATGGAGCGTAGTCCGCTTGCCCGGCCCTCCCACTGGACGCGCGTAGCTAAAGACGGACGGATCACCCACGCACTGAGCCTTCGGGAAGCAAACGGTGCTGAACCTGTCAAGGGCATCGGCCCTCTCCCACAAACGCCCGTGAAGCGCCGACAGAGCATAGCCGTGTTTGCGCTGAGCACTCCAGAAGGGGTGGTTGGGAGTTGCGTAGATAGGCTGCGAGCCGAGCGGGTGTATCTTAATGAGGTCGCCTTTGTAAGGCCGCCGCATAGGGCGCGCTGGTTTCCATGCACCTGTGTGCGTCAAAACACGCGCGCCGTCTTGGACTTCCTCGATAGGAACCCATCCTCGCTCGGTCAAGATAGGAGTGCCTCCTGGCAAACACTCAAACTCGACCTCGAACACTTGTGTGCCGACATTTATCTTCTTGGCTTCAACGACCTCGTCGAACGTAGTCCATCCCCGCGCTGAGCGCGCTTGCCCGTCACAGCCAGCCCACCCTACTTGCTGCTTGCGCCCACGTTCATCAACAGATTCTTCTCTGCGTGACAAGAAGCACTTGCGGCAATAAAGCTTCGCCTCGTCTGAATCCGCTGTCACAGTATCACTGAGGCCCAACGAGCAACGTGCCATCGTGTCAAAGACGTTCCATTTATAGCGCTTGAAGCCCTTGAGTTCGGCGTTGTCCCAAAATTCCTGAAAGACGCCTCCGGGAACATGGAACGTCGATAACATGATGACGATAGAATCTTTTTCGCTCAGGACCGTCTGGAGAGCGGCGCGAATGGTCTTGTCGTCGGATTCCAGAGCGTTGGCTTTCGCTTGACAAGTTTCGTCGGAGACCAACACCGGCAAGTGCTTGCCGCGCACTTGTTTATCGGTCGATGGCACGGCTTTGATGATGACGCCGGTCTTGAGCCTCGTCTCTTTGACGCCGGGATCGACTCCCAAAAGACCTTGCTGAAGGCCGGGGATGCAGTACCAAAAGTTCTTCGTGTAATCATAAACGACCTTGGCTTGCTCCTCACCTCCCGCTATGTCCAGCGTGCTCATCTGACGATAAATAGCCAAGAGGAAGATCAAGACAGACGCCGAAAGAGAGC
>Ga0114918_10005907_pt1 | contig 10430 bp, 5 predicted proteins | sample LantaG_FD_87015 | JGI IMG/M metagenome (GOLD analysis project Ga0114918, IMG submission 87015) | Deep subsurface microbial communities from Baltic Sea to uncover new lineages of life (NeLLi) - Landsort_02402 metaG | ecosystem: Environmental > Aquatic > Marine > Oceanic > Sediment | place: Baltic...
GAGAGAGAGAGAGAGAGAGAGAGAGAGAGAGAGAGAGAGAGAGAGAGAGAGAGAGAGAGAACGAAACATTGACTCTCTTTCCCCTTTTTCTCTCGATCTGATTTCGATCCACATACCTGCAGCTACTCCTCCTGCGATGAGAGTGGCGCGGCGGGACTGGCTCGGATCAGAGGAGGAGCCGGCGTCGTCGTCACCAAGAGGAGCCGTCGCCGATGGTGATGCTTCGTATTCAAAACTGCTCGGCATTTGGGTCGTCGCCGGTGAGCTGTCTTTCATCGCTCTTGGCGTGCGATCAGGCCCGAGGAAGTGGCTTGGCGCCGTTAATCTCCATGCTGACGCGCGAGGCAATCGAGGACGAGGAGGCGACGCGAGTCCTTGCATCTTGCTCTGGGACCAGATCAGCTAGGAGCTCGACTCGACTGAGAGTTTTTTTGCTCTCTGAGCGATTTCACACATTTTCTTCGGTTTTCCCCCCAAAGAACCCCGCTGGGCTTTCTCCCGTACTATTCTGCGACACTAATCGCAGATACGACTTCTCTTGATGTTCTAGTTGACATCAGAGAGCAGCTTCTAGAGAAAGAAAGAGCGCCGCACGAAAGAAAGATGCTGTTTCGCAGTTGCCCTGAACGGCCACCATCGCCTCCGCCACCGCCGAAAACGCCGCTCCGGAGTTTGGAGCGCCTCAAGGCCAAGCTTGGTGCCGCCGGCCTCGAGCCCTGCGACCTCGTCCCTGCGCTCGTCGTCCACGAGGCTCTCGGCCTGGTGATGGCGGCGGGATTCTGGGCCTCGTGCTACGCGCTGCAGCCCTCCAAGAGGCTGAGCGCGGCCACGAACCTGCGCCCGCCGAGCCCCCTCGCGGCTTCATGGGCGAGGTCGCTCGAGACGGCGAGGGCGCGGCTGCGTTCGAGGAGAGGACTCCTTGCCAGGGCCGACCCCGCGCGGGCGACGGTCGGCCTGGCCGAATCGCTGGTGCTCAGGGCATCTATTAAACCCGCAACTTTCGTGTTCAAGATCTGGGCAAGCGCCACGATCGTTTCAGGCGCGAAGCGGGTTTTGGCCGCGAACAAGAGGGTTTTGGCGACGGACAAGAGGATGGAGAGGTGAATCGTTGGCAAGAAACGAATGACTGATGTAACGACACAAAACGAACCAAGGACTGAAAGCCTATTGGCGAAGCGGCGAAAGAGGAGGAGGAGGAGGTTGATTTTGTTTCCTCTCTGAAAGAAAAGAGGGACCCGTTTTTCTTTCACTATTTATTTCCTCCCAATTCCCCCCTTCTCAATGGACGCGAAGTCTTCTCTCTCCCCGTGCGACACAGAGAAGCTCAAGCGCTGCCTCGAAGAGCACGACGGCGACGCGTCCAAGTGCTCCCACCTGATCAGCGCGTTCAAGTCCTCGTGCGGGAAGCAAGAGCAGCAGAAGAAGACGGAAGAAGCATCGCCGTTGACGACTGAACAAGCCGTCGCCGCGAGCCCAACGCCGCCGACGGCCAAAAAGTAAAGCGCGAGAATAAACAGCACTCGAGAAAATGACGGCCCTGCGAGACGCGGTCATCGAGGCCGCGACCAAGATCCGGCTTGCCGGGACGGCGGCCGACGAATCCCTTGGAGAAGAAGGAGGAGGAGAGGCAAGAGGAGGAGCAGAGACTCTTTCTCTGCCGGCCGCGACGTCGGCGCTCGCTGCCGCCGCGGCCTCCGCCCGCGTCGCCGCGGCCCGCGCAGGCCTGATCCTTGGAGGCGACCAGACACCTCCCGCGAGCTCCGCAGACGCGATCGCCATCGTCGATGCCCTCTCCGCCGCGGGGCAGGCCGCCGCGGCCGCGGGGGCCGCCGCGAGCGCCGCCGCGCTGGCGGCGCTGCCGCTCGGCGAGGGCGTCCTCTCGGCGCTCTACTCGAGGGAGATCGAAACGCGCGTCCGCGCCCTCGCGGGGGCCCTCGCCTCCCTGGTGGAGAGCGCCGAGGGGGCCGACGAGATCGGGAGCGCGGGAGCGGCGGGGGCGCTCCCCGCCGCCGCCCGGCGAGCGGCGGCGGGGCAGGCGGTCTCCGCTGCCAGGGCCGTCGAGGCGACCCCGACGCCGTTCCGGTTCCTCGTGGCGCAGCTCGAGGCCGCGACGGCCGAGATCGAGGGGGCCGCGGAGGAGGCCGAGGAGCTGGCAAAGGAGGAAGAGAGCGGAGAACGAGACGGGACCGCCGACGCCGCTGCCACTGCTGATGCATCTGCTGCGGCAGGGAGCGCGCCTGAGGACGCCGCCGATGCGGAAGAAGAGTTCGACGTCGACTTCGTGTCCGGCCCGCTCTCCGCGAGAGAGCGCGCCGCGGCAGCGGCCGTCTCGAGGGCCCTCCGCGGCTGTTCCGCACTCCTGAAGGGCTCTCTGGCGGCTGCCGCGGCCTCTGCTGCTGCTGCTTCGTCTTCGTTCAAGGGCAGCAGCAGCAGCAGTGAAGCCTCGGCGGCGCGCCACTGGGGGGCAGCCGCCGCCGCGGCGAGGAGCCTGCGGGCCGCTGCTTCCGACGCGGGCGCCTCGCTCTACGCCCCTCAGGACGCCGCAGAGATTGGGAGCTGCGCCTGCGCGCTCGAGGCCCCCGCTCAGGCTCTGGCGGCCTCCGTCACCGCGGCGCTCTCGGAGAGCATTGGGAGCGGCGGCAGCAGCTCCTCCTCCTCCTCCTCGGCGGCGGCCCTCCTCGAGGAGGCGAGGGCGAGGGTCTCCTCCGCGTGCACCGAGGTCAACGAGGCGTGCTCTGCGGTGCGCGCCGCGGCGAGGGCCTCTGGGGCGACCGCCGAGCCCGAGCCGTGAGTGAAGAGTTGATAATCGAGAGCTATGAGGAGGTTTTTTTATATTTTCGAATTTTCTTTTTGTTCTTCATTCAGAGTGTGTAAGGAAGCAAGTATTGACATCGGGGGGTAAACAAGGAACTGAGAGCGCGTTTTCGAAAAGTGAACATCAGACAAGGAAGAAGGAGAAGAAGAAAAGAAAGAGGAGGGAGCAAGCCTGCAAATCAAAACAAAAAAACAAAAATCAAACTTTCTCCTCCTCCTCCTCCTCACCTTAACTCTCCTCCTACTCGTTCCCAAACCCCTCCCTCGCCGCCACCTTTCTGATCGTCGAGCACTGCCTGTCGTCCTTCTCCACCCTCCACATGAACGGGCAGTAGTCCCCGAGCCTGCGCGCGAACGCCTCGTCGTGCGTGATCACGATCAGCTGCAGGTTCGTGCGGCGATCGTCGGCATCACGGACGAGCTCGTGCAGCGAGTCGGCGAGCGCGGCGGCGTTGGCCTCGTCGAGGTTGGTCGTCGGCTCGTCCAGGGCGAGGATGCCGCACGAGACCGCGAGGACCTCGGCCAGGGCCAGGCGCACGACGATGGAGGCCAGGACCTTTTGGCCGGCGGAGCAGCGCCCGCGCATCTCGAGCTCAGCGCCCCCCGTCGCCATCACCAGCCTATAGTTGTAGGACCGCGCGGCCTTGCCGCCGATCGGGGCGCCCGTCGCCGCCGCCGCAGCCGCGGAGGCGGAGGCGGCAGCAGCGGAGGAGGTGAAAGCAGCAGAAGAGGACCCGTCGAAGAAGCCCGCGTTGCTGCCTCCGACCTCGGCGCCGTCCCCCGCGTCGGCGCGCAGCGCGATGCTCTCGATGTCGCCGCCCTTGTATGTCCGCTGCCACAGCTCCTTGATCGCCTTGTTGATCTCCTCCATCTTGGCGGCGTGGAAGCGCAGGATGGCCTTTTCTAAAGCGCGGTGGTACCGCTCGACGTCAGCGGCGGCCATGGACAGCGCCGAGGCCTCGGCAGAGGCGGCTCGGTAGTCGGCCTCCGGGTCGCGCCACACCTCGCCCGCGGCCCTGATTGCCTCCTCCGCGTCCGCCTTCTGCTTCTCGGCGGCCTGCTGCGCCCCCCTGCCGACGTCGATGCTCGACTGCGACCTGCGGATCAGGTCCTCGGCGTCGCGGACGGCCCTCGTCAGCGACTCGCCGCGGTCCGGTCCCGCGAGGTCGGCTGCGGCGAGCTCGGCGCGCTCGGCGGCGCGCTGCGCGCCGGCGGCGCGGGCCTCGGCCTCCTTGGCGGCGAGCACGTCCTCGAGCTCGCGCTTCTTGATCTCGCGGGTCGTCGTCGCCTTCTCGACGGCGGCGGAGCGGGCCTCGGCGGCGCGGACGTCGTACTCGGCTTTGGACAAAGCTTCGCGGCCCGAGACGAGGGCGGCGACGACGCGGTCGCGCTCGGGGTTGGTCGGGGGAGCTCCGGCGCCGGCGGCCGGCGCCGCCGCCGCCGAAATCGCGGCGACGCCGGCGTCGCTCGCGGCCTTGGCCAGCAGCGCCACGCTGTCGCAGAGCGCGCGCGCCGAAGACGCCAGCGCCGCGGCGCCCTCCTCGGCGGACCTCGACGCGGACCTGACCCTCTCGCGCTGCGCGGCCGCCGAGGCAAGCGCCCGCTCCGCCGACTGCTCGGCCGGCGCCGCCGCGGCGGCCTCGGTGCGCAGGTCCGCGGCTTGCGCCTCGGCGTCCTCGGCGGCCTTCTCGAGCGCCACGCGCTCGTTGGCCTGCGCCCGCTTCTGCGCCAGCGCGTCGCGGGCCCGTGCAAGGTCGGCCTGCGCCTGGGCGAGGTCGGCGCGCAGCTGCTCGAGCGCGCGCGAGGCAGCGCGGGCGGCGTCGGCCGCGGCGTCGCGCTCGCGCTCGGCGGCGTCGAGGTCGGCCTCGACGTCCTGGAGGCGGCGCAAGGTTCCCTGCTGCTGCTGCTGCTGAGTCCCGTGGTGCCCCAGCTGCGTCAGAGCGGCGGCCCTCCTCTCCTGCTTCTCCTTCTCCTCGAGCGCGGCGCAGAAGTCGTCAAAGTTGCGCGCGCCAAGGAAGAAGCTCACGGGCAGGAGCTCCCCCTCAGCATAGGCGTCGATCGAAAACGCCGTCGCCGACTCGCCGCCGGCAATGTTCCCTCTTCCGGCGCCAACTCCATCGGCCTCGGCGGCGAACTTCGCAGCGAGCCACTCCTCCGCCGCCCCGTCTATCTTCCAGGCTCCCTCGTGGGCGGCCTCCTCGAGCGCCGCGCGGCGCGCGGTCGCCCCCTCGAGCTCCCTCTGGGAGCGGGCGGCGGCCTCCTCGGCGGCGGCGGCGGCGGCGGCAGCGGCGGAGGTGGACGAGCCGGCGCCGCCGCCAGTCGCGACCTCGCAGCGGTCCCGCAGCAGCACGGCGGTCCTCAGATGCTCGGTGCCGCATTTCAAGCGGACGCAGGCCGTGTCGAATCCCGCTTTCTTGTCCTGTTTGTTGGTGTCGAATTGTTGAATAAAAAAGTGGTTTTTGTAAAAGGATGGAAAAAAAGTGAGTTTTTTGCTCGACTTCTTTCACCGCTCCAAGAAAGAGACGCGAAAGAGAGCAGAGCAGAGCTCCAATGCAACACCACCACCACCTCCCTACCTCGGCACTGTGGCACGACCTCTCCTGAGTCTGCACGAGCTCCTCGCGCGCCTCCGGGGCGAGGTCCTGGCCGCAAGTCCGGCAGCTGCCGCTCTCGCGCGCAAAGTCGGCGACGGCCCTGGACTGCGTGGCGAAGACCGCGAGCTTCGCGGCGTTCGTCGCCTGCTCGTCGAGGAGGCGCAGGGCCTGGTCGAGCATGGTAGCGACGTCCGGGAGGGTCGCGGGCTGAAGGGGGAGGAGCGAGGCGGGGCTTTGCGTCGCGAGGGAGGGAAGCGCGGAAGGGTTCGTCGGTCTGCCGCCGCCAAAGCCGCCGCCATTGCCGCCGGAGGGCACCCCCGTCACCTCTGCGGCGGCGTCAGCGGCCTCCCTCAGCACGTCCACGGCCGCGCCCTCGAGCCCAACGACGCGGCAGAGGTCAGGACCCAGCGCGGCCCTCGCCTTCGAGAGCTCCTTGGCGAGCTGCTGCAGCTCCGCCGCCGCGCCGGCCGAGGTCGAGGCCGCCGCGGCCCGCGCGGCCGACAGGTGCGCGCGCTTCGAGGCGGCCTCTTCGGCCGCCGAGCGCGCGACCTTCGTCGCAGCCTCCTCCGCGGCGCGGGCCCTCGCGACGGCGGCGTCGGCGGGCGGGCGCATCTTCCCTGGCGGGGGCCACGACGAAAAGTCGGAGGCAGAAATGGAGGAAGGGCCTCCTCCTTCGCCGCCGCCGCCGCCGCCAAACAGCAGCGCCAGTCTCGCCCTCGCCGCCCTCGAGTGCAGCGCCGCGAACAGCCTCTCGACCGCCTCGCCCGCGGCGGCCTCCAGCAGCCTCGCGCGCGCCGCCCTGTCTGCGTTCTTCGTCGCGCGGGAGCGCTCGGCTCGCAGCTCCGCGGCGCGCTCGGAGGCCTCTTTCCCGCGGCGGGCGGCGTCCTCGGCCTCCGCCGCTGCCGACGAGCCCCGCAGAGCTCGCTCGGCGGATTCGACAGAGGCCTCGAAAGAAGACACGTGCCCCTCCATCGCCTTGATCGCGGCGGCCGAAGCGCCCGTGACGAGCCTGGCGGCCCTCTCGCGGAGCTCGAGAGCGCGAGAGTCCGCCGAGGACGCGACGTCGCGCTTGGACTTGGAGCCCTCGCGCGCCGCGGCGAGCGCCGCCGCGGCGGCGTCGGCCTCGGCCGCCGCGGCGGCGTCGGCAGCGGCCGCGGAGTCGCGGGCGGCCTTCACGGCCAGGGCGCAGGCATCTGCGCGGGAGCGCAGGGCCGCGAGGAGGCGCTCGATGTCGGCCTCCGGGATGATGAACGACGTGGCAGAAGCAGAAGAAGAGGAGGAGTCTTCGGCAGTCATCGCCCCGGGCGTCGGAGAGCGCCGCTGCGCCGGCGCTTGGGGCAGCGGCGGCCTGAGCGGGCGTGTCAGGGCGGCCACCGACTCCGCGGGGAGCGACGCCAGCACCGCGACGAGGGGGTTGTCAGCAGAAGAAAGTGGCGTCTGCAGCGGCGTCTGCATCGGCGTCTGCTGTTGCTGCGTCTGCTGTTGCGTTTGGAGAGCCCGCAGCAGCGACGCCGCCGCCTTCGCGAGCTCTGCCTCAGCACCCCTCGCGGCCTCGTCGCGCGCCGCCGCGGCCCGCCTCGCCGCCCCGGCCTGCGCGTCGAGCGTCGCGAGCCTGCGCTCGTCGGCCGCCAGCTGCTCCCTCTGCGCGGCCGCGCGCTGCCTGGCCATGGCAGCCTCGCGCTGCGCGGCGGCGGCGGCGCGGTGCGCGTCGGCCGCGGCCTCGTCGGCCTCGCGCGCGCCGCGCCGCGCCCCGGCGACGTCGACGGCGTTGACATCTAAATCGTAGCGCGAGCGCAGCGCGGCCTTCTTTGCCTCGGCGTCTCCGGCGGCCCTGGCGGCCTCCTCCTGCGCGACCTTAGCGGCCGCCTCGGCGCGGTAGAGCTCGGACACGGACTCACGCGCGGCGCGGAGCCTCTCGCGGTTTCGTTCCAGAGCGCGCTGCGTCGCTGCTGTCATGCGCGCCAGCTCCGCGAGCCTGCTCTCCGCCGCGCTCGCCGCGGCGCGCTCGCGGGCCGCGGACTTCGCGATCTCCTTCAGCCTCTCAGCCTTCGCCTTCCCGAGCTTGAAAGCGGCGGTCTTCTCGACGCGGAGCTTGCGCAGCGCGTCGAGGGCCTTGGCGTATTTCGTCGACGCGAAGAGGTCGTCGAAGCGCTTCTTGAGGCCCTGCGCGTCGCCGAGCGGCCAGAGGGACTCGTCCTGGTGCGCGAAGACGACCGACTCGAGCATGGCCTTAGAGACGCTGTTAGTGGTTGGGGAGGGGGGGTCCCGTCGGGGGGGGGGAAGAGGCAGGGGGGGGGCGGGGCGGTGGGGGCGGGGTGGGGGGGGGGGGGGGGGGGGGTGAAAAAAGAGAGAGCGAAAAAAAGGTGAGTTTTTTTCTTCCTTTTTTTTTCTCGCTTTCTCTCTCTCTCAAAACTTGAACGGAAAAAAGAAGAAGAAAAAAATCAAAACTCAACTCACCCCATCATCTGCGGCACAAGCTTGTCTATCTCGGCGCAGCGCTTTTGCACAGACGTCTTGGTGCGCGTCGCCGGGTCGAACGTCTGGATGGTCTGGTCGAGAGTCTTGAACTGGAGCGTCATCGGGACCGAGGAAGAAGAAGAGCCGGCCCCTCCGCCGTCGCCGTCGCCCGCGGCGGCACCTCCGCGGCCGCGTGCGCCGCCTCCGGCCGCGGCCCTCCCTCCTGCCGTCCTGGCTCTCTTGGCGGTCAGCTGGAACGAGCGGATCGCTACGGCTAGCTGGTTCGACTGGCCGTGAAAGCGGAGCTTGATCTGGGCCTTGACGTCGAAGGAGCCGGAGACCTAGAAAGAGAGATTTTTCGTTTTTGTTTGTTTTCGTTTTTTTTTCTTCGTGAGAGCGGGAGAGAGATTAAAAAGAGTCGTTCTCTCTTTTCCTCTCTTTTCTTGTAGCTCTTTCTCACCCTGGGGTCGTGGATGAACGCCTGTCCCGAGCGCGTGTTGGGCGGGAGCTCGCCCGTCGTGACCTGCTTGAGGCACTCGATGATTGTCTGCGTTTTTTTGAGTTTTTTTGAAGTTTTTTTGAGGACGAGGTGAGCAGCAAAAGCAAAGCGGTGGAAACTTCATCTTTTCCTCTCTCGCTCCGTCCTTCCTCTTCAATTTCCTCGCCTCCTTCTGCTGCTCACCGTCTTCCCGGCGCCGTTGCTGCCCACGATGAGCGTCAGGGGCTTGTAGAATGTGATGACGTCCTGTTTGAAGATTTGTGGAAAGGAGTTCGTTTTGTCTTGGTCGAGTTTTTTTGTCAGAAGACCTCGACGAGACCCCCGAAAAGAGGAAGAAAAGAGAAGAGAGGACGAGACAACATGCTCCCAAAAAACGTTCTCACCTCATTCTCCGGGGAAAAGGAGCGGATCCCCTTGATGAGGAGCTGTGGTTGGAAACGAGATAGGGGGAGAGAGAGGAAAGAGCAGTGGGAGAAAGCGTGATGAGAAGAGCTTTCCTCTTTTTTGGTCGATGACGGGAGGTCGAGAGGAACGAAGAAGCGATGCTTCGTCGAAGAAACGATGCTTCGTCGAATGCCGTCAACCTTCCTCTCTCTTTCTCTCCTTCAGCATACCACTCACTTTTTCGAGAGAGCACATCTCGGGCCCCTCCTCTCTGCCCTCGCGCAAGGGCGGGCAGGAACGGTGGACAGAGCCCCTCGAAAACGAGACGGAAGAAAAAGAGAAAGAAGCAAGAGTCGTCCGACGATCTCCGGAGCGCAAAAAGTGAGAGCGCACGAGTCGTGCGGTTTGCTCCATTTACTTTCCCTCTCCGCTCTCACGTGAGAAGAAGCGTGTTCGATCGACCGATGCTCGCCGCGGCAGCCCTGCTCAACCCCGTCCTTGCCCCTCGCTTACTCCTCCTCGGCGGCTCCTCCATCGCCGCAGATCTCCGTCACCAGCTCCCCAGCGCGAAAGTCCCTCGGAGGCCGCGCTCGCCTTCGAAAGCGACGATGCAATCACCATCAGCTTTGAGCGAGAGGGAGCGCTGGACGACCGTCTGGGACTCGGAGGAGAGGCCGCGCTTCGACGCGAGCGCTTCGAACCCGGCGCTGCTCAGGCTGCTCGAGGAGGACCAGACAGTGAGGAAGGCTTTGAGTGCCGGCAGCGGGGCGAGGGTGCTGGTCCCCGGGTGCGGCCGAGGATACGACCTCGCTGCCTTCGCCAGAGCGGCAGCGGCAGCCACAGCGGCGGCGGCGGCAGGGTCTTCTTCGTCTCCCTCTCCCTCGTCTTCTTCTTCCTCTTCTCCTCCTCCCGCTTCCGTCTCCGTCGTCGGGTGGGACTACGTGCCCGAGGCGGTGCGCTCCGCAAAAGACTGGCTCGAGAGCCCCGCCTCGGGGCTCGCGGAACTCAGGGAGCGAAGCAGGTCGATCGCCGTCGAGGTCGAAGAGGCCGACTTTTTCGAGCGGGCTTCCTCTTCCCTTTCGCCCTCCTCGCCCCCTCCTTTCACGCTCGCCTTCGACTACACCTTCTTCTGCGCCCTGCCGCCCTCCCGGCGCGAGGAGTGGGCCCGGGCGTATGCCAGGCTGCTCGCCCAAGGGAGCGGACTCCTCGTCACCCTCATCTTCCCGGCTGTGCCGCCGCCGGGCCTGGGCGTCGAGCGCCTCCCCGAGGAGGAGCGAGCCGCGTTCCGCGCCTCGTTCGGCTCGGCCGGGCTCGTCGCCGCCGCGGCTTCGGCGGGGGGCCCTCCGTGGCCCGTCTCCCCCGAGGAGTACAAGCGCGTCCTGCTTTCCGAGGAGGCGCTGTTCGAGCTCGTCTCGTGCGAGCCCGTGCCAGCGAGGCTCTCGCACAGGGGCCGCGGGGGGAGGGAGTATCTCGCGGTGTGGCGGAGGACAAACGCGCCGGCGGCGACAAAGGGCGAGAAGCTCTCGTCTCTGTGAGGAAGAAATCTTGAATCGGGTTGTAAGAAAAGAGGGACGATCGCTTCCGCGCTTTTTTTTTTTTTTTTTTTTACATCTGGCCGAACAACACAAAGAGGAAGAGAAAAAAACTCAACCGAAAATCAAAAAAGGAAGAAAAGAAGAACA
>Ga0114918_10005908_pt1 | contig 10428 bp, 8 predicted proteins | sample LantaG_FD_87015 | JGI IMG/M metagenome (GOLD analysis project Ga0114918, IMG submission 87015) | Deep subsurface microbial communities from Baltic Sea to uncover new lineages of life (NeLLi) - Landsort_02402 metaG | ecosystem: Environmental > Aquatic > Marine > Oceanic > Sediment | place: Baltic...
TATCAGAGATATTATCAGCCAATGATACAATCTTTACTAGACAATCCAAAGAAAAAAGTTTGTTATATTGATTTAAAAGTAACTGATATTCTTGAGTTAAATTTCAGGAAAATGGTGTATATTGATGGTGTATATTATAGACTCCTTAAGATTGTTGATTATCAACCTCACTTAAGCGTACCGACTAAAGTAGAGCTACAAGCTTACAATCCTTCTAAAGGAAGTGCTATACCTAACGAGGGGACTTGGATAAATAATTCAGGGACATCTACAGGTACAGGTAGTTCAGGCGACCCTGCTCCATGGCCGCCAATAAGTTACGATTAAAAATATAAAATAATATGGATAACGCAAGAAGAAATATAATAGGACTTAATACTACTAATCAAGGATTACCTTTGAATAGAGGGCTAGAAACTATAACTACATTTGATTTGGTTACAAATGCTCCTATGCAGTTTTCTCAAGCTGTTGTTATGAGGTTTTCAGGTACATCTGTGGCAAATGATTATTTAGCAAACTATCTACATCCAAGTCAGTTTTCAACTAATTCAGGAGCCGCATTAGTAAGTGGTTCAAGTTACGACAATAATTTTGTTCCTAGACATTCTCAATTCATTGTTCCTGTAGATTGCTATATAAAAAATCTTAATGGATTTATAAATACTGCAGGAGGAGGAGGGTGTAAAGTTGAAGAAACTTTTACTATAAGCGTTTGGTCTAAACCAACAACTATAGGAACAACAAGCACCCCTATGACTTTGCTTTTTAGTCAATCATTCGTATTTTTAGGCTCTAGTAATTCCAATGCTTTAGCAATAGATGGAACTACAGATTCTAAAATTGGAAATAATCTATATAAAATATTAGCACAAGAAGGTGTAATTGTTTCTGTAAAAAGAGCATCAACACGCTGTGCAGATATAAACGCTGCTTTTACTATGATTTTTGAAACTATAGACAATCAAGCTGAAACTCAATCTATGGCATTTACATCACTAATGACAGATGAAAAATCAAGGCTATGCCAAACTCTAGCTGAGCCTGATTCAAAATACAGAAACGATAGAATTTCAAATCCACCCGTAATAATTGTCAAAGAATAATGTCAGCATATAAAGTAATAGACGAAGCATTAAAAATTGCAGGAGAACTGTATATTGATTTGCTCAAAACAGAGCTTGTATTTCAAGAGCATATTGCCTCAAGAAAACTATACTCATCATTTAGAACTATTGTTTCAGAGAGGGGAGGTAATTTATATATGGATGTTGTAAATGATACTGAATATATGTGGTTGGTTAATGATGGTAATAGCAGGGTGCCAAATGTTCAGTTTGAGGATATTCAAGATTGGGCTAAACTAAAGGGATTAGACTTTTCTAAAAAAAGAATTTGGAGTGTAACAGAAGAACTCAGGCAAAATTACTACACAGCAGGTGGTTTACTTGTTGCTCCAAGAAGAACAGGATTTATAGATTATGCTTTTGGAATTGCTGATTCAATGGGAATAAACCAGATGATAGAGCAAGATATATTGAGGCAGATAGATGCAGTAATAGGAGAAGAAGGGCAAAGTAAAGCAATACAATTAACGATAAGCTAAAATAAAATTATGGCAATAAAAAGTAAAGTAGCGATAGAGGTAGTAATCAAGGATATTAAAAAGATTGCTGATTTAAAGAAAGGGCTAAAGGAATTAAGAGCAGAACAGAAGAAGCAAGAAGAAAGGTCTAAGACAGGACAAAAGCAATCTCACGCAAACGCAAGGGCATACAAAGAAAGAGCAGAGGCTATAAAATTTACTTCTAAACAACTTAGGGAGTTAAATAAAGATATGGCAGGTGCTAATAAGGTAACAAAAGATGTTACTAAATCATCTAATAGTATGGCTACACAATTTGTAAAAGGTGCTGCTGCTGTTGGGATTATAGTAGGTGCATTTAGAACAATTAATAGAGTGGTTAGTTCTGTCGTAAGCACATTTTCTGACTTTGAATTTGTTATGGCTAAAGTTAATGCTGTTTCAGGAGCAACAGAATCAGAGTTCAAATCATTAACTAAATCTGCAGAAGATTTAGGTCGTTCAACATTCTTTACTGCTACTGAGGTTGGAGAATTACAATTAGCATACTCTAAATTAGGATTTACAGCACAAGAGATATTAGATGCTACCGAAGCTACTCTTGATTTAGCTACAGCAACAGGAACAGATTTAGCTAGAGCTGCTCAAGTTGCAGGTGCTTCTATTAGAGGATTTCAATTAGATGCTACTGAAGCAGGTAGGGTTGTGGATGTTATGGCTGTTGCCTTTTCAAGTTCGGCATTAGATATTGAAAAATGGAATACGAGTATGACTAAGGTGGCTCCTATTGCAGCTATGGCAGGTTTTGAAATAGAGGAGGTTGCTGCTATTATGGGTAAGCTTTCTGATACAGGTATTGAGGCTTCTATTGCAGGTACATCTTTAAGGAATATATTTCTTAAAATGCAAGACCCATCATCTAAGCTATCAAAAACATTAGGACACACTATAACCAACTTAGATGAAATGTTAATAGCATTTAAAGGACTGAAAGACGAAGGTACTGACCTTACTGATGTTCTTGGGTTTATGGACATTAGACAGGTTGCTGCATTTTCTACTATGTTGGAGGGTTCTGATGATATTGCCGTACTTAGAGATAACTTACTTTTAGCAACAGGAGAGGGGGATAGAATGGCTGATATGGTAGGAGATACATTACAGGGAGCTTTTCTAAAGTTTAAATCTGCTGCTGAAGGAGTTTCAATAAGTATTATGAAAAATTTTGGCAAATCTCTTACTGAAACTGTAGTCAGATTATCCAAGCTTATGAACTCATTTGTAGCAAATGAAAAATCTGTTAAGAAATTTACAGATACACTTATATTTCTTGGAGAAACTATAAAAAAGGGTATAACTTTATTCCTTTCTTATAAAGTAGGTATAATTGCAGCAGGTGTTGCATCAAAAGTTATGACGGCTTATTTATACCTACAAACATTTGGTATGGAAGCTCTTACTTTAGTTACAGGAAAGGCTACAGTTGCAATGCAATCATTCGGTAAAGCTATGGCTAAGACAGGTATAGGGCTTTTAGTTTTGGCAGTTATTGATTTAGCTTATTCTATGTCTACATTTAACGAGTCTGCTCAGGATGCTATTGACTTTACAAATGGTGTTTCTAAATCAACTGCAGACTTACAGAGTAAAATAAAGACCCTAGATGAATGGGAAAGAAAATTAATTGAATCAAGAAAGAAGCAAAATCAATTATTAAACTCCGAGGGTAAGCTCATGGTTAAAAGTGCAGAAAATGCTTTTAAACTAAAAGAAGCTAAGAATTTAGAAGCTAGAGCAATTCAAAATCTAAATAAAGAGTTAAAGTTAGAAGGAAAAGAGCTTGTTTCTGTTAAGACCAAAACTGATGATGTTATAAGGTCAATGAATGAACTTACTAAAAAAGTAGGGGAAAACGCATTAGCTAAGATATTTTTAGAGCAAGAGTCAATGGTAATAAAGACTAAGGTTAATGCAGAACAAGCTATGAGTGAGCTTAATAAAGCTATGGGTGGAGGGAAATCAGATAAAGCTATTATTGGACTTATTCAAAGACTCAAAAATGTTCAAGGTGGTTTTGGAATGTGGATGAATGAAATTGTTGGTTTCTTTGGGGGAGATACTCCTGCTGTAAAAGCAGAGAAAATTATAATGGGAATAATGGATAAGTACAGCCTAACATTAGGAACTTTAATTGATGCAAGTGGAGAAAATTATATAGAAAAACAGACAACATTATTAACAGACTCAATAAATGAAGCTGCGGGTAATCTTGATATAGGAGATTTTAACTTAGAAGATGCTTTAGCTGACTTAGAACCTGAGGGAGAGCAAGGTAAAAAAGATAAGAAGGCTGCTCAGTTTGAAATGAATGAGAAGATAGCATTAAGGAAAGAGGCTTTATCTCAATTAGTATTAACTGAAAAGGAATATCAAAAAGCATTATTACAAGCTAATATTGATGGGGTTCAAGATTACTTAGACCAAGATAATAATAAAAAAGAAGGGATAACTGCAGCGAATAATCAGATGAATGGCTTACTCAGAACGCAAAACGCTAATCTTGAAGCTGAGAAATTACAAAACTTAAGAGATGGAGCTACAGAGGAGTTAATAATAGCTAAAGAAAATTACATAGACAAGGTTGATAGTCTAGTTCAGTACCAAAATAATGTAAATAAAATAAATAAAGAATTATTAGAGGCAGAATTTAAACTTCTTGATGAAGAAGAAAAACTAGGCAAGGAGGGACTTGCTATACAAGACAAGTTGCTGACGATTGAAGCAAATAAAAAGAAAGATGCTTTAGCTGAGAGTGAAAGGATAATTAAACAAGACTTTAACGACAGGGTTCTTGCTCTTGAGCTTGAGCAATCAACTACTTTAATGAATAAGATAGAGTTTGATAATCGTATGCTTCAATTAGAATTTGATTACCTAATGGCAAGAAAGAGCTTGTACGAAACGGGTGCTTTAGAGTTGATTGACATTAACAATGGTATTTTATCTAATAATATTTCTGTTAATGAGGCTCAAAAGCAATTAATGCAAGAGCAGATTTCTGCTTATGGTGGAGTTGGTAGTGCTTTAACTACATTAGCAGGGGATAACGAAAAATTAAACGCAGTAAAAGAAGCAGGTAATGCTATCTCTCAAGCTGCAAATATAATTAGTGCTGTAATGGCTTTGCAGGAAAATTTAGTAACTATTGGTGTAATAAAAAAGACTGCAGCAGTTGCAGCATCTTCAGTAGTAACAGCAGGAGATAATACGGTAAACGCAGCAGGATTAGGTATTAAAGCTACAAGTGCAATTTTAAATCAAGGTAGTGGCGACCCTTACTCAGCGTTCTTTCGTATTGCAGCTATGATAGCATTAATAGCGGGAGTTATGAGTATGTTTGAGAAGGGAGGTATAGTTGATGGTAAGTTTGCTAAAGGAGGTGTTATTGGTAAATTTGCAAATGGAGGAATGGTTAATGGTAAATCACACGCACAGGGAGGAGAGAAGTTTGCAGTAGGTGGTAGAGTGGTAGAATTGGAAGGTGGAGAGGCTGTAATTAATAAAAGAAGTACAGCTATGTATAGAGGTCAGCTATCACAAATGAACGCAGCAGGTGGTGGGGTTAAGTTCGCAGATGGTGGTATGCTAAATAATCCTTCATTTGCACAACAGCAATTTTCTTCAGGCATGGCTAATAATAATGCACCTCAAAAAGTTTATGTGGTAGAGTCTGATATATCTCAATCTCAAAATCAAGTAAGTGTTCTTGAGGCTGCAGCAACAATTTAAAATATAAACAAATGTTTGTTAGTAAAAAAGTAAAGAAAGATAGACTAGATACCTGTAAAAAGTGCGACTTTTATAGGAATTTTGCAATGTTAAAATATCCTAAATGGACTAAGGGTGCAAGGTGTGGAAAGTGCAGTTGCTTCTTAGACGCTAAAACAACTCTTACTAAAGAGTATTTTGGAAAGTGTCCTTTAGATAAATGGAAAGAGTAATAATTAAATAATAATAATAATATGGATTACAATTCAATAGTAAAAAACTATAGTGAAGAAAAAAAAGATATGATAATATCTTTAGCAAATGCCAATAAGTCTGATATGGCATTAAACAATTTATATAATGATAGTGCATTAAAGACTTTTTTCAATCTATGGAGGGAGCATTTTCCAAATGTATCTCAAGAAATAACCTGTCAAGGATGTAGACAGGCTGTTACAAAATTCTTTCATAATGTAGCTGATTTTATTTCTAGCGAAAGATTATTAGCAGAAGAAAAAACAAAGGAGGTTAAGGTTAAGAAGTCTAAACGAACTAAAGTTAAACAGTAATGTCTAGGCAAAATAAAGATGATATTGTTTATGAGTACATTAAGATAGCAGAAGCTGAAATCACAAAGAGATGGCACGAGCCAACTACTGTTGATATTTTAAGGCACCTTACAGAAAAGGGTATAGTAGAGCCTAAGAGGTTAAGAAACTATATGATAATATATGATTTTGATTGTATGCTTAGATTTAATGAAGGCAACAGAACTCATACATTTATGGACTTATCTATAAAATATGATATATCAGAAAGACAGGCTCAGAGCATAGTTTATAAGGAAAGAAACAAAGACAGAGCTTCAGTTAATATAACCTACTAAAGTTTATTCCAAAAACTGCGTAAGATTGTCATAGTATAAATTTATTTTTGCCACTATGAATGAAAATTGGTACGATATAAAGTCAAAAGCATCTAAGGGTGTTGTTGATGTTTACATTTTTGATGAGATAGGAATGGGTGGGGTAAATGCTCAAAGCTTCATTGAAGAAATCAAATCTTTTAAGGACTCCCCAATGAATTTGCACATTAATTGTGTGGGTGGAGATGTATTTGATGGAATGGCTATCTACAATATCATTAAAAAAAGGACTTCAAAGACTACGGTTTACATTGAAGGAATTGCTGCTAGTATGGGTAGTGTTATTGCTTTAGCTGCAGATACTGTAGTTATGGCTGAGAACTCTTTATTTATGATTCACAACGCTTGGGGTGGAGCAATGGGAGAGGCTAAGGAGATGAAAAAAACGGCAAGACTTTTAGATAAAATTAGTGGAGAGATTGCTGATATATATGTTAAAAAAACAAAATTACCTTATGATAAGGTAAAAGAAATGATGGATGAAGAAACTTGGTTAAATGCTGAAGAAGCATTAGAACTAGGGTTTATTGATTCTATCTCGGATGCTATTAAAGTGGCAGCCAAATATGATGTTTCTAAGTTTAAAAATATAACAAACAAAGAAATTAAAAATAAATTGAGTATTAATATAAAAAGTAAAAAAATGACTGATGAGTTAAAAACTTGGTTTAATGGAAAGGTTGAAGATATTATCGCTAGAGTAAAAAGCGAAAATGTTGGTGCTGATTCTAAATCAAAAATTGAAGTTACTATGGCTGATGAAGCTGAAATTCTAAACAAATTTTCAGATTTTGAAAGTAAAGTAGCTGAAATTAGTGGGTCTATAACTGAACTAGAAGGAGAAAAAGAAACTCTAACTATGGAAGTAGAAAGACTTAACGCTTTATTGAGTAAAGCAAATGCAACGGGAACTGAAATATCTACAGATGGCGACCCTGCAGTAGTAGTAGAAAACAAAGTAGAAACTAAAGATGCTGCATTTTGGAATGGAATGTTAGCTAAAATAAATTTATAATAATTAAAAAAATAAAAAAATGGCAAATGTAGCAATAGATGGAATCTTAGCAGGTGGTGGAGCAACATACAATGGAACCTACGCTTCAAAGATTCTTTTAGAACCAATGTTTCACTCTGATGATATTATGAGAAATTATACTATCTATCCAAATGTGAAGTATAAGCAAAATATAGTAATGGCACCTAAATTGGCAAGTATAACTGCTGTCAATACAGGATGTGGAACAGTAAATACTTGCAACCCTGCAGGATTTACTGTTATCCAAAAGCAAATCGTAGTAGAGAATGTTTCTGTAAAACAAGTTCAATGTTGGAACGAATTTAAAGACCAAGTAATTGTAGAGTCTTATAGAAATGGAGTAAATATGCCTGATTTAACAGGAACTCAGTTGGCTCAAGTAATTATTGATAGAGTAAGAAATGGTATTTCTTCTGATATGGTTAGAAATATGTGGGCAGGAATGGCTGCTCCTGCAGTAGCAGATTGTACTTATGGTTCAATGGGAATTGGTCTTTGGGATGCATTATCAACAGGAACGGCTTTCGTTGGAGGAACAAGTGCAAACTTAACACCTGTAACAGGAACATTACTAACAACAGCAGCAACATCATCTTACGCAACAGTAGGGGGACTTATTAATGTAACTGATGTAACTTTATTATTAGAGAATGTATTCTCAACTGCACCTGCTGCTTTACAGCAAGTAGCTGCATCTGAAAAAAGAATATTTGTTACTCCAAATGTATATAATGCTTGGTATAGTGCTTTAACTGCAGTAGCAGTAAGCGGAGCTGTTGATTATGGACACTCTGAATCTCAATCAGGAAAATCAAGATTATACTTTAGAGGTATTGAATTAGTTCCTATGTACGAGTGGGATGTAGCTTTAACTGCAAGAACAGGAGCAGATTTACCTGCAGCGTTTACTCAAACAGGAGCAGCAACTACTACTCAAACTACAAATGGTGCGATTTATGTAGCTAAAGACAACTTACTTATAGGTACTGATGTTTCTTCTCCTGAGAATGAAATGAAAATGATTTATGATGAAGTTTCTGATAATATGTATATCAGAGCAGGATTCACTATGGGCTTCCAATATGGATGGAACTCTTTAATCAATGGTGCTACTTTAGTAGGATAATTAATAATTTTAAAATAAAATAAAATGGCAATAGATACAGGATTATTAGTAGATTGTGGCGACTTAAACGCAGTAGGTGGGATTAGACAAATCATACTTACAGAGTTAAATAATATAACTACCGTTGCTCCAACAGCAGCAGCAGCAGACCATATTATAACTTCAATGGTAGTATCAGACCCTTGGGCAAGATTTGAATTTAAAAATGAAACTGCAGCATTAGCAATAACAGGAACTAAAGAAGGTGGAAGTACAGCTTACGAGTGTGCTTTATCTTTCTACATTCCTGATATGACTGCTGACAGAATGGCTCAATTATCACAGTTAGAGGACGCTTGTCCTGTAGCTATAGTTGAGATGAATTCAGGAGAGCAGTTTATAATTGGATTCTCATATAGATACGAGAATTTAGGAGCAGGAGCTACTCCTTGGATTAGAAATCAAACTTATGCAAACTTAACTTCTATTGAAGGAGGAACAGGTTCTGCTTATGCTGATGACAATGGATTGACTGTAACATTAACTGCAAGACAATTTGAGTTACCTTTCAATTACTCAGGAGCAATTACTGTTGTGGCGGGAGATTTAACAGCAACTACAGCATAGTAAATTAAGATGGGCAGGGGGTTATGAACACCTCCTGCTTATATCTTTTTTATGTGTAATTGTAATAATAAGAAAATTGTGGTAGATTTGCCACATATTAATATATATACTACTATGTCTGAATATAAAGCTAAAAAACGATACGAAGGTGCTGCAACTAGATTTGATGGTATTCGTGTTAATTGGAGTACAGCAACACAGGAAGAACTTGCTTGGGTTTATGAAGAAGCAAATAATGGTTCTCATTATGTAGAAAAAATTAACAAAAAATCATCTAATGAAGAAAGCATCAACAAAGTCAGTAAAAAGTCCTTTAGTAAGAAAGACTCAAAAGAAGAATAATACTTTTGAATTTGGTGTTTTTGATTTATCAGTTCCACCAAGTATTACTGAGGTAAAAGACCTTAATAGTCTTAACAATGAATGGGTGCCTTTTGGGGACGATAACTTATTTCCTCAGTATTTAGCAGAGTTAAAGAGAAAATCCTCTACGCATAGAAGTGTATTGGCTCAAAAGACTGTATTTACAAGTGGTGCTAAATTTGTTTGTGGAAATGATTCATTAAAAGCGTTTATTGAAGATGTTAATGCAGACAAAGAATCTTTAAGAGATGTCTTTAAGAAATTAGCTGATGACTACTATACATTTGGCAATGCTTATATGGAGTGTGTTTTATATGATGGAGGTGTAAATCTTTACCATTTAGATGCTACTACAGTTAGAATGTCTAAAAGCAAGAAGGAGGTTTATGTAAACCCTGATTGGTGTAAGTATTGGAATCAAGATAAAAAAATAAAAAGGATACCTATATATCCTAGAGTAGCAAATAACAAGTTTGTAGTACATTTTAAAGACTACGAACCTACATTTAACTTTTATGGACTTCCTGACTATGTAGCAGCACTAGAGCATATCTGTGTTGATTACGAAATTGGTAAATGGAATCATACTAAATTCTTAAATGGATTTCAGCCATCTGCAATCGTTGAGATTAGTGGAGATATGGGAGAGGACGAAGCTCAGAAAATGGTACACGAAGCTCAAAAGAAGTTTGTAGGAGAAGGGAATAATGGTAAAATTCTATTTATAGTAAAGAATGGGGACACATCTCCTGCCAATGTTCAAATCATTAAAGACGACCAAGAGGGTAGTTGGATTGATTTGCAGCAAATTACCGACCAAAATATTATAACTGCTAATAGATGGCAGCCATCACTTTCAGGGATTGTTAGTTCAGGTAAAATGAACAATTCAGGTAGTGAGATTAGAATTGCTTATGATTTAGTAATGACTACAGTAATTAGAGATACTTCTGAGTTATTATTAAATGGGATAAGAGCAGTTCTATATAACGAAATGGGTTATGACCCTAAAGATTTAA
>Ga0114918_10005909_pt1 | contig 10428 bp, 8 predicted proteins | sample LantaG_FD_87015 | JGI IMG/M metagenome (GOLD analysis project Ga0114918, IMG submission 87015) | Deep subsurface microbial communities from Baltic Sea to uncover new lineages of life (NeLLi) - Landsort_02402 metaG | ecosystem: Environmental > Aquatic > Marine > Oceanic > Sediment | place: Baltic...
CGGGGGCGCGGGGGGCGGCGCCGCCGCGCGCTGGGGCGGGGGTTTTTTTTTTTTTTTTTTATTCCGTTTGTCGTCGACCTCAGTCGTTTTTTTTTTTTCTCTCTTCCTCTCACCTTTTTTCTTTCTCTCTCTCTCTCTCTCTCAACAAAAAAAAAAATACAACAACAACAACAACAACAGGGCCTCACCCTCCTCGCCAGGCAGAAGCTCCGAAAACAGTTCCTCCACTCCGTCGCGGCCCAGTACAACTCCAACAGCGGGCCTCTGCTGACGGCGAAGGCCAGGCCGGCCCCCTGGGCAGAGGTCGTCGCGACGGCGCTGCCGCGGAGGCGCGTCGCGACGGCGAGCGCGGCGGTGTCTCCGTCGTGGCTCGGCGGCGAAGGGAGGAGGGCGACGCTGACGCTGGACGTGGCCGCCCCTTACGGGGACCCCAGAGGAGAAGAGGGGGGCAAGAGGGTCCCCGGTCTGGCGGCTGCTGGGGTCAAGTGGTCGTTTTGAGAATGGAAAATGGAAAAAGGGAAGAGAGAGAAAGAAAAGAGAGAGAAGAGAGAGAGAGAGAGAGAGAGAAGAGGAGACAGAAAAGAGAAATAAAAAATCGGAGAGAGAGGCCGAGAAGGAGAGAGAGTTTTTTTCTTCCCGTTTTGTTCGTGTCAGCACCACCCCCGTCGTTTTTCTTTCATGAAAAGAACTCTAGTTCTCTGTTTTTTTGTCGTTGTTTCTGGGGCTTACACACACTCGAAATGGGATGGGGGGAAAAACGGAAAAACGGAAAAGGAAGGAAAGGAAAAATGAAGAAAGAAAGAGAGACGACGACGACGAAGAAAACTCATCTCTTCTCCTTTCTTTCTTTCCCTCTTTCTCTTTTCTCCACCTTCCCCTCCACTAAAAAGGACGAAACAAAACTCATTCCCACTTATTCTTTCTCTTCTCTTATATTCTCCCTCTCTCTCTCTCTCTCTCTCTCTCTCTCTCTCTCTCTGCTCTAATCGGCGCCGTCGGACCACAGCCCCGCGGGCCCGCGAGACAGCCACGAGACGGCCCTCGCCTCGTAGTCGGCCTGGTCGAGCCGAGCCCTGGCTTCTTCCCCGGCCGTTTTCACCTGCGCCAGCTCCCTGCGCAGGCACTCGAGCTGCGACTTGGTGAGCCTGGCCTCGCCGTCCGCCGCGGCCGCCGCGGCGCGGGCGGCCGCGAGCGCTGCCCCGCCCCTCGCGGCGTCGCGGGCGGCCTCGGCGAGCGCGGCCCTCGTCTGAGAGAGCTCCGAGTGGAGTTTGGCGAGGTCCCTCGCGGTCTTCCGGGCCCGGCCCCAGCCGGCGACGGCGAGGGCCGCGGCGGCTGCCGCGAGGCCGGCTAGCAGGGCGGAGACCGGGTCGATGGAAGAGGAGTCGTTGTGGTGCCTCTTGCTGCCGCTGCTGCTCTTTTTCACCGCCGCCGAGGCATTGCTGCTGCTGCGGGGAGCGGCGGCGGCGGCAGCAGCAGCAGCCTTCGAGGAGGAGCTTTGCTGCTGTTGCTCCTCTGCCTTCTTCATCCTGATTGTCGTGGAAGAGCGCGTGACTGGCGTGTGTGTGTTGGTATGGTTTTTTTTTTCAGTGCGAGAGAGAAAGAGAGGGGCGAGTGAGGCAAAAAAGAGGAAGAAGAAAGAAGACGAGGTCGAGAGGCAAAAACAAGAAAAAAGACGACTGTTGAAATCTCTCGTCGTCGTCGTCGTCGGGAGCAGAACGATTACGCCTTCCCCCTCGCCTCTCCTCCCCCGCCCTCTTTTCGGGCATTCTATGCGTGTCAGACGCAAGAAGATGCTGCCGTACCTTGACCTTCGGTGGACTTGGGGACTTCGCCGAGGACACTGGGGCGCTCGTGCGGCGGGCGCATTCAATGGAAGGGAGAGAGAAGAGGAAAAAAAGGCGAGATTCACGGAAGAGAGAGAGGAGAGTCAATCGCAAAGGCGTTTTCTCCCGTGTCGCTCTCCTTGCCCGCGCCTTGCTTTCTCTCGAGCAGAGAGAGAAGAAGCTACCAGCGAGCTCCAAGGAAAGAGAACGAACGAACGAAGAAAGAGCGCGAACGATTTCCCTTCTTTTTCCGAAAAAAGAGAGAGGAGAAAAAGAGTGAAGAAGTAAGAGGGAGAAGAAAGAAAAACAAGCCGCGTTTTTGTTCATTTGTTTGTCGCTCTCTCAATCTCTTCTCCCCCGCTGTCATTTCATCATTAGCTCTAGACCACTTTTCACACAGTTACACATCAGAGAAAGGGAGAGGAAGGAATCCCCCTCCTCAAAACCTCAAACCACGACGGCGGCCAGCGCCCTCAGCGCCTCCGCTGCGCCCTTCACCCCTGCGAGCGCCGCTGCCTCGGCGGCACCGGCCCTCGCCCTCGCCGCCAAACTCCGAACCGCGGCGTCGACTTCGGCGTCCGCGCCCAGCGCCGGGGCGTACGCGTCGGCGAGCGCGTGGCCGACAGCTGCCAGGGGGAGCGCGTAGCGCGGGTCGCTGACGTGGCGGCGGACGAAGGCGAGGAGCGGGACGAGGCGCTCCGGGGTGCGGCCCCCGAGCGCGGAAGCGAGCGCGCTTCCATTTCCTCCGGAGCTCCTCGCGGCGAGCTCGTCCAGCAGCGCGCACACCACCGCGGGCCTCCCGCACGCCACCGCGGCGTCCAAGGCTTCTCCGTGCTTGAAGGAGCGCAGATCCCTGTCGACTGCCCCCGGGCGGCGGCTCGACCTCGACCTCGACGAAATTCCTCCTCTGCCGCCGACGACGGTGTCCTCCCCGGGGCCGCGCGGCCTGGCGCCCGCGCCCCGCACGAAGTACCGCGAGTGCGACGCGTCCATGCGGCGGATCGTTGAAGAGCTGTTGGCCGGGTTGCGGGTGGCGCGAACGGTGCCTGCGGGCCCCGCGAAAGTCGCAGAAGCAGAGTTTCGTCCTCGTCCTCCTGCTCCTCCGTTTTTCGAGAGCGGCCTCCTCCGCAGCGCGAGCGTCCCGTCGCTGCACCCCACAGCCAGCTGCCTGCCCCCGTCCGGGGAGACACCAAGCGCGGTGATGGGGCTCCCGTAGGTCGCGGCATAGGTGACGGTGAAAGAATCGAGCTCGAAGGCGCGGAGATGGCCATCCAGAGAGCCGGTGAGAAGCCTCGCGCCCGACAGCGAGCGCGTCGCCGCCGGAGAAGCCCAAGAAGAAGTGTTTCTTCCTCCGCTTCCGCCCGATCCTCCGACGAAGAACGCCGCCGCTGCGAGGCACGACACGGTCTTCTGGTGGCAGCTCACCTCTGCCACGGGCCTCCTGGACCTCCCAAGGCAGTCCCACAGCTTCACCGTCCGACCTCCCGCGGACGCCAGCAGCGCGCCACCTGGCAGCCACGCGATCGACTCCACGGGGGACCCGTGGTCGAAGGTCGCGACGCATGCAGGCGAGGGAGAAGAGCTAGGATTCAAGGTTTCCTTCGTCTTGCCGTCGGCCCTGGCGTCCCAGAGCTTGACGCAGTGGTCGTAGCTCCCGCTCGCCCAGATCCCTCCTGAACTTCCTCCACTTCCTCCGTTGCCTCCACCCCCGATTGGGGAGGGAGCCAGCGCCCTCACGTAGTCCTGGTGCCCGTCGAAGCGGGCCGTCTGCACGCCCGAGGCGGCGTCCCAGGTGCGGACGGTGGCGTCGTCGCCGGCCGAGGCCAGAGAGAGGCGGCCGCTGCCGAGGCCCGGAGCGTCGCCGCTGCCGTCGTTGCTCGCTTCGAAGTCCCCACTCCCACTTCCGCTCCCGCTCCCAAAGCTCACCGCCCTGCAAGCGGCGGCGTGCCCCTGCAGGTTCCTCAGCAGCGACCTCGATTTTGCATCAAAGAGCCTGACGCGCCCGTCGGCGCAACCCGCCGCGAGCGCGGCACCGTCCCCTCGCAGCCTGCCTGAGAAGGCCAAGTCGGGGAAGCGGCCAAAGACGCGGCGGGGCTGCCGAGAGGGACCCGAATGGACGACGACGCGAGTGGAGGCCGTGACGGCGAAGTCGAAGGGCGCCGTGGGGCAGAAGTCGATGGAGGTGACGGCGCCGATCTGGAGTGCGTGAGTGGAGGGGTGGGTTGAGAGAGAGAAAGAGAGAAAGAGAGTTGGTGTTTTTTTTTTCCCCGGGCAGCCGTCGTTTGTTTTCTAGCCGCCGAAGCATTGAAAATCGTGTTCCAATTCTTTTCCTTTCTCCTTACCATCTTCGTGACCAGCGGATCCCGGTACCGCCTCCAGGCCCTTCCCTCCGACGTCTCTGCCGCGGCCCGCGGCGGGTGGCGCGCCGGGACGAGCTTGACGTAGTCGGCAGGGGCGTCGTTCATTCTGCAAAAGTTTTTTTTTCGACGACGACGACGGTCGAGAGCGAGCAGGAGAAGATGCGACTTTTCGATTGACTCTTTGCCCTCTGGACTCTGTTTCTTTTGGTATGCCGCTGCTCTGGATGAAGCAAAGGCGATCTCTGCTTCGTCTGGATGCAAAGATCTCGATCAGAGAGGGCGTGGAAGAGAGCTCTGTCTGCGCTTGCTCTTTTCGCTTTTCTTTTCAGCTCGACGTTTTTGAGGAGTGAAAAAAAAACTCGAGAAAAAACAACTAGAGAGAAAAAAATCTCGAGGAAAAATCGCTCGCTCTCTCACTTCCCCTCCTTTTTGTTCGCTTTTGTGCTTCCTCACAACCACCTCCAAATGCTGTCGTCCACGCTCCGCCGCGAGGCCGGCAAGCTCTCCCGCGGGCTCCGCACGAGCTCCCTGGCGAGGGGAGGGGCGCACGTGAGTTTGTTGGGAGGAAGGAAGAAAGGAGAGAAGTTTTTTTGATTGGCGGCGAAGAAGAAAGAAGAAAGAAAGAAAGGGCACCCTTTTTTCGCTTCCTCTTTGACGGCCCTCCCTCGCGTGCTTTGTCTTTTTTCTCGCATGGGGGCAGAGAACACGACGTCCTCTGCACGCTGGCGTGCTCGGATTCAACGCGAGAGCCAAGGAGGGAGAGGAGAACAGACGAGCTTCTTTCCTCTTTCTTCCTTCGTCGACGATGGTGGTCGTCGATGGAATGAAAGGAAAAAGTAAGAAAAACTTTCCGTCCTTCTTTCTCCCTCTTCGCGTGGAGTCTTGCGCACCCCTTCTTGCTTGCTTGGCATATTCCGTGTCGAGATGAAGCCCTTGGGAGCGCGTTACGGAGCGAAGAAAGACAATTCGGCAGTCGAATCGGGCGTTGAAATTCGCAGAAAAAACTTGCGACGCGGCCTCTCCTTTGTCGCCCTTTTTCTTTTTCTCACCCTCTTCCCTGTCTCTCTCTCTCTCTCTCTCTCTCTCTCTCTCTCTCTTTCTCTCTCTCTCCCCGCCAACGAAAACCAAAAACCGAAAACCCCCTCGCCAACAGGAGCCCGACTACGTGCACGCCAAGCACATGTACGACGTCCAGTCGGTGAGTAGAGCCTCGAAGAAAATGTTGGATCAGTAGAAAAGGAAGGCTAGAGAGAAAACGCTTCCCCTCGACCCTTTCGACCTCGAGATGCTCACCCGAAAAAAAAAAAAAACCCGAAAACGAAAAAAAAACCCCGAAAAACCAAAAACCTCAGATGACCCACCGCAAGCTCAAGTGGGGCCTCACGGCCATCGGCATGGTCGGCGGCGGCGGCGGCGTCGTCGCGCTCGCGATCAACCACCAGCAGAAGAAGGCGGCAGGATAAAGAGAAAGGAAGAGAAGAAGAAAGAGAAGAGAGATAGGAAGAGGGGGGCGAGCGAGCGAAACAAGGTAAAAGAAAAAAAAAACCTTTTCCGTCGTCTTTTCCTTTCCTTTTTCTCTTTTCGTTTCCCGTTTCATTTTGTAGGCCATTAGCAGAGATCTCATTTCCCTCTTAAAAAAGAAAAGAAAAAAGAATTGAGAGAGAGGGAGAGAGAGGGAGAGAGAGGGAGAGAGCTCGTTTTTTTTTTCTTCTCGGCATTCAACAACAAAAGGTGCAGAGTTTTCTTTCTCTTCTCTTTCTCTCCCCCCCAATTCCAGCTCTCTCTCTCTCCGTATCTAGAGTCACGCGTGCTGTCTCTCTCCCTGCTCTCTCTATCTCTCCAATCGGAAAATCTCTCTCCCTCTCTCGCAGGAAAAACAAAAAGCAAAACGGAAACTTGAAAAAAAAAGAAGCGTTTTTTAATATCAAAACTTTCCTCTTCTCTCCTGTCCTCTTCTCTCCTCTTCGCTTCTTCTCTTTCTCTCCTACTTCTTCCCGCCCTTGGCCCTCCACGCCGCGATCCACGCCTGCGCCTCCTTCTTGCGAGCCTCGGGGGTGTCGGCAGGAGAAGAAGAGGAGGAAGAAGAAGCAGCAGCAGAAGAAGAGCTCGAAGAAGAGCTCGAAGAAGAGGAGGAAGAAGAAGGAGCCTGCGGCGTCTGGTCCTGCTTCTGCGTCGCCGCCAGCCCAGCGAACGCCGCCGCCAGCGCCGCCGCGACGGGAGTGTAGTTGAAGCTCGACTCGGGCTTCACCTCGACGGGGGCCGCCGCTTTTGGTTTGGGGGCCGCAGGAAGGGGAGGAGGGGGAGGAGTTGCGGCGACGACGGCGACGGGCTGCCCCTGATCTCGGTCCCCTGCGAGGGCTCTGGCTTCGTCCCCCGCCGCTGCGAGGCTGGGGCTGGCTGAACCCCCAGGCTTGGCCGCCAGGACCGTCCGCTCCTGCGCCTCCGGGGGCGCCGCCGCCGCCGCTACTGCTGCTGCCCGTCAACTTCGACGCGGCGTGGCCGAGGGAGAGAAGGCGCTCGCGACAGAGTTCACCTGCGGGCTCTGCCTCGAGCTTCTCGTCTCTCCGGTCACGCTCCCCTGCTGCACGAGTTCGGTCTGCTTCGACTGCCTGTCGAAGAATTTTGCTGCTCTGCGGGAGCAGGAAGCAGCCTCGAGAGAGGCCATCGAAGAGGCCAGGCGGACCGGCGCAAGGACTTCTTCACGCCCTCGAAGGAGAGCGGGAAGGCGAAAATCAAGAGCTCGCCCGGCGCGGAAGCGTCGAAAGAAACGACGTCGATCGCCGACGTGAGCGACCTCTTGGCCGAAAACCTCGACCTCGACCTCGGCGACGCGCGCTGCCGAGGCCTTGTCTGCGGCGGAGCAGCAGCAGCAGCACCCTGCTGCTCCTTCCTTCTCTCTTCTCGGGCCCGTGTCTCCCTGACAGCGACGAAGAAGCAGACGAAGAAGGCGACGAGTTTCTTCTTCTTCTTTTTGGTCTTCTTGGTCGTCATCTTCTCCTCCTTCGTCTTCTTCTTCCTTCGCAGCTTCTCCCCTCTCGCCGGCAGCCTTTTCGAGCGCGGCCCGGAGCTCGGCCACGGTCGAGCCCTCGAGGGCGAACGCGCGCCCTCCCGGAGGCGGCGACGAGAGCCGTTGGATTTTGGAGAGAGAGAGAGAGAGAGAGAGAGAGAGAGAGAGAGAGAGAGAGAGAAGATTGTTGGTTTCTTCCGTCGAAAAGTCGAAAAGAGCAGTTGTAAAAAAGAGTGGTTGTAAAAAAACAAAACACTTTTTCTCTCTTTCTTCTTCTTCCTTCCTTCCTTCCTTCCTTCCTTCCTTCCTTCCTTCCTTCCTTCCTTCCTTCCTTCCTTCCTTCCTTCCTTCCTTCCTTCCTTCCTTCTCCTCCAAGCAGCCATGGACCCGGACCATTCCCCCTACATCAGGGCTCTGGCAAGGCGTGTGCCTCCTCTCGATCTGAGGCGCGTCGCTGAACGCGCGTGCAGGGTGCGCTTGGCTCTTTTTGGAATCTTTTTTTCATTCTTCTTCAACAAAAAAAAAGGAAAAAAACGGAGCGAGCGCCGGCGAGCGAGCGACGCCGGCGAACGAGAGAAAGAGAAAAACATCTCCTTCTCTCTCTCTCTCGCCGCCTCGACGCCTCCCCTGGTTCCCACCCTCTTCTCCCTCTCCTCGTCCTCTCCTCCCCTCTCTCAACTTCTCCCGCCTTCCACCGCCACCGAGAAAAACCCAACACAGTCTCCGATGGTCATGTTCGCGATCTGCGAGAGCGGCTCCGGAAAGTCGGTCGACTTGGCGAACGACACCACCCTGCTCCTCCTCGAAGTCCCGGGACCACCCGGCCTCCGCGCCGTCTTCCTCCTCGAGGCGACGCCCCGGCAGGCCTTCGTGATGACCCTGTTCGTGCTGGGGAACAGCAGCTCCCGGGCCGACGCGGTGGCGGCGCTCGCCGGGATGTCGGAAGCCTGCCCGCTGAGGATCGAGGAGATCGTCCGACTTCTCCTCCGTCTCCAACGACTCAACAACCACCCTGACTACGAGTCGAGGCGCGTCATCATCGTCGGCGCCAACGTCTTCATGCTCTCATCGCTCTCCAAGGCGCTCTACCTCATGGCCCCGAAGGCCGAGGACCTCGGCCTCTACCCAGAGAGCATGAGCAAAGAAGAGTCGTACCGTCGCCAGGCCAACTGGCAGACGCTGGGCCACGAGGGCGCCCCTCCTCCCCTGTGCGCGAACGCGCTCGGGCCCGACCCTCGCGTGCAGCAGGGGGCCGCTGACAGGCTCCTCGAACACCTCCAGGCGGAGGCTCGTGAGGTGGGCAGGGTGGTGGATGAAGGGATGAAGGCTTTCGAACTTTCTTCCTCTTCTTCGTCGTCGGCGGCGCCGGCTCTTGCCGCCGCCGAGGTCTCTGCCTATGTCACCGAGGGGGCCAGGGACCTCGGCCTGGATCGAGCACGCACGTTCCTGACTCTCTTCGTCCGTGGGAAGAACGTCGCCCAACGGGACTCCCAGGGAGTGGAGCGGAGCGCATGGAGCGAGAACGAAGGAGAAACCTTCGAAGTCGTTGCAAAGACGTGTGCGACGATTGAAGAGCGCACTCCTTCCTCCTCTTCTTCTCTTCTGTCCTCTTACTCTCCTTCTTCTTCCTCCGCCCCACCCCACGCGACGAGGTACTTCGTCATCGGCAACGCGTTCCGCATGGGCGACGCTCGCTTTATGAACACGTCGATCCCAAACTACGTCAACTTCGGGAGGCTGGCGAGGGAGAGGTACGGCAAGGCTGTTTTTACCATCGCCGTTGCCGCCAACGCGGGGTTCATCACGGCCGCGCCGACCTGGAGAGGGGCCCCGACGGCCTGCCTTTTGGAGGAGCCGGTGGCCTACCAGGACTGGGTGGGCACCCTGCGCCTGGCGGCTCAGTTCAAGGCGGGCTCGACGAGCGCTTCCGGTGCGGGAGCGGCGGCGGCAGCGCCGGAGACAACGACGCCGGCGACGGCCGAGGAAAAAGATCTTCTCCTGGACTTTTCCGACGCCGGTGTCTGCAGCCTCTTCGCGGGACAACCGTGCTACGAGCGCGCCATCGACGAGGTCTGTGACGAGGAAGAGCAGATGGCGGGGCGCCACCGCTTCAAGTCCGACCTGGTGCGCCACGCCCCCGGCGGCGGCTTCGAAGCCCGCTACGAGATGTTCGTCTACCTCGACGACACCGGAGGGACGGCGCCGCTGGAGTTTCCTTTGGCCGACGCAGCGATCCGGAAGGCGTACAGGAGGACGGAGAAGGAGAGGACTGGGAGGATCGTAAGGGTCACGAGTGCGCGCAGCGCGCAGAGGGACCCGACGAAGGAGCGGGCGGAAAAGGAAAGAGGAAAAGAGGTGGCGGCGAGGGTGCCTGGCAGCTGGTAGGAGTCGTCATTTTTTTCGTTTTCGTTTTTCGATTTCGTTTTCCTTTTTTTTCCTTCTTGGTTCTGTTTGCTGTTTGCTGATTGTAACTTTTCACATCTCCTTTCTCCATCCTCTCTAGGCTCTCTCGGGGCTGCTGTTCTTGCTGTTGCTGTTGGCGTTGGTGGTGGTGGGATGGTGGGGCGAGAAGAGAAGAAAAGGAAGAAGAAAACCGAGAGAAAGAGAAAAACGAGAGAGAGAGAAAAAAAACGAAAAGAAGACAGTGAACAAAGAGGGGAGAAAAAAGAGGCTTCAACGTGCACGGATTGAATTCAAACTCGTCGAGCAGTTCCAAAACACAAGGCCGAGAAGGCGTGGCGAAGGAGAGGACTGGAGAGGACTGGAAAGGAGGTGCGGAGGTCGAGGAAAGACGAGCGACGGCGAGCTCGACCTCGACCCCTCGACCTCTCTCGGCCATCACCTTCTCCGAGAATGCAAACCCGTTCCAAAATGGCCTCTTTCAGATACCGCTATGGCGTCTTCAGTCCAAGCCCTCCTCGCAACTGGAGTTTCGCGACGTCTGGAGCGGTCTCCGTTTTTCGAAATCGCAGTCAACGCCCGCGAAGCGACGGTAGGCATCAATTCAATCCACAGAAAGAGAGAGAGAGAGAGCGAGGGATTGCTTGCCAATAATCGGATTTTTTCACAACTCTCGTCGCGCTCTTCGTCTCGGGCACCGCTCCATCGTCCTTCAATCCTCTTCTTCTTCTTCTTCTTCTTCTTCTTCTTCTTCTTCTTCTTCTTCTTCTTCTTCTTCTTCTTCTTCTTCTTCTTCTTCTTCTTCTTCTTCTTCTTCTTCTTCTTCTTCTTCTTCTTC
>Ga0114918_10005911_pt1 | contig 10427 bp, 16 predicted proteins | sample LantaG_FD_87015 | JGI IMG/M metagenome (GOLD analysis project Ga0114918, IMG submission 87015) | Deep subsurface microbial communities from Baltic Sea to uncover new lineages of life (NeLLi) - Landsort_02402 metaG | ecosystem: Environmental > Aquatic > Marine > Oceanic > Sediment | place...
TGATGTAATATATGAAATTACCGTCCAAGCAAAGTCAACCCAATATACAGGAATAGTATTGATAGACCATTTTTTTACTATGGACAGATAAAATATAACTATGGATTATGCAAAACTGTACCCCATAATAGCCTTTAAGGCTCATGGGGCTTTGGGTACTTGGTGGGTTCACAAACAGTATGGAAAAACCAGAGTCGTTTGTAAATATTCTTACCCGTACAATCCACGAACTGAATTACAACAATTAAACAGATCCTATTTTCAACAGGCAGTTGCAAATTGGCAAGGTTTTGATGATTCTACAAAAAATGTATATAATCAAGCAGTAATGAAAAAACCTTTATCTGGGTATAATAGGTATATTGGCTTGTATTTGAAAGCCAATTATAATGTATAGTCATAAATTATGTCGGGATATAAACGGAAGCATTTGTAATTGGTTTAAAGTTGTATTTAGTGTAAAATTTAATATATGGCTAAAGTAAAATGTCCGTTATTTTCTTTTGGTGCTACTGGTGTTTTTGGTAAGATAATATCCTATCAAAAAAGACCATCGGGCTATGCTTGTATTGAAAAATCAAATCCTAGAGATAAAAAAAGCGATGGAGAACAAAGATCAAGAATAATAAACCAGTTAGGCAAATCAAAATGGAAACACTTAACTCAATCTCAAAAAAATATGTGGGAAGATAAGGCAAAAGATAATAATAGAGGGGGGTATCATGAATTTATTTCACAATGGATTAGAAGATATTTAAGCAATAAAATACCTTTTGTTACTCCTGATGAAAAGTTGTTTTATCCACAAAGGATAGTATGCATACAAAATTAAAAATGTTTAATTTACCTATCAAAAAAAAAATATAAGAATTACTATGCACAGTTTAGTTCTTGGAAGCAAAAAAGGGTATGAAATAGACAAAATACAGGCAGAAATAGAAAGTTTGGAAGAATTGGTGTGTCCAGATGGTGCAAGTGATAATTTGAAACAAGCGGTTGAAATGTGGAACGCAGAACACTATTACATTGCATACGACAATCTTGTCATTGAAAAAGATAGTTTAGTTAAAAAATTGGAAGAAATAACAAATGGCGATTAGCTATAAATCGTGGGAAGACATTTATAGAATTGTTAAAGCTACTTCTGGTGGTACTGTTTTAACTCAAGTTGACAATACCGCCTTTGATTATTTTGATGATAGTGCAGTTGTTAATGATGCTATTTATTTTGGAAAATCATTTAGTGGTTCAGTAAACCCATATTATCAAAGACACCCTTTTGTAAATTTAAAACTAAATGTAGGAACGGCATTATCTGGTAGTGTATCTATTGTTTGGGAATATACGACATCTACCAGAATGACAGATGCTACTTGTTGGCAACCTTTAAAAGTAGTTGATGGAACACAGGGTTTTACTCAAACAGGAGAACAATATGTATTATTTAATTTACCTGTTGACATTAAAGATACATATTATGGTTATACAGCTCCTATTTCAAGTTCTACATATTGGATTAGGGCAAGATTAGATTCTGTTACGTCTATAACAGAGGGTGGAGCAAATAGTACACAAATAGTACAGGTAGAAATACCTTCTATATTTGTTGATGGTTCAGAAGAAACACCAGACAGTTTTGAAGACATTTATTTGGCAGATTTGGCTGGTACATTAGATTTAATGCCAGAAATGCCTTGTTCAACTGGTATGGACGTATTAGATACTATGAGTGCAGAGATGGGGTCTTTAAAAATTGATATTACATTAAGCGGAACATCTGCTGGTGCTGGTGACACTATTGATATTACGGGAACAGACCCAGAAGGAGATGCCATAAGTGAAAGTATTGACGTATCTGGTGGAGATGGGACATATACGTCAGCATTGTCATATAATGGGATTACTAATTTAGATTGTACTGGTTGGTCAGATGGCACAATTAAAGTTATACAAAATAGGTGGGGTGCTTTTGGTAAATATGGTGAGAAAAACTATGGACTTTATTCTTATATACACATAAATTCTGGTAAATATCTTTATGATATTTCTTATAGTTTGACTTGTTGTTCTCCACCAGCAATGGGTGCATATATCAATCTTGCCATTGGTGGTCATTGTACTTTGGGTGAATTAAGTGAAATGGGTTTTGGTAAATATGGTGGCACAATTAGTTGTCCAATTCCTGCTTTTTTAGGAGATAATACTCCTTTTTGTACTAAGAATACGTGTTATTTAAAAATGTATGGTGTTAATGTATATGCTAAAGGTTATAAGATGATTGTATTAGGTCTTTTTGAGTTGTATGATTGTAATTTTAAAGATTGTGGTATGCTTTCTGGTTCTTATGGTGGAACAATAGTTAGAAGTGATATTAATAGTTGGCAATTACAAGCTCCAGCCACCATAGAAGGAGTTAGGATATTGAGTGATACTGGTGGTGTGTATCTTTATGGTAGCAACTCCACCCTGCTTAATGTTGATTGTAATGGAACGATACGACCGGGTAGTGGTGTTAGTAACGTAAATAATTATTTAATAAATTCTTCATATGGAGCTCTTGGTATTGCATCTAGTAATGTAAATTATAGTTTGTATGTGCAGTTTTATTTTAATTTAAGGGTCGTTGACAAAGATGGAGATGGTATTGACGGTGCAAGTGTAGTAATTGAAGATGTTAGTGGTAGTTCTATTTTTGATGGTACAACTGATGGTAATGGAGATATAACTCAACAAACATTAAATTATCAGAGATGGTATTACGCTAGTGGAATACAAACACAAGAATATTCACCACATACAGTTACCATCTCTGCTACTGGCTACCGAACTAAAGTTATAAAATATACTATGGATCAAAAGAGGGTAGAAGTAGAAACTTTAGAGCGACCTAGTGAAGATATTTTAATAAAATGGGAGGAATCAACAGCCGGAAACCTAAAAGGCTATAACGTATATAGATCAGAAACATCAGGAAGCGGATATATTAAAATTAATGATGAAATAATATCTAGTGTTACTTTCTATAATGATACCCCCGGTCAAGGTACATGGTACTACGTTATAAAGTCGGTTGATCTTAATGATAATGAAAGTGATACAAGTGCAGAAATTACAATTACTATTTAAAAATAAGATTGTCGATCTGTTTTAAATATTAAAAATACTATATAAAAAAAATAGGCACAAGTAGATTGACATTTTCACCATAAATAGTGTAATATTTAGCTAACAGGCTACCTTTTGGCCTAATTATCAATTAAAAAGGAAGGGGATCAAACCTAAATGGCTAGACTTACCGGCCCATTGCTCTCATTGGATGCCTCCGGCAGTATCTTCGGAACTGTTGTGTATGCTAAATGGAAGGGGCTTAACTATGCTCGTTTAAGCGTGAAACCATACAATCCTAAGTCCGTCTACCAGACAGGAGTCCGTGAGTCTATGACTTGGGGTGTTTTGTACTTTACCAAAGGTGCATATGTGGCCGCCGCTCAAAAGACATGGTGGAACACCTACGCTGAGGGTACGAACCAATCGGGATTCAACCGATTCATCAACCGCTTCATAGCGCTGAACTATGACAGTGGAAGTGGTACGTTCATCTTTGCGTCTATACCTGATCCAGAATAACGGATAAGGTAATCGTTATGGTCTTTATGCCTTACGATCCAATAAAAAATGATTAAACAAATTAAATTAGAAAGTGGAGATGTAATTGTTACACACAAAGACGTGGTTGGACATTTGACGGGATGGATTGAATCACTATATAAAGCTAGTAAAGGACTTGATAAATTTGGTATATTATCGGCGTTAATTCTTGATACAAACAAAAATTCATTTTGCAGGTGGGTATTTCACGCCCAAGACGTGCGTGCCAATGTCTTATGGCATGGGTGAGCAATACTATGGACAATACCCCGGAACTAGACAGGTTGATGTCTTTCCCATGTACTGTGCCATTATAAGCAAAGAGGTGGTGGCAACTATTGGTATTCCCGAAAATTTAGGCTCTGATATATTTACTGACGCTGATTATTGTTTAGAGGTGGAAAGGATTGGATATAAACTGTATGCTACCGATAAATTGACTGTTATCTATCAAGGTGGCCCGAAAGACGAAGATCAGATAAAACAATATAGTTTAGATTTTATGAGAGGATCGCAACAATTTAATGAAAAGTGGGCCGGACTGATACAATCACACTACAAATATCCTGTTTTATATGTTGCCAAAGCTGGCGGTGCTTCCGGCTTTGCTCGTGCTTCGAGAGGCTATATGCACGGATTGGTTGATAACGGTGTTAATGTATATTTTGAACCATTAGACACGATAATTGATTCTGTTGTACCATCCGAAGATGAGGTATGTAATTCAATAATAGATGGCCGAGGTGATATGCTTATGCCTCAAATAATATGGGGTCAAGCCCCGTGGTTTATTAAAAACTCCGGTGTTTATAAAATTGGACATTGTGAATTTGAAGCTGACGAAGCTCCCGAATCATGGATACCTTACTGCAATATGATGAATGAAGTCTGGGTGCCGTCTGAATGGGATAAAAAGAAATTTGAAAAGGCAGGTGTACAAGTGCCAATCCATGTAATATATCAAGGAATTGATCCTAATTATTATCATCCTGATTATGCCCCTATGCAAACAGAGGCCAAAGAAACTTTTAAATTTGTGGCTAATGGTGCATGGTTTCCCCGAAAGAACCTGAAAAACTTGGCCATAGCCTTTCAATCAGAATTCAAAAAAGGTGAGGACGTATGTTTGATAATAAAAACTATGGACTTGGGGTTAAATGATGGCATAGAAAATGAGATTAAAAAGATACCTGAAGCGCCGAATAGTGCCAATGTATACATTAAAGAGGATTTACTGCCCGATTGCGAAATGCCGTCATTATATACAATGGCTGACTGCTTTGTACTACCAACCAGAGGCGAGGGCTGGGGCTTGCCATTCTTTGAGGCTCTGGCTTGTGGTATTCCCGTCATTGCTACCGGATACAGCGCTCACAATGAAATGTTAAGAGATAAAAAGGGTAAACCCTACGGCGGAGTGCATTTTATTGACTATAAACCCGCCAAATCTACTTCTAAATATGTGTATCTTGAAGATAAAACATGGGCAGAGCCAAATTTGCAACATCTCAAAAAATTAATGAGAGAGGTTTATAATAATCGTGCTATTGAAAAGAAAAAAGCCCTAAAAACCAGCAAAATAATCAGAAAAAGATTCTCGTGGACTGCCTGCTCAAAACAAGTAAAAGATAGATTGGTTGATATTTATAAAAACAAACTTGTGTAGAAATAAAGGAATAAAAAAATATGTTTTATTTAGATCAACTGGCTAAAAAGAGAAAATCAGAGATGTTGAAAAAAAACACTGAAAAAATCAGTAATGATGAGTATGGCAAAGTTAAAGCCAATAAGAAATTTTTACCTCAGAAATCTATACCGGCTATACCAACTACTATGACCTTTACAGAATGGCAAGCCCATGAATATAAAGTGCTAAAGCCCCGGCTTAAAAAAATTAAGATTAAGCTAGATAATAAAGTGAATGATAGTTCATGTATTGATGTCTATCTAAGTAAAAAACTCAATAAGCTATATCAGCGTGACAATTTGTGCCTAAAAGTATTTAAAAGGTCAAAATCTGTCTGGGGATTTGATCATAGCAGTAACCCAAGCTCTATAATATCCTCAACTATTGCCCAAAATTTGCTATGGCTTAAAGGTCAGGCACCTAGAATATATGATCTTGTTGAGATAAATGGCTTGACCGCACAAGTAAGTGAATATATAGGCGGTAAATTCAGCATGCCGGAAATACATGATGATCGGCTTGTAGTTGATAAAAGGGTATCATCAGGGAAAGAGAATTTTGTAGGTGGTAAATTTGTAGATCTAGAGGGAACATATCTAAAAGATTATGCTGGATACAGGGGATACTTATTGAGAGAGATTGCAAAAACTAATGAGGCTAATGGACATTGTAAAGGTATGTATCAGTCCGTCTATAACACCTCTGGAATAAGAAATACAGATGAACGTGTTATGGCATATGGATTTAAAGATTTTACTGGTCAAAAAGTATTAGATATAGGATGTAGCAATGGTATGTTATGTCGATCTGCACGTGATCTTGGGGCGGTTAGAGTTGTCGGTCTTGAACACCCTAACATGGCTAAGCTGGCACAATTATTGGCCTTCATGGATGGCTACTTTGACATAGATTTTTATGGTGTAGATCTTAAAAATTTTAGTCAAAAACAGTTAATTGAAACCACCGGTATAACTCGCTTTAATACACACTTTTTCTTTGCTATGGAGAATCATGTTGGGTGGCCTGAATATACTAAAAATTGCGATACTCTCTATTATGAAGGACATGGTCAACCACGGCCGTTTAAAGTTGTTAATTTGAGAGATAACCCAAATATTAAAATTTCACCAATTTCCAAATGAAGTTAAAATCTAACATAAAAATGAAAAAGATATTATATTCAGACACTGAACAGGATTGGATGTGGTTGGCCGAAATTGAAAAACTAATGCCGTGGCTATATGGCAAAGGTGCTGATATTGGCTGTGGCCAAAGATCAATAAACAAAGATATTATCAGAGTAGATATTGATAAAAATGTAAAACCAGACGTGCTGTGTAATGGTGAAAATTACCGTTTAAAGATGGCGAACTTGACTATATAACTTCAATCCATTCATTTGAGCATTTTGATAACCAATATGAGGTACTAAAAGAATGGTTAAGGGTTGTTAAACCCGGCGGAATTATTGGTATGGTGCACCCTGATGTTGACTATACAAAAAAGCAAAAAACACAAGTAGATAACCCCGGACTAAAAGAAAATCCTTTTAATAAACACTTCCACGAAAATAATCTGGAATCTATGCTAGAACAAATGAAAATGTGGTCTGACCTACCATTTAAAATAATTGACAATGGTTTTGCTTGTCAATACTGGTCATTCTATTTAATAATTGAAAAACTGTAAGGGGGTGAATATATATATGCTATGCAAAAGATGTGGACATAAAATGAGTAAAAGAATTGATGGCTGGCGAACATGTCCGAAATGCGGACTACCTAAATTTGATCCAAAAGTGGTAAAACCCGAAAAGTCCGAAAAAAAAGCGGAGAAAAAGTAGCGACCAGTCCCCTCCTCTACTCTCCGATACTGCAAAATGGCTATTTTAAAGCTAATATGAGGCACAAGCAGTCAATAGGGTAGAGTAGGGGAGTGTTTAAACAAGGAAAATATAAGGAAAAAATGCCTAAAAGTAAGAAAAAAAGAAATTTAGCAAAACGCCGAAAAAAAAGACAAAAAAAGAGGCAAAAACAATTTAAAAAAAACCAATACAGATAAAAGCTAATGGCAAAAGAAAAACCAATATATATCATTGAGATATTTAAAAGCGGTAAGGTCAAAAGGACTGTTTATGGTGAAGCTAGCTATATATATATACTTGGTATTCTTGAAGTTATAAAAAATCAAATATGTAAAAGTAATATCAAAAGAAAATGAGAATACTACTAAATTACGACTACCGATATTATCCTTTTACTACCGCCTCCTATATTGAAATGGCCATAAAGGCAAACCAAAATATGTCAATGTTTAGACTTGGCGAAGATAGAATACCCTGTGCCGATCTCTACATCAATATTGAGCCATGCCAACAGGTCATAAGATACCCTGGTCGACCATCCTGTTTTTGGGAAATTGATAATCATATCCATATGGGGCAGGACTTTGATAAATACAATCTAGTTGACCACGTATTTATTACTCAAAAATTCTTCTCCCCTCTTTATGAGGACAAAAAAACTTCATGGTTGCCGTTGGCTTGCGATCCTGAAAAACATCGCCTATATGAAGATGAAGAAATAGAGTATGATGTTGGCTTTCTTGGTAATGATACTTATCCCCGCCGACGTGATTTGCTAGATAAAATTGGTAAAAAATATAAATTATTGAGGTCAACCGCAAAACCCGGAGAGGAGTATTCAAGGATGTTGAGTAGGTGCAAAATTCTGTTTAATTGTTCTATGGACAATGACATGAATATGAGATTTTTTGAAGCAATCAGTGTGGGTCGTCTACTCCTATCAGATAAAGTGGATGGACAAGATGAGATGTTTGTTGACGGTAAGGAATACGTTAGTTATACAGACTGGACGGATTTGGACGCAAAGCTCGATCTCTTTTTGAAAAATGACACTAAACGTGAGAAAATTGCAAGTGCAGGGGCAAAAAAAGCCCATGCCTTTCACACATATCAAGATAGGCTTCAAACTATGTTAGAAGTTATGAAATTAAAATAAAATGGAGATTAGAAAAGGAATTATTGAATATGAAGATTATATAAACACTGGAACGATTGGAAGTGAACCGATATATAAGATTAAAAAAACTGTGTTTGAAAAAATAAGATATGTGGGAGAGAGAATGGTAAAAATCCCCTCTTATAAGGTTATAATCATTCAAGCCTGAATAAAAAAATATGAATAAAATGGATAAAGTATTAGTAGGCTATGTATACACAAAATATAAAGAATATTGCCGATGGATGTTCCCTAAAACCTTTGACATGCTTACCTATAAGAATAAATACGCTTTTCTTGCTGACGAGGATCACTACCCGATATTAAGTAAACAGCCGACAGGCGAACAGGTGGCATCTATGGGTAGGCAAATAATCATTGAAAAAGCAAGAGAATTGGATGTTGACTGGATATTTTTCCTCGATTTAGACACTGAACCCGACCCCGACAGCATACAGAAGCTATTGGCAGTCAAACATGGCCTTGTAGGGGGCTTACACTGCGCCAGAGGCAATGCTTGGCAGATCATAGGACATAATTATAAAAGTAGGAAATCGCTTGATAGAGTGTGGCTAAAGCAATCAGATGTAAGTAATAATAATGAGGTTGACGGCATATCAGGTGGTACTCTCTTAGTGGCAAGGGGTATTTATAGCCGTGTAGACTACACCGGATATAAAGGCCCGAACACTATTGAGGGACGATTTACGGCAGATGATGAGTATTTGCAGATAAAGATATATGAAAGCATGAAAATCAAGCCCCGTGTGGCCTCTGATTGCTTCTCATGGCATTATGATCAAAATGGTCGAGCTTATAAATTATTCGGTAATACAAAACTATGGCGGGCGTATTAAAAATAGAACAATTAGCAATTATATGCCCTGTCTTGAATTGTTTGGAATATACCAAAGGTTTTATTAAAACAATACAGACAATTACACCGTACTATCTGATAATAATTGACAATGCTTCAACTGATAGGACTGGTGAATATCTGTCCGATATAGGAAATAATTGGCAAATAAAAATTATATCAAACAAAAGAAACGAGGGCGTAGCCCGATCTTGGAATGATGGAATTAGACTAGCAAAAAATACCTATGGATGTACTAAATTCTTTGTGGTAAATAATGATATTCTACTAAAAAAATGCACCATAGATAGAATGGTTGATTTACTAAATGACCCTGATATTGGACTTGTAACTGCCTATAATGTGCATGGAGAGATTGACAGTCCCGAAAAACTAGACACAATATTTTCACCTAGACGTAGAAAAATAACAGAAGCACCGGATTTTTCATGCTTCATGCTAAACAGTGAAACGATCAACCAAGTTGGCTATTTTGATGAGAATTTTTGGCCTGCCTATTTTGAGGACAACGATTATCACTATCGTATGAAGTTAGCCGGACTTAAAGCAGTAAAACTAAATCAAGCCCTATACTATCATTTTGGCTCACAAACAATTAAAAATAGCCCTGATGTTGAGAAAATTAGTAATGAGTATTATCTACAAAATAAAGAGTATTATATCAAAAAATGGGGGGGTGTACCCGGTAATGAAGCTTACCAAACACCATTTAATGTATGGGAGCATTAGACCAATTTGACAACATCATTGACGTATTAAAAAATATGCCAGCTGACGAAAAGAATAAATTGATTGAGGCACACAAAAGCTTTGGCAGATTGCGAAGTCTTTGCGAAGCAAGAGGGGAGATTGAAGTATTGCCAAAAATGACAGGTATTAAGATTATCAAATGGACAAAAAATACGCTAGAATTAAAAAAAGTTAAAGAGTTTTTAAATCCTGCTGGCTTCCAGTGGATCGAACCAAAAAAGAAAAGAAAACACGGGAAAACTAAGAGTGATGTAAAATAATATATGGCAAAAGTAACCGCCCCGCTACTATCGCTCGGAGCAAAAGGAATGGTAGGCAAAAAAGTAGTATTTCAAAAAAGGCCGTCCGGTCATTCTGCTTTTTGGAATAAAGGCCACGCTGATAATCCAAGTGAAGCAAGTTTGGCTCAAAGAGCATGGTTTGTAGAGGCAAAAAATGCATGGAA
>Ga0114918_10005912_pt1 | contig 10425 bp, 8 predicted proteins | sample LantaG_FD_87015 | JGI IMG/M metagenome (GOLD analysis project Ga0114918, IMG submission 87015) | Deep subsurface microbial communities from Baltic Sea to uncover new lineages of life (NeLLi) - Landsort_02402 metaG | ecosystem: Environmental > Aquatic > Marine > Oceanic > Sediment | place: Baltic...
GCGGGGTCGCCCCCCCCCCCCGCCCCGCCCCCCCTTCCCCCCTTTCCCTGCCCCCCCCCCCCCCCTCCCCCCTCTCCTTCCCTCGCTCATCACCATGCACGCCGCCATCTCGCGCACCGCGTCCGTCGTCCGTGGTGCGTTGCTGGCGGGTCCGGCTCGGCGGTGGTGGGCGCGTGCCGGGCACGTGGCGGGCGCGTTGCGGGCGCGCGGAGAGGGGGTTCAAAGGGGAAAAGACAGACGAGAAAGCGGCGGCGGGCGGGCGGGCCGGCGCCACTGGAAGGCCCGAGTTGGGAACGACTCCGCTCCCCCCGCGCGCCACGGCTTCGCACCCGCTTTCGCCTCTCCCTCTCCCCTCCCAGGCCCAGGCAGGCACTCGCCCTGGCCACTGCCGGTGTCGCCCGCATCAGCCGGCCCCGTCGAGGGCGCTGCGCGGGGGGCCAAAGGACAGGGACTCTCTTCACCAGACGCCCCATTCCGCGACCCTCACCCTCTTGCGCTCTCTCCCCTTCCCTCACAAAAAAACAGGCTCCCGCCTGGTCGTCCGCGCCGAGGGCGAGGCGCCTGCCGCTGCCAAGCCCCAGATTGGCCCCAAGCGGGGGTCGACGGTGAGTGCTTTTTTGGACGGGCAGCGACGCGGAGAGAGAAAGCGAGCGCCGCTGCCGTTGCCGGCGGCCCCCCCCTTTTTTTCGAGAGAGATCGACAGCGCAGGGGTGGCACCGTCCCGGAAGGCGCGCGGGAGGCCCACGTCCGCCCTGTGCTCAGTGGCGCGCATGTGGAGACAGGCCAGCTTCGTACTGGGCGGGTCGGCGCCCTGGCCGAGGCCTAGGAAGGGGGGGCTGGACCGCCCTTTCTCTTGCCAGCAGGCTCCGCCGGCGGTTTGGGTCGGACGGCGCGGCATCCTTCAGTCTCTCACGCCTGCCCCCTCCTCCCTCCCCTCTCCTCCTCAACACCGCAGGTCAAGATCCTGCGCCCGGAATCGTACTGGTACAACGACACCGGCAAGGTGGTGTCCGTGGACCAGGTAAGGGGAGGAGGGACGGCGCGGGAAGGGTGGAGACGGGGAGAGAGGCGCGAGCCGCCTCACCCTCAGACGCGACCAGGCCCACCCCCATCCTCAACCTTGCCCCCCTCCGTTCCATACAACAGTCCGGCTCCGTCCTCTACCCCGTCGTCGTCCGGTTCGAGAAGCCCAACTACGCGGGCGTGTCCACCAACAACTATGCCCTGGACGAGGTCAAGGAGGTTTGAAGGTGGTTCTGAGGGAGGGGTGAGAGGGAACGGACGTGGGTGGGGTGGGGGCGGGTGTGTGCGTGTGCGCCTGGGCGAGAGATGCTGCAAGTCAAGCCCCATCGCGGGCGCGGCGCCTGAGCGTGTTCACATCCCCCCCCTGCCCCTCCCCCCCTTCCTTCCCGTCCCTGCCCTGTGTGTGTGTGTCTCCGGCGTGGAGTGTGGTGTGATTTTTGTGTGTAGGAGCCGGCTTGGCGGAAAACGGACTCGAAAAAGATAACTTTTTTACACCTGCCTCCTCATCTCTAGAAACAGAGCGGCGGGCTGGTGGGCAGCCGGGCCGTCAGCACCTCGCACCCATCCTCCGTCACCACCAGCGTGTGCTCGAACTGGGCGGACTGGGCGCCGTCACTCGTCACGGCCGTCCACCCGTCCGGCCAGGTCGTGTCCCGCCAGGAGCCCGCGTTCACCATCGGCTCTATCGTAAACACTTGCCCGGCCTTCATGGCGCCGACGGCTTTATTGCCCGCGTAGTGCGGTATGTTGGGCGCGCAGTGGAACAGGTCGCCGATGCCGTGGCCGCAGTAGGTGCGGACGACGTTGAAGCTGCAAAATGGAGGGGAGAGAGACGAGGGGGAGATGGAATGATGATGGTGAGAGGCAAAGGGATGGAGAGAAGAGAGGGCGTGGGGCGTTCGTCGTTTGTGCGCTCTCTCTCTCTCTCTCTCCTCAATTCACGCACTCGTTCGCGCGGACGTGGGCGGTGATGATGTCGCCAATGTCCCGGTACCGCACGCCCGGCCGGACGGCCGCGATGGCCTTGTCCAGGGCCTCGGCCGTCACCCGGATGAGTTTTTTGGAGGCCGCGTCCGCGCCGGTCCCCACAGTGAACGTCTCGTTCAGGTCGCCGTGGTAGCCTTTGTAAAACGCCGTCACGTCCACGTTGACAATGTCGCCGTCCTCTAAGGGACGGGCGTCCGGAATGCCGTGGCAGACGACCTCGTTGACGGAGGTGCACACGGATTTGGGGAAATGGAAATAGTTCAAGGGGGATGGATACGCGCCGCGGGCCAGCGTCGCCTCGTGCACGACCGCGTCCAGCTCGTCCGTGGTGATGCCCGGGCGGATGGCGGCCGCCGCGACGTCCAGGATCTCGCGGGCGACCCGGCAGGCGGCCCGGATGCCGGCCACCTCGGCGGGCGACCGCACGGCCGCCGACTTTTGCTGGCGGGAGGCGAGCTCGGACGCGGGGATGCCGCCCAGGGCGTAGTCTGGGCGGGCGATCTCCGGCGGCACGGCCCGGCGAGGGCCGACCTTCCAGGGCCGCAGGCCGCCCGTCCAGGTGAAAGTTGGACAGGCGAACACGCGCCCCGCGCCCCGGTCGGTCACAAAAGCCCAGTCCTTCGCGGTCGGGCGGTGGGCGGCCTTGTGGGCCGGCCAGGCGGCCTTGAAGCAGTCCTGTGAGCAAAAGGCGGCGGGTGCTTTCGGCAGGTCCAGGGCCACGCACTTGGGGCACTGCAGCTTGGCGGGGGCGCCGCATCTAGGTAGAGAGGAGGGAAGAAGGGAGGGCGTGTGGGGAAAAAGGAGTGAGTGGCTAGGTTGAGAGCGGGGGGTGGCGCAGACGTCGCGGCGCGTGTTTCTCTCTCTGGGGAGCGCGCCGCCCATCTTTGAATGCTGCCACTCCCACGACGCCTGGGCTCCCTTCTCTTGCACACATCCAGCTGGTTGGACCGCACGCGTTCCGCTCCGGGCTGGGATGAAACAACTCACTTGGCGCACGCGTGCTTGGCCGCCACGCCGTCGCCGTCGACCCCGCTGGCGCCGCCGTCGGCCGTCATGGCGTGAAAGATGCCTGTTGCAAGGTGGAGGGACGCAGGCTGGGGAGGCTCTGGCCCTGGCGCGTTGCTTGGGCCTGTCAGGGATGGGGCGGCGTGCGCGCAGCGCAGAGAGAGGGGGCCGGTCTGCGTTTTTTCGGCGCGCCAATGGAGTGGAGAGAGTACGAGAGCGAGCGAGCACTCAACACTTCTCCTTTTTTTTCTCACGGCCTCGCACCACCATCAAATGGCCAGCCTGCTGGACGAGTGGGCCACCGTCCGGGCCAGCGATACCGGCGACGCCCGCGCCCTGTCGCCCGGCGTCGGCCTCGGCGTCGGCGGCGCCGGCGGCGTCGGCCCATCCGCTGCCATCGGCTTCATGTCAGACTACGATGACGCCCCGGACGGCGCGGCCGCGCCCGGCCAGGCTTCTTTCCTGGGCATGCCCGCCCCGCCAGCGGAGCCGGACATCTTTGCTCTGGATCCCGTGGAGCGGGAGGTGACCAGGTGAGGAGGGTGCGGAGTGGGCGAGTCGAGAAAGGAGTGGAGAGCGCGACTTTCAACCCCCCGCGCGCGCTTGGGCGCCCTCCCAACCCCCTCTCTTCATCCTCTTCTCTCTCCCCCTCTCTCCATCATTCAGGGGCCGCGGGGCGGTGACCGCCATCGCGGCGGCCGGCGACGTCGTCGCCCTGACCACGGCCAGGGGCTACCTGCTGCGGTACGACCTGGCGGCGGGCGGGCCGCCGACGGAGGTGGAGCTGAGCCGGGCGCCGGGCGCTGCCGCGACGGGGCTGTGGCTGGACGGGACGGGCGCGCACGCCGTCATCGCCCTGGCCGGCGGCGGGGGCGAGGCCGGCGACACCCTGTATCTGCACTCCTCCTGGAAAAAGGCGCGCCCCGTGCTCGGCCTGCGCGGCGGCGGCGGCGGCGGCGGCGGCGGCGGCGGCGGTGGCGGCGGTGGCCTCCCAACCACCACCACGGCTGCCGCGTTTGACGATCCGCCGTCCGGCGGGGGCGCTCTCACGCCGTCCTCCACGGGCGAGGTCCTCATCGGCACGGCGACCGGCGGCCTGCGTTCCTTCACCTGGGGCGAGCGGGACCGGGCGGAGGCCGGGGTGACAACCCTCTTCGACCTGCTGCCCGGGAGCGGTGAGGACGGCAGCCCTGCCGGCTCCTCCTCCCCTCGCGTCACCGGCCTGGCCCAGGCCCGCGTCGCCGACGGCCGGCGGGCCGCCCTGGTCGCCACGGCCGACCGCCTCTTCCTGTTCGCCTCCCCGCTGCCACCCGGTGGCGGCAGTGGCGGCGGCGGCGGCGCTGCTGCTCCTCCATCCCTGCTCGCCGTTTTTGGCGCGCTGCACCCGTCCCCGGCCGCGGTGGACGCCCTGCCAAACTGCCTGGCCCCCGCCCCCTCTCCCGGCACGCCCCGCCTGGACGGAACGGGTGCCCTGGTCATGCGGGGTGGTGGTGGACCGCCGGCGTCGGCGTCGGCGGCGACCCGCCCGCACAGCGCGTGCGACCGTTTCGTGTGGCTGAGCCCGGGCGGCCTGGTGTCGGGGCGCCTCGCTCTTGGCGGGCCGCCGCCCACGTCTTCCTCTCACCCGCCCGCGCCGGGCACGCCCCAGCCGGCGGGGCGCGCCGCCGCCGCCACCGCCGCTGAGGGCAGCAGCAGCAGCGGCAGCGACGCCTCGCCCGAGCTGGCTTTCTTTTTGGGCGGCGAGGCGCCGGTGATGGTCGCCCCGCTCCCCCCTTCCCTCCTGGGCCCCTCCGGCGACCGGCCGCGGGCCCTGGCGGCGACCGCCTTCCACGCCTTCCTCCTGGACGGCCCTCGCGCCCTGGCGGTGCACCTGGTGTCGGGCGGCCTAGTCCAGGCCATGACGCCCGGCCGGCCCTCGAGCAGCGGCGGCGGGCAGGCCGGCGGTGGGGGTGGTGGTGGCGGAGGCGGTGGGGGTGCCCTCCTGCCTCACCAGCAGGCGTCAGCCCCGCCCGCGCCCGTCCTGCCCCGGGCCGGCCTGGCGACAGACCCGGTCACGGGCGCGGCGTACGTGTGCACGGGCGGCGGGGAGGGGACCCTGTTCGAGGCGGCCCCCTGCGAGGAGGGGCGGGCCGAGTGGGCAGCCCACCTCGCCCGCCGTGACTGGCCCCGCGCGGCGCGGGCGGCTGACCGGCCGGCCGCCCGGGCGGCCGTCGCCCTGGCGGAGGCGGCCGCGGCCTTTGAGTCAGGCGACCGCCAGCGGGCCGCCTTCCTGTGGGGGTCCACCCTGGGGTCGGCCCGCCCGACTTTTGAGGAGGCCGCGCTGGCACTCCTCGACGCGGCCGACCCGGCCGCCCTGGCGACCTTCCTGGAGGCCCGCCTGGCGGCCCTGCCCCCCGCCGACAAGGCGCAGGCGACCATGGTGGCTGCCTGGCGCCTGGAGCTGCTGCTGGACGACATCAACCGGGCGGGGCTGGGCGAGGCGGGCGGCGGCGGCGGCGGCGCCTCCGCCGGCGCCGGCGCAGACCCGCCTGCCGCGGCCCCGGCCGTGGCGGCCCTGCGGGCCTTCATCGATCGCCACGTGGCGGCCCTGGACCCGGGCGTGACGGTGGGCCTGCTGGCCGGCTACGGCCGCACGGCCGACCTGCTGCACTACGCCCGCGCCCGGGGCGACGCGGAGGCGGTGCTGGACCACCTCCTGTGCGGGGGCGGGGGCGAGGGCGAGGGCGAGGGCGAGGGCGAGGGCGGGGGCGAGGGCGGGGGCGTCGCGCGTGGCGGCGGCCGTGCCAGCCCTCGCACCACGCCCGCCGCCGCGGCCGCGGCCGCCGCCCTGGCCGTCCTGCGCTCGCCCGCCACGCCCGCCGCCCTGCACTACAAGTACGGCCCCACCCTCATGGCGGCCTGCCCGGACGCCGCGGTGGACGCCTGGCTGGCCGCCAGCCCGCCCCTCGACCCGCGCCGCCTGCTGCCCGCGCTGGTGCCGTTCGGCGCGGGCGGGTCGGACGGCGGGGGCGCGGCCCCGCCCGACCCGGCCGGCCGGGCCGCAGCCCTGCGGTACATGCGCCACACCGTGGAAGTGGGCGGCTGCACCGACCCGGCTCTGCATAACCTGGCGGCGGCGCTCCTGGTGGCGGCCGCCGCCGCGCCGGGCGCGGGCGACGCGGGTGCGCGCGCGGGCGGGGGTGATGAGGAGGTTGGAGGGGCGGGCGAAGACGCGGAGCGGGAGCTGCTGGAGTACCTGGCCTCCGCCCGGGACCCAGCCGACGGGGCGCCCCTGTACGACCCGGCCCTGGCCCTGCGCCTGGCCCGCAGCGCGGGCGGCGGAGGCGGAGGCGGAGGCGGAGGCGAGGCACCGCCCTCCGGCGACGCGGCCACACCCCCGCCTGCCACCTTCCCGCCCCGCCTGCTCCGGGCGGCCGTGCACCTGCTGTGCGAGCTGGGCCTGGCCGAGGACGCGGTCTCCCTGGCGCTGACGTTCGACCGGGCTCTGGCCGTCGCGGTGGCGGGGTCCCGCCCGGGCTCCGTCCCCGGCGCGCCCGGCGGGGGTGGGGGTGGGGGTGGAGGACGAGGGGATGACGACGCGGTGCGGCGGCGCCTGGCCCTGGCCGTCGTCCGCCACCTGATCGCGGCCGGCGCGGCGGCGGCGGCGGCCGCGCCCACCCCGGAAGCCGCGGCCGCCGCTACGGCGGCCTCCATTGCCGAAGTGGACGCCTTCCTGCGCGACTCGTCCGCCGCGGACGGCGTGAGCGGGGGCGGAGGTGGTGAGGAAAGTTCAGGCGCTGCCTTGCGCCTAGAGGAGGTCCTCCCGCTCTTTCCGGGCGTGACCGCCATCGGCGCCTTCCAGTCCGCGGTGGTGGCCTCCCTGGCGGAGTGCGACGCCCGGGTGGCGGCCCTGCGGGCCAAGATGGAGTCGGCGGCCGGCGTGGCGGACGCGCTGCGGGGCGACTTGGCGGCCCTGTCAGGGCGGGGCGGGCGGGTCGCGGCCCGCGAGCCGTGCGCGGGGTGCGGCCGCCCCGTCGGCGGCCCGCCCGCGCCCGGGGCCGGCCTGGTCCCGCCCGGCGGCGCCCTGCCCCGCCTGTACCTTTACCCGACGGGACGGGCCTACCACGGCGTGTGCGCGGCGGCGGGCGTGGCGGCCCGCAGCGAGCCGGGCGCGGCCGCGCGCTTGCGGGAGGTCGCGGCCGCGCTGGCCGGGCGGGCGGCGGCGGCCGGCGAGGAGGGCCGCTCTTCCTCTTCGCCCTCCCGCCCGACTTCCGCGGCCTCGCCTGCGCGCCAGTCCACCCCGGCTCTGCTGGCGGCGTTCGAGGCGGAGGTGGCGGCGGAGGATCCCGCCTGCGGCGAGCGCGCAGCGCGCGTGCTCGGCCTGCCCCTCATCTCCCTCCCCGCCGACGCGGCCGAGGTGGAGGCCTGGCGGGTGGGGGTGTGATGGAGGAGTGTGTGTGTGTGATAACACGCGTCGTTTTTGTTTTTTGTTTTACATGCTCTGCTGGGTCAAGCGGCGGGCGGCGGAGCGGGCGCGGCCGGCGCGGGCTCGGGCGCGGGTGCGGCCGGCGCTGCTCCTCCTCCTGCCGCCTCCGCCGGCGGCGCCTGGCCCTTCACGTACGCCAGTTTCTCCACTTTGACGACCTTGGGCGCGTCTGGGGTCGCCCCGTCCACCAGGCGGTACGTGTACACGGTCGCCCGCCCGTCCGACACGTCCATCAGCACGAAGGAGGGGGTGGACGGCTCGCCCGGGGTGGCGACCGCCGCGGTCGCGCCCCTGGCACTCCCGCCCGGAAAGGCGGGCGCCGCGCCCGTCGCCGAGCCCGGGTCCACATGGAGGACGCCCTCCAGCGACACGGCCGCCCGCAGGGCGTGCGAGTGGCCCGCCACCAGCACGTCCGCGCCCAAACGGCGAGCCAGGCCAGCCGCGGCCGCAGGGTCGCCCCATGGGACAAGCGCGTGGCCGTGGGTGAGGCCGATGCGCAGGCCGCCCAGGGTCAGCAGGGCCGTGTCCGGCCAGGCGGACGCCAGGGCCGCGTCGTCAAAGGCGCCCCGCACGGTGCGGACGTCCGGGCAGACGGAGCGCAGGTAGTCCAGCATTTCCTGGGGTGGAGGAGGAAAGGAAGGAGAGGGGAGAGGGAGGGAGGGGGCGAGGTTGAGGGTGGGGGGGGGGAGGGGCGCCCATCGGCGCCTTGCCCGCGGGCAAGAGTGTGTCAATGCAGCCCCTCCCGCCCGCAGCACAAACCCGCTCCTCCTGCCCCGCACACCACAAGAAGAGGACCGCACACACACGCCCTGCATGACCTCTCGCTAGCGCCTCTCCTCGTCTCTTCCTCGTACCCGCGTCACCAGGTCGCCCGTGCACAGGCAGTGGTGGACCTTGCCCGGCACCAGCAGGGCTTTAAACTGGGGCGGGATGCCGGTCGCCCGGTGGGGGACGGCCAGGTCGCCGATGCAGAGGACGAGGACCATGGCGGAAGTGTGTGCTTGTGGGGCGCGCCCGCTCTCCCCCTGCTGGCGAGGAAAAGAGAAGAGGGGAATGAAAATGAAAAGGTGGGCACGGCAAACGGGCGTTCTCTGAAACGAGCGCGCGCCTTCTCTCCTCTGCGCGCGCGCGCGCCCTGCTTCAAGGCGGGGAGCCATGCCCGCCTCACTCGCCCGCCGACAGATCGCTGATAAGGCCGAGATCACGGCGCACGATTCGGCGGGAGACGGCAAGGGTGGCGCCGCCGGCGAGGGCGGTCAATCGGTGGCTGTTTTCGCACGCGCCGCCGCCGCTACCACGCCCGCCCGACCCGCTCCTCCCCTTCCCTCCCTCCTCGCCACCCTCGACGCCCACGCCGCCTTCCTCCTGTGGACGGCCATCATCGGGGCCGGCCTCCTGGGCCTGCCTGTCGCCTGGCTCACCATCGCCCTGTTTGCGCGGTCGGCGGCGGGGCTCGCCGCCGGCCTCGCCGCCACGGCCGCCACTGCCTGGCTCGCCCTGGCACCGCTCCCGGCCGAGGGCGAGCCCCCGCCGCCCGCCGCGGCCGCCCTGTGCTCCTACCTCATCACCCGCACGCTGGCCTTCCTGCATGTTCAGGCGGACGGGTCGCCGGCCCTGCGCGTCCTGTGCGCGCCGGGCGCGGACGCGGCCATTGCGGCCGCGGCCGGCGCGGCCACCCCGCTCCTGGTCGTGGCCGAGCCGCACTCCGTCCTCCCGCTGGCCGTCCTCCTGGCCTTCCACCCGGCCGCCCAGCCCTTGATCCACCCGGCTCACCGCCCGCCGCAGGCCCTGGTCGGCTCCCGCCTGCTCGCCTCGTCCGCCTGCTTTGCGGTGCCGCTGGTGCGGCACGTGTGGTGGTGGCTGGGCCTGCGCCCGGCGGACCGGGCGACGGTGCGGGCGGGCCTTGCGGCCGCGGCGACGGGCGCGGGGCCGCCCGCCCTGGCCCTCTGCCCGGGCGGCGTGGCGGAGGTGGCGTTTCTGACCCCGACCCCACCCCCGCCGCTCCCCAAGACGGAGACCCTGTTCCTCACGGCGCGCACGGGCTTTGTGCGGGAAGCCCTGCGGGCGGGCGCGGCCCTGCTGCCCGCGTTCTGTCTGGGCCAAACCGCGCTGTTCCGGTGGACGCACCCGCCGCTCCTGCCCCGCCCCGCCCTGGAACGCCTGGCCCGGGCTATTGGGTTCATGCCGCTCTGGGCGCACAACGGGTGGGGGGCGCCCCTGCCCGTGCGGGGGGCGAGCCTGACGCTGCTGGTGGGCGGGCCGGTGGAGGGGACGGCTGGCGGGAGCGGCAGTGGCGGCGGTGGCGAGGATTCGGACCCGTCTCATGCCCGCGTGGTCGCGGTGCGGGACCGTTACATCAGCGACCTGGTGGGGCTGGTGCGGGGGATGCAGGGCGGCGTGGCGGGCGAGGAAGGGACGCGGGTGGTCGTAGTGTAAGAGCGCAGACAGCAGGTTGGAGAGGAGAGAAAGCGAGCTGTGCCATTCCGCGGTCCTTCCGGCGGCCCGCGGCGGCGCCGCGCTCTCGCGGCGCGGTGCCCGGACGGGCCCCCACCTCCCACCCGCTCCTCCCACACTGGCACCACTATGGCTCACCCCCGGCCCTGCCCCAGCCTGCCCGCGCCCTAGATCGGGGGGCGCGACCCTAGGGCGCACCGGGAGAGGGGCACCTGCAACGCTCAAAGGCGTCGATGCGAGCCGCCGGCGGCTTGGAAGGGAAAAGAATGGCCGGCGGCGTCTACTCCACTGAGCGCCGGCCATCCCCGCCCTCAGCGGGTGTGGGCGACCCTGGTGCGTGGCTGTGGCGGCGTTCTTCAAGATGAACAGGTGTGCGGAGTGGGCGGAGATGGAGGTGGGGCGTTTCTTCCATTCCTAGCCGCTGCGGCCGGCCCGCTCTCGTCCGGCCGCGCACCCACACCCCGCGCCCCCTCCCCCCCCCCCCCCCCTCC
>Ga0114918_10005913_pt1 | contig 10425 bp, 14 predicted proteins | sample LantaG_FD_87015 | JGI IMG/M metagenome (GOLD analysis project Ga0114918, IMG submission 87015) | Deep subsurface microbial communities from Baltic Sea to uncover new lineages of life (NeLLi) - Landsort_02402 metaG | ecosystem: Environmental > Aquatic > Marine > Oceanic > Sediment | place...
ACTAACCACCCCTCGTTTTCTATCGATATTGTTATAATGTGTTCATCAATACCAATGATATCGAAGTAGTGAGAATAATATTCTGGTGGGTAATGTTGAAATATATTACCGTTAATATCGATTGTGTAAGTTGAAACTCTCTTGAATTTACCACCATGTCTAGTCTTCCACCCATGAAAGTGGTTCATGTTCTCTGAAAAGGTATTACCTAAGACTATTAATTGTTTACTTTGATGCCTTTCAATGTAGTTATTGGGTGTTAATTTATATGTCTGATTATTAATCTTTAACATTACTCATTACCTAACACATCTGGTCTTTGTCTTGGAAATAGGTGAACCTTTTCACCCGAACCAATTCTATCTGATTTAGGGTCTGGAATATCCACTGAGAAACCTCTATTTTTAATCACATCTTCTTCAATGATTTTACCCCTAGGAACTATTGGTTCTCTTTTAAGTTGTTTTACTTCCTCAACATTTTCAACAATTTGTTCTTCTGGTGTGTTCTCAATTAACTCTTCAACAACTTCTTTTTTTGGTAAACTGATTTCGTGTTGGGTATCAATTCTTGGTTTGTCTTCAACCACATCTATTTCATCTTCAACCAATTCTTCAAGTAATTCTTCTTCTTCTTCTTCTTCTTCTTCTTGTTGTTCTGGTGGATATGTAAATGCTAACGCAGTAGGTTCTTCTTCCCCTTCATCTTCTTCTGGGTGTAGTTTACTAATTTCTGCTGCCTTTTTGAATATGTTTTTTAGGTTAATCTTTCTAGCCTTCTCAACGATTTCATCATCAGTTAATGGTTTGTTTGGTTCACCACCTATTAATGAATCCATTGGTAATCCCCCAACATCCTTCTTGTCCCTATTGTTCACAACCTTATTAAACACAATAACCAATAGAACAGCCATTGGGTCACCAATAATTATTAAAAGTAGTATGAACCATGACATTACTTCATCCATGGTTTTACCAGTAATATCAGATAAGTACTTTAAGGTATTTAACTCACTAGCCGACTCATTATCTAATTTAGTTTCAAGAATCTGATTCTCTAAATCAAAAACAATCGCACTTAAAGAATCTGCTTTTATATTTACCTCACCTTGCCTAAGGATAGCATTATCTAATTGTTTTTCTAGGGCCCTTCTAGTTGATGATGAGGTTGTGGTCATTATCTCACCAGTCTCTGGGTCTTTGTATTGAATAACATTATTTGAAAGCCCCTTACTCAATTCACCGATGGTAATATTAAGTGTTTCTTTCTCACTGATAACATATGTTAATTGGTCTTCGTATCCATCCAACTTAGATTCTAGCAATTCAACTTTAGCATCAACATTTTCCATTTTAGCAAAACTAGCTTTATAACTTGATGATAGGAATCCATAAATACCCATTGATGTAATGGCCATACTAATGACAATCATGATACCTAGTAATGAACTATAGAACCACCCAATCCTTTTACCATATGTGTGAATTGCCGATGTTCCCACAATCTTGGCTATCTCAATGGATGAAAATAGAATCAAACCCATAGTTCCAGCACCAGTGAATACCTTTAACAAACCACTAACTGATACATACGCAACAGTCCCAGCCATAATTAGAGCCATTAACAATATAACAAATAATAATATCTTTTTCATATCAATAAATATCCTAGAATCTGATTATAAACAAAAATGAGGGCTAACCATCACTTTTTTATTCGTTTATAATCTCAAATAAGTTGTGGGAGTTGTGTCTTAACTTACGTATGGCCTTTTCTTTAATTTGCCTTATTCTTTCCTTAGTTAGTTGGTATTTCTCCCCTATATCATCTAGGGTCATCCCAACGTGTGTTCTATTTATTCCAAAGTATGATTCAATGATGTCTCTTTCCCTATCGTCTAGAACGCTGAGTGCTTCATTTAGTTCTTGCTTAACTCTTTCATCGATTCCGTAATCATCAATATCATCATTACTAGTGTCGGCAATTAACTCACTTAGTTCACCACCCTCTTCATTGATTGGGGCATTAAGTGAACTAACCTTAGGGGTTAGGATTAAACTTAAATCATCATCATCCTCATCTTTGCTCTTTTCATTTATAATTTCACCAGTGTTGGCCTCTCTTTCATTAACAAACTCGAATTTCTCCAATTCTTTTCTAATCTTAGCTAATTTTAAGATTACATTTGCTGGGAGTCTAATTGTTCTTGAATTATCATTAAGGCTTTGGATAATTGATTGTTTAATCCACCATACAGCATATGAAATAAATCTGAATCCTCTAGTGGAATCGAATCTTAGGGCCGCTTTTACCAAACCATAGTTACCCTCACTAATTAAATCAGCCAATGGTAATCCTTGATTTTGGTATTCTTTTGCAATAGAAATCACAAATTTTAAGTTGGCTGTTACCAACAGTTCGATAGCAAGTTCATCACCATCTTGAATTCTTTCAGCTAACTCAACCTCTTCTTTAGGGGTTAATAGTTCTGACTTTCTTACTTCTTTAAAATATTTACCTATGCTATCTTCACCATAGTCTGCTACAAATTTCTTACTCATTAAACATTGTTTTCACTACCTCGTTATTGTCCTAAGAACATCTAAATATACGTTTTTTTGGACAAAAGTAAAGGATTTTTTACTTTAAATCTGATAATCTTTTAAGAATATCTTTATCAGAGTTAGTTAGTTTTTCGAATCCTTTATCTAGGATTTTATTAATGACACTTTCCCTTTCTTTCTTGGTCATGTCATTAATATGTATTTTTGGTTTTATGTTAGGTGTGACTCTACCCCTTCTTTGTTTTGGACCTTCACTCCAACCCTCACTAGAAATATCATTATGTACACCCTCACTATTGTTAGTGGTGGCCGATGATATGTCATCCATCAATCTTTCCGACATTTCCTTAAGTTGACTTTCTTGATTACTTAAATAACCAAACAAGTGTTTGTGTAGTCCCTCGTTATCCATATTATAACCAGATACATCCTTTTCCAAATCAAATAAGAAAAATGACCTACCATCAAAAGTAAAAAAGTCTTGTAGTTCTGCTGGTGTTGCAACACTTGCAAATGTAGCAATTAAAATTCCCTTAGCATCAATATACCTAGGTTTACCTTCAGCAACCTTAACTATATCATCCTTAACGGTTTTAAAATCACCCATTACAACAATACAATAATTTCTAAATTTCATACTCTATCTAATTTATACAAATATACGTTAAATTTTCCATAAATACACTATTATTTAACATAAATAGTTGACATATTCTTTTTCGGTCCATCTAATTCCTTCTTTATTGTTATGATAGTATCGGCCCAATCCTTTACCTCTTCATCGTGAGTAATAAAGAATACGGTATCATACATATCAGTAATCTTATCGAATAATGGTTTCATTAGTGGTATGTTAACCTTAGCAACTTTACCAAGCACCTCATCAAAGGTAATGAAGTTAGGCATTGGTAAGCATGACATCTTACCCAATACACATCTTAAGGCAATACTAGCCGCAGTTGTTTCAAGACCACTACCAGATTTAAGGTATTTCTCAACCTCATCCTTAATTATCATGAATTGAACATCATTCTTATCATTAATAAATATCTCCACATCGAAGTCAACGACACCATCTAACAACCTTTGTACCTCTGAGTTGATAATCGGTAATACTGACCTAAGAACCAATTTACTAATACCTTTCTTACCAACCATCTCGATATAAATCTTGAATAGTTTATCAACTTCCTCTTCTTTCTTGATTTGTTCAATCAAGTTCTCCTTAGTAATAATGTCTTCCTCGTTCTTAGTGATGTCCATCTTAGTCCTCTCAATCTTCTGAGTCAATTCAGTCTTAGTATGGTCACAAACACTTAATTTACTCTTAATCAGTTCAATCTTAGTGTCAATGTCTTTATTAAATTCAATACCATCTAAATTAGCTTCATATTTCTTAAGGTCATCCTTCTTAGACTTAATCTTGGACCTTAAGGTGTCAATATCAAGTTCAACCCTATCCTTCTCAACCTCTAATTTGTCCTTAGAGTCAACTTTAACCTTAGTTTCGACCATACTATCCAATTCAACCTTAATCTTTGTTAATTCAGCCTCTAAAGTCTCCCATTCTGTAAGTATGGTGGCAATTGTCTTGTTATGTTCAGCAATGTGTGCTGAATTATCAACATTATCTAAGGCTCTATTATATGCTTGGCAGATTCCACCAGCAATTAAGTCAGCAACAACCTTTTCAAGTCTTATCTTCTCAGCGGCCTTCACAGCCTTCTCACTGGTAGCTTCTGATTGTCTAGTTGTTAAGACATGGTGACGGTCTTCATCAAAATTAATCAATTTTAACGGTTCAATAATCTTAACCAACTCATCTACCCTAGCTTTAAACCCAACACCCTTAGCTGTGATATCCGCTATGTCCTTATTTATGTTGGATGGGTTAAGTGTTAGTATCTCCGCATCGATTTTCTTTTTACTACTCAATAAATTATCCTTATCAGTATTATACTTCTTAATTAATTTGTTATTGGTTTCTTCCTCACTTGATAAAGCCGTTAATTCTTTTTGAAGTCTTTGGATTTTATCTTTATGTCCATAAACTCGTATTACTTGTGGGTGGTCTTTTGCTTCTTCATCAGTAGAGACCACGGGGTCATAACCATCTATATCATTTCTAAGTGTGATAATATCATAAAGGTTTGATTTCTTAGTCTTGGCGAATGTGTTGTAAAGTCCTCTGGCCATTTCAGATTTAAGTTCAATGATTTCTAAACCAATAAACCTTGTTAAAAGCTTTCCACTCTCAGTTGTTGTAAGTCCTATAAGGTCATCAAGATTTCTAGCTGTTGCTAGTGTAACCAATTCAAAATCATTTTCAGAACCAACGGATGTTTTGATTTCCTCAGTTGTTGCCTTAGCATCTTCATCATTCATTTCAATTTCCTCACCATCTGGCTGTACCTCATAAAAGTTCAACTTGTTGGTTACATTCCAATCACCAGTACGTTTCTTCTTTCTGTTAAGTAATCGTTCAATAATGATATCTTTAGATTCTAATTTTATCATCCCTCTAACAACCAACTCATCATTATCCCAATATTGGTTAAAGATTTGTTCGTTCTTGTCAGTCTTGGTTGTTTTTCCGTAAAGTAAGAATTTAAATGCATCGATTGAAAATGTTGTCTTCCCACCTTGATTCTCTGGGTAGGAATTTACTATTGTAAGACCCTTTAGATTTGAAAATGATACAAAATTATTCGGACCGAAACATAAAAAACCATTAAGCATTAACCATTTAAGAGACCAACTTTTATGTGCTCCATCACTAGCATCAATATTTAATTCCCCATTTACCCTATCATCTAATTTACATAATCTAGCGAAGTCAACATCCTTATTTTCCCTAGAAAGCCATTCCTTGAATAATTCTCTTTGATATCCAGTATCCATTATGTTTTCGATACCAGCACCAGATATTTCAACAGTCTCACCTTTCTTATTTACCTTTACTGGTCTATAAACAACGTTGATATTGGATTTACTTACACCATACTTAGTAGCAAAGTGATTCCTTATGGTAATCTTATTTTCTTTGCTATAATTTTCTGGTTTATCATCCCAGTAAACCTTAATCTTAGCGTATGGTGGTATCTTAACCTTTGATGTCGTTTGTACGTCTTCCATTTTAATCTTTTAAATTAGAGCCAAAGGAACCTCGAATATCTTCTCCGTATATGTCCTTTTTCTCTTTCTTAGGAATCGCTTTTTCAGCTTCCAATTCTTTTATTAATTCACTTATTCTTAGATTAGCCTTATCTAATTCTTCTTTGGATGTCTTTTTTAGATTACTGAGTTCAGTCATTTGTGCACCACCCTTCTTTAAATAATCATTCATAGATTCTCTTAAAAATGCTATGGTTTTATCTTGTTCTTTAATCTCTTCAGCTAATTTATTAGATGCTTCGTCATCAGTGATATACACTTCCTTCTCAACAATCTTTTCAATCTCTTTGATTACTTCAACTTCCTTCTCCACAATCTTCTCAACCTCAACAATCTTTTCTACCTCTTTTTCTACCACACGCTCTACTGGGGTTGCACCATATTTCTCAACAGTAAACCCTTGTTTTACCATCTTTTCAACAAAACCATCAATATCTGTGATTTTATTAAGCCGACAATAATCCCATATTTCGTCTAATATTTTTTTAGGTAGTTCCATTATTTACTCTCTTCAGTAGTCGTTGGTTCTTCACCACTGAAGAAATTATCTCCAGCTAAGTCAGTCACCTCATCTGGTGTTTGGTGAAGGAAACATACCTCACCTGTTTGTTCATCAACATAAAGTGTTGTAATTGGTTTATCACAACGATAAACGATTTCGTCTTCATCTGTTTCTTTCTCTTTGGGTAATACACCTACCTCACCATTAACGATTTCATATTCATCGAAACGTTCTGGTAAACCAGCTAAAAATCCCTTTAATTCTTTTAATGTCATAAATTTGTAATTTTATTTTACAAATATACTAAATAATTTAAACGTTATCAACAAATCTACATATTTATTATTAAAGTATGTACAATGGATAAACAAAATGAAAGAATCATAATTAGAATAGATAAAGAATTAAAGGATAGTTTTAAGGTATTAGCTAGTGATAATCAGATGAAAATATCAACAAGAATAAAATATCTTATGAAAATGGATGTTGAGGGTAAACTTATTATTGAATGAAGGAGTGTATAATTTGTAAAATAATTAAAGATATTGATGATTTTTATAAAAATAAAAAATCTAAAGATGGTTATGAAGGTAAATGTAAAATTTGTAACAAAAAATTAAGTAAAGAATCAGCACAAAGAAATAAGGAGCAAGTTAAGAAGAATCATAAAAAATGGCGAGATAATAATAAAGAAAAGGAAATTATTAGAATTATGGAATACCAAGTTAATAATAAAAAAAGTATTATTAATTATCGTAAAAAATGGTACTCTGAAAATCAAGACTATGTTAAGGATTATAGAGAATCATATAAAGAAACTAGGCGAATAAAGGATAAAGAACGAAAAAGTGTTGATAATTTGTATCGGTTAACATGTAATGTTAGAAGTTCAATCCGTAGAGGGTTCCTAAATAAAGGTTATAAAAAGAATACCAAGACTTATAAAATTCTTGGATGTTCTTTCGAAGAACTAAAAAAACATATAGAATCACAATGGGAAGATTGGATGTCTTGGGATAATTATGGGTTATATAACGGTGAGTATGGATACGGTTGGGATATTGACCATATACTACCATTATCAACTGCTATAAATGAAGGTGACGTGATTAGATTAAACCACTTCACCAACCTACAACCATTATGTAGTTACACAAATAGAGTCATTAAAAGAAATTCTATAAGTTAGTTATCTTCTCACTATTATTTGTTAAGTCTTCCATAGACTTTATTTTAAATTGATAAAAACCGTAATTGGTATTAATATCAAATTCTTCAAATGTCTTAGTTTCCAAATCCCACCATAAGTAACCATGTTTAGATACAGTTTCACCGAAGTTTTGTTGTATTAATGATGATGGCATAACCACTGGGACCACCTTTTTAATTTTAATTTTTTTCATAAATATTTTTTTTTGTGCTAATAAACCAGTCTATTAAATTTTTATATTTTTTTGTATTCATCATAAAATCTATATTATAATCAATTTTAAGTTTATTAAAATAATTCAAAGCTGACTCTGTTTTTAATTTAAAATTATGGGTATTATCAACATAACCTTTAACTTCTATTATCTTATCACTCCCATCATTTATTAAAAAATCTGGTAAATATCTTTTAATAATCCCATCATCCATATATTTTATAACATAACCATGTTTTTTAGTCCAAAAAGTAATTGTTTTATCATTATCAAATTCAACCATTTTCATTTTCTCCCATGATGAATGATAATATTCATCATCACCAGTTTTTAAACTTGTATACCAACCACGTTTACAATTACTATATGCACCATATGTTGGGTTATCAATTAATCTACTTATATTTGCTTTAGAAATTCTATCCCTAAAAACATCATCTTGAAAACTAAAACTACCATCTTCTAATCGGTATCTATCTAAAAACATTAAATGTTTTTCTAACCTTTCTGGATTCTCCCAAGACTTTTTGACTTTTTTACTTATAACATCTCTAGTTTTTTTATCATGTTTACCCCAACTATTTTTTAAACCATAATTACCATTATTTTCACCACATTGATGAAATTTCTGCCACTCTATTTGACATTTTTTAGAACAAAATCGTTTATGTCTTTTAGTTTTTGAATTATCATAAATTTCAAAAGTATTAACACAACCACTAAATTCACATTCTATTGGTTTCTTATCATATCTCTGAGATTCATTACTACAACTTCTACTACAATATATTTGTGTTTTCTTATAAGTTTTAAAATCCTCTTTACATTTTTTACATTCCTTAATCATCTTCTATCCTATTTCTTGGTGTTATACATTATAAATATCACCTAACATAAGAAAAGAATGTTATGAATCAATAACCCAACCCATTTTTTGATATTGTTCTAATTCATCCTCACAAATCTCTTTGTATTCTATATTGTATAAAACACTTCTTTTGTGAATATCGCCACACATAACAATATCACAACCGTTGAATATCGAAACATCGTTGCCGTTTTCAAACTCATAACCAGAATCGGTCTTTAAACCTACTAGTGGTGCATGGTAAAGACCAATGTAATGTTTATCTGGTCCATGTGTTGCTCTAGCTGTTTCAATGTCTGGTCGTTTATCTTCATCAAAAATTGAATAGTTACACCAAACAATATTATCATCTAAATGACAATCGCTTTCACCCTTATAGTACTTGATATCCAAATCACTCAATAGATTTACCATCGGTGTAATTGAATCCATCCTATCCTTATTGTTTTCAATGAAGTCATGATTACCAGCAACAATAACAACTGGTGCTATCTTCTCAAGTTTCTTTAGGAACCAAGTTCCAAGTGTTAACAACTCATTTGATATAGTTATCTTCTGATGGACAAAATCACCAACAATAACGATTCTTACCTCTTCTCGTTTAAAGTCCTTTACAAGCACTCTAATCTCCTTTAGGAATTGTTTAAAGACCTCTCCATAAACATCATGCATTCTAAATGTTCTGATATGTAAATCAGCCAAGTGGATTACTTTTTTAACCATCATTTCTCTTAATTGTTTCTTCTAACTTATCAAATGATTCAGTATATCTAGTCATAGATTCTTCTAATTCATTTAAAATGCCAGATTCGTTTAGTTTAACCATTTCGTCTGGAGAAAGATTTTTTAAATCATCCAAAATACTACCAAAAACCCCATCAACCTTTATACTTAATTTTAGGGCTTTATCTAATAGTTCTTCTCCTTTTTTTTGTCCGTCATCACTCATAATATTACTTTTTTAACCATGTATATTAATTATAGTTTCTATTAGTTCTTTTCTTAAAAATGTCATTGGTCTTTTGTCACCACCAGTTGTTGTCCAAGTATCAATCCAATAATTACCTTGTTCATCTGTGTAGATTGTATCAATTACCGATTCACCAACCATATTCCTTGTTGTTTCACCCAATTTGGTTAATTCTATCTCACCTATAAATGGGTCTGTTATTACTTTCTTAACCATAATATAGTTTATTTTATTTCGTGTTATTTTTTATCTCTATTAATTATTTTAGCCCATTTTCTATTCTTGAATATGGCTACAAACTTATTATTAATGAATATAACTAACTTACCACCTTCCATCATACAAATTTTCTCATCATTAATAGTATGTGTTGTTGTATATAGTAAATCATCTAAATTAGAATTATCGAATGTAACCCCACTCACATATCTCTTTTTACCCTTAATCAAATACTTCGGTAAATCTGAATCTTTAACTCTAACCATTTAATAACTTTTTTACATCCTTTATTCTCTTCTCTTCTCTAAGTGCATGGTCTTTCTTATAAGCCCAAACCTTATCAATTCTTTCGACTGGGTTCATTGTAAGAATCGTGTTGATAAAGCTATTCTCAACTTTATATTCAACAAACTTCCTTTCGGCTAACAAGTGTACAATAACACAACCGAAGAATTTAATATCCTCATACTTAGTACCTTTTAACATATCTAAGATAAGTCTACCGTAAAGTGGTAGTTGAATCTTATAGTGGGTTAATGCCGTATCTAAATGCTTTTCAAATGGTGGTAACAATGGTACCGTCCATGCTTGTACTTGAAAATTCTTAGGCTTATTGGTATTATGCGTTACTATTAATGTTTTACCACATAAAAATGTACTAGATGGACTATCTACTTCAATACATTTAGTTGGTACTGATTCGA
>Ga0114918_10005917_pt1 | contig 10423 bp, 22 predicted proteins | sample LantaG_FD_87015 | JGI IMG/M metagenome (GOLD analysis project Ga0114918, IMG submission 87015) | Deep subsurface microbial communities from Baltic Sea to uncover new lineages of life (NeLLi) - Landsort_02402 metaG | ecosystem: Environmental > Aquatic > Marine > Oceanic > Sediment | place...
AAATATGTATAATTTCACTTATAACAATGAGACAATAGAAGGGGCAATCAATAACTACAACTTAACATTATTTAATACAAATATAACAACTGGTACATTTTACTATAACAATACTACATATTCAACAATTAAAACAACATATCCATATTATACAACATTTAGTAAATCATTAACATTAGATCTTATAAACACTCCAAATATAATTAACGAAATGTTTTGGGAGGTAGGTTTAAATACATCTAGATATAATCAAACAGTATATAATTTAGATATTGATAATTGCTTAACATATTCAGACTTATTAATAAATTATACAATTAAAGACGAAAACAATTTAACTAACCTAAACCCTTCTTCAATACAAACAGATATAATAATTACAGATACAAACTCTAATGAAGAATGGCAATTCTCAAATATTTCAACTACCGATAATTTACAAATATGTTTACCATCAGGATTATTAAATATATTAAATAACACTTATACAATAGATATAGTTTCTAGTTATGTATCGGATAACTATGTTCAAGAGTTTTGGTATTTAGATAATGGGCTAATATTAGATAACGGATATTTTAACGCATATACACCAACAACAATAAATTTATACGATTTACCTAGTACAGACTCAACAACATTTTTATTTAATTATTATGATACTAACAGTTTATCAGTAGATAACGCAATAGTTCATACATATAGAAAATATATAGGAGAAGGTATATTCAGAGAAGTAGAAAGATCTAAGCAAGATAACAACGGAGAGACGCACGTACATTTAATAGAGGAAGACGCTATTTATTATTTTGTAATAAGTCAATATGGGGAGATACTTTATACTTCTGACACATATAACGCTAAATGTTTATCTTCTCCATGCACAATAGAATTAAAAGCAAGTTCAGAGTTTCAAGAGTTTCCTACAGATTGGGAGGTCATAGATGATACATATTTCACAATAAACACCAATAAAACAACAAGAATAACAACACTATATTTTGAATCAAACACAACAAAAGACATTAATTTTAGCCTTTATAGTTATGATGGAGATTCAGAGTTATTATTAACTAACTCAACTTCTTCAACTACAGGATCTTTAAGTTTAACAATTCCGATAACTTATGATAATACTAGTTATTTTGGAGCAATATATATAGATGATAGTTTTGCCAAATCTGAATGGATAGATTTAACACCTTCTGGGCAAGATATGTACGGAAGTTTAGGACCAATTATAGCAGGATTCTTAGTATTATGCGTAGCTTTAATATCAATTACAGAAGGTGTATTAATGATAATATTTATTTGTGTGGCTTTATTACTTATGGGTATATTGATGTTAATAGATTTAGCATGGATAACAATTATATCTTTAATGTGTGCAGGAGGTTTAATAATCTGGAAGATTATTAAGAATAGAAATGGCTGACTCATTTAAAAATTTATTATTCGGATTTATACTAACTTCATTGTTTGCAGTACTAATAATATCAGGGGTAGTATATGAAGGACAGTTATACGGAAAAGATACAGGAGTTATAACATCTGGATTAAGTTATTTAGAATTAAACCAATCAATTAGCACAGTAGAAAGCACAAGCCAAAACGTAATGACAGCTTTTGAGAAACAATCAATATGGAGTACTATAGCAGGAATAGTAGTTACAGGAATATTTGACATAACCAAGTCTTTATTACTTATGATAACATTACCATTTACTATATTTTCAGGTATAATGGTTAATGTTTTACATATACCTAAAATTGTTTCAAGTGTAATATTAGGACTTATATTATTATCGGCAATATTTGGAATATGGAGATTATTAAAACAAGGAGATTAAAATGTATGCAGATCCAACCTCAATAAATTTAACAAGTGGAATCTTAGACCTATTAATATACTTAAACACAGTTACTAAAGGATGGTTTTTAAATATGACTTTAATATCAATATATTTAGTATTGCTATCATCTTATTATTTAGCTAAAAGAGACTTAACAGGAGGTTTAGCAATTTCAGGGTTTGCAACATTTATTATCGCTTTACTTTTCTGGCTTAGTGGTTGGCTATCAATTTATATATTTTTAATAGTAATAGCTATAGCAATAATAGGAGTTTTAGCTTTAATGTTAGACAATAAATTTTAATTCTGTATCCTATGTATCCAAATATATTTATATAAAGAAAGATTACACTCTATTTGAAGGAATTAGCCCCTTTGGAGGTTGAAATATGAAGCTAGAAAAAAGATTAAGAAAAGATAAAGGTACAGCTGGTTTAACCGTACTTCTGTCAGTTGTTACTATGTTGTTTGTTATTGGTTTACTTGTTATGATATTTGCTCTAATGGGTGGAGAACTAATGGGAGCAACAACAGATGCTAACGCTATTGAAGTAATTAACGATACTACAACTAATATTAGTAGCGTAACAGACTGGTTTAACATCTTCATCGTAATTACTGCTATGGTAGTACTAATATTATTGACAACAATAATTATAGTTGCTATTAGAGGTAGTGGTATGATGGGTGGTAAAGGAAGCGCATAAACCAACAATAAAAATAAGGGGATAAAATCCCCCCTTATTTACCTTTTATAAAACCAAAATGAAAAACAAAAAAGCACAAGGATTAAATATACTTCTTTCAGTTGTTACATCAATATTTATCATAGGACTATTAGTCTCTATATTTGCTTTAATGGGTGGTAGTTTAATGAATAGCGATTCGTTATATCAAACTACAGATCCAGTAACAGTAATAAATGAAACATTAAGTTCAGTTGATGATACAGGAGAAAACTTTACAGTAGTAGATTATAGAGGAGTTGTTTGTACTATTTCGCAAGTAACAAACGCTACCAATGGAGCAATTATATCAACAGGCAACTATACTCAAACTAACTGTAATTTAGCAAACGCAACTATAGATTTTGGAGGGCTTGATTGGAATGTTACATATTCTTACGTATATGAAGCACCAATGGAAGCAGTAAGCGTAGCTAATGATACTACAACTAGTATTAGTAGCGTAACAGACTGGTTTAACATCTTTATTGTAATTACTGCTATGGTAGTACTAATATTATTGATAACAATAATTATAGTTGCTATTAGAGGTAGTGGCATGATGGGTGGCAAAGGAAGTGCATAAACATTTTTTTTTTAATTTCTTATATACAAAAATTTAAATACTAGTTATACTTATGTAAACCATATGAAAAAAGACACTTTAATGAGAGTACCAAAAAGTTTATTATGTAAACTTAAAAAACAAAAAATAATAGAAAGAGAAAGCTACGCTTCTGTAGTAGAAAGACTATTACTTAAAAAATTAAAAAAGGGGAAATAAGATGGAAAACATGAAAAGCTTAAAAAACAAGATCTCTAAACTAAAAAAGGAAGAAAATAATTATAAAGAAAAAATTAAACTAAATAACGAATTAAAGTATTTAATAAAAGAACAGAATAAACGAAAATTTGACAAAAAACATCCAATCCTAGCAAAGGTAAGTAAAGGAGCAATTAACTTAGCTAAAAATGTTGGTACAGATTCAACAAAGAAACGTAAAAGATCTAAACAAGCTAATGATACTATCAATAAACTAATAAATGGCTTCTAACAATTTATTTTATATTTAAAAGGTATTTCTTTAGAATTAACTTTAATAAACTTTCCTGCCGAATATCTCATTCTTCTTAAATTTGCAGATAATGAATTTTTCCCTATATTCAAATGTGCTTTTATTTCTTTTAATGTAAACCATCTATTAGGATTAGCCTTTAGTAAATTATATACTTCTTCCTGCCCCATCTTATACTCTATTTATTCATAATAATATATATATTTTACTCTAATTATAAAAACATTTAAATATTTAAAAATAATTATTTAATTATGGCAAGAGTAACTATTACAAAAAAGCAAATGAGCAAATACACTAAAATAGGTAATGATCTTATTAAAAAAAATTTAACTACAGGGTTTCAAATTGAAGATTTTAATCCCAAACAAAAGAAAAGAAGAATCCAATATGGACACGACACAAAAAGTCATTTAAATATAGTTCAAAAAAACGTAGGAGGAAAAAGATTTCCAAGAGAAAGTTACTATAAATGGGATTCTAAATGGAGTACAGGAGAAAACACTAAATTACTTTTTAATAAAACATTAGCACATGAAAAAGGGGAGTATTTAACAACTAACAATATAAATAAAGCAGATAAATATTTTAGGAATCATACAATAAAAGGCAAAAAAAAAGCTATAAAAGGAAGTTGGGATGTGCCAGACGTTAGGTTATTTGGCACAAATAACTCTAACTATAAACCAGCATATCAAATCACAAAAAACATAGATCATAATTCTAGGCTTTTAATCCTTGTATCAAAAAAAAAGAAAATGCAAGAAATAAGAAAAAAACTAAAAGGAGAAATTGTTAAACGTATAAAAGTCCAAAATTATAAAAAACATAGCTTCCATAACTTTATTTCCTAATAAACATTTCTTTTATTTTATCTTTTTCTATCCATATATTATGGCTTCCAGAATTTGTAGTTATTTCTGCTTCATAATACGTATTATTATTAACAATTTTTTTATTTTTATAATCAATTTTTGGTTTAATTAAATTTTCCATTAAAATTAATATATAAACTCTTCTACCTTCTAATTTTTTCGGCAAGATAACATGAGTACTATTTCCAAATTTTATAACTTTTTTATAAATTATATCTTCAATAACTACATTAATATCTTTCATTCTTCTACCCATTTTTTAAGTTCGTTTTTTTGTAAATCCATTATAACACAATAATATTTATTATTATGTTTAAAACAATGTTCAAACCTATTTTCTGTTATACATTCATTTACAAAAAATCCCTCGTAAATGTCATATTTAAAATAAACAGGAGGCAATTGTCCAATTCTATCAAAATAAGCGTCTTCTGTTATTTCACAACCTATATAATTTAAATCATATTGATATAATTCGTTTAATCTAAATAGTTTATATGGCATAGGCTCTTTTAATAATCTTTTAAAATATTCTTCGTCGTATATTTCTGTATTATTTTTTTTATGAAATTCGTCTCTTTCTTTTCCTTTTTTTATAATTTCTTCTTCTGTTAATATTGTTATATTTTTATTTTTTAGTCCTAGTTTAATCATTTTAGCATAACCTCGCATTTATAAATTTCATTTGGTTTATATTGTGCATTCTACAAAAAAATATAAAATCTTTAAACTGTTTTTTATTTAATTTATTTACTAACTCTTTATATTGTTTTGTTGCTCCGTTAATTTCTGAATCTATAATATAATTATATATATCTTCTATTGTTTTAAATTCTAAATCTTTAATGTATTTTTTACTTATCATTTTAAATCACCTACAAATTGCAAATATTCTTTTTTAGTATGTACTTTTTTAATACAAGTGTTATAACAAAAAAATAACCTTTTAATCCAATCAGGATATAATGCGATTAAATTAGCAATATATGCTGGATCACAAATTCCAGAGATATTATATTTTTTAATAATATGAATACTCATATCTTTTTGTTTATCATTAGCTTTACAACCAATTTTAAAACATTCATTAAACCAACTTATACTATAAGTTTTATATTGTGTTTCTGGAAAATCCTTTTTATTATATTGTTTTCTTTCGTTTGATAAGTCTTTAATTTGTTGTTCATTCATTTTATTTTTCCTCCCAGTATCTTTAATATACATAGGTATATACTAATACTATATAAACCTTTCCATTTGCTTTAACCCTCTCCCCCCTTTATTTCCTATGGAGATTTAAAAAGAGTTAGTAAGGCTTATATATTTGCGAACTATACCATTAAAAAAAAAGGTTCGTTTTTAGTTCGTTTTCAAAGGCAGGGTATAAAAAAAAGGTTCGTTTTTAGTTCGTTTTGCCTGTAGGGAGGTTCAAAAATGCTAACAAATATAGAAGATAATGTATTAAAACAAATAAAGCAAGGAAAGACAATAAAAGAGATTTCTAATGCACGACAAACAACAATAAGAACAACACAAAAAATAATTAAAAAACTTAAAGAAAAAGGAGTATTAAAGGGTAGTTCAACTAAGGGGTTCGTTTTTCAAAGCACCTGCCCCCCTGCAACTACATATAACTACATACGACTACATGGGCAAGAGTTTAATATTAAGATAAAATATGGCAAATTAATAAAAACCAAATCAGAATTATTTAAGGGTAGTACCGTAAGATTTTATAAAAAAAGTTTAGAGATATATTCAAAACAAAGTTTTATAGGAAAAACTCCCTATGAATGTAAACTTAAAAGCAAAATATACTTTCAAAGATACTTTATGCAATTACAAGATAAGCTAGACGTTTTGTTTAAAGATATTAAAGAAGTAAACGCCCACTATTCAGAGATGGAAAACGAATTAGCAGAAGACTATAATAAGAAGAATAAAAAGCTTATAATAAAATCAAAGAAAGATAATAAGACATGGAGTTTAATAGATCATAGCCTAAATATTAATGAGTTTGAGTTTATCCATCCAAAAACAGCATATAACGATACAGGCAAGTTTCAGGATTACTTTAATGATATAAGGGACAATTATACTTATAAACCATCAGAAGCAACTAAACTTATATCAAACCTAACAAAAAATCAACTTATGTTTAATGAAAACTTAGTAAAACATATGAAAGTATTAGATGATATGAGTTTAACAATGGAAGCAATAAGAAAAGCATTAAAAAAGAAAAGTATATAAATCATTTATACTCTTTTTTTTGATATGAATATTCTAACAATAATCGTATTTATTTATTTATTCATTATTTCTATAATAGATTTAAAACATCAGGAGATCCCATCAGTAATATTAACAGGAATGTTATTTGTTATTTCTGTAGTAAATATAAATAATATGATATATGGTGTATTATCCTTTATTATAGCATACTTATTATATGAAGCAGACTTTATAGGTGGAGTAGCAGATATTAAGATCATGGTTATTATTGGTTTAATGCTATCAACATTATCTAATTTTTTAATATATGTATTTATCTTATTACTATTTGGGACAATATGGAAAATTACATTAAAATATATATTAAAGAATAGACAGGATTTCGCCTTTATACCCTGCCTTTTTTTTGTTTATTTATTCATGGTTTTAAATATAATACAATAGAAAAGTTTAAATAAAGAGAGTATATTTATAAAACAAATGAAAGATATATTAGATATAGGTCATTTTTCAGAAAGAGCAAAAATAAAAAAAGAAAAAGACAGACTTGGAGACAAGTTAGCAAAACATATCTTAAAAATGTGGGATTATGATTGGATATTCTCAACAAGATTAGAAAAGATATTATTAACAGCAATAATATTATTTAATATGTATCAATTTATAACTTTTATTAGGAGTTTACTTTAATAATGACAGATAAAATAAGATGTTCTAACTGTGGCAGTACTTTAGTTTATGTTAGAATAAAAACAAATGAAATAGTTTGTAGAAAATGTTTTCATATAAAGCAGGTTAAATAAATGGCAGACGTATCATCATTAAACCCTTTGGCAAACCTACAAATAGGATCTTTAAGCTTTATAGCAAGTGCATTATTAGTATTATTTATTTGTGTAATTATAATAGGATTAATAGGAGTTCTTGTTTATATTATGTCAGTTAAAAAACAATATTGGATTAAAATCCCAGTTTTTAAAATGGTTGGAAATACACCAACTAGAGTTAATAATTTTGTAGCAAAAGATGTGGTATTAAGTGGAGCAGGGGATAAACTTTGGAGAGTAGCACCAAAAGGTTTCTTTGCCCCTTTTAAAGTTATAAAATGGCTTCCAGTAGGAAAATTTCAATCATCTCATAATGAATATTGGTATTGGATTAGAAAAGATGGAGAATGGATTAATTTTTCTCTTAAAGATATAGATACAGTTTCTGACGAAATGGAAGTTAAATTTGTCCAAGAAGATATGAGACTTCAAAGACTAGCAACAGAAAAAATATTAGAGCAAAGATTATTAACTAAATCATTTTGGGATAAATACGGGAATATGATAGCTACATTAGGTTTTTTCTTAGTTATAACAATTTGCATGGTAATTATATTTTATCAATGGGCAGGAATAATAGACAAAATGGGAAGCCTAACATCACAAATAGATTTAGCATTAAAAACAGCTAATAATATCAATCAGGGGCTAATACCAACATGAAACCCTCTACCCACTAAAGTAGGTAGTTTCCAAAGAAGGTGAAAACAATGTATGGTGAAAAGTTTATTGAAACAAAGATTGATGGAAACAAGATAATTAGAATATATGAATTTAAGGATTTTAAACATAATTATCTTGATTTGATTGAAGACCTTAATGATTACGTAACTGATGATTGGGAAGCATTAGCAGATAGAACAATATACTTTAATCGTATGGAAGAATATGATAATTTTGAAGTTGATTCTATTTTGGAATGGGTTGAAGAACTTATACAAGAAAGAAAAGAAGATGGAGAGGAAGATGGAGAATACGCTTGGCTTGAAAAGTGGATTAAACCACTTAAAGAAGCAAAAGGGTTTAAAATACATCTTAACTGGAAACCTGATTGGGTTACTCAAGGTGACCTCTCTCAGAACAATAAGAAGGAGGTACGGCATTCCTCCCAGCACTAAAGTGACTGGGTATCCTGCCTAAAATTTTATGAAACTAAATATGGGATGTTATGACGACATCAAAGAAGGGTATGTAAATCTTGATAAGAAGAAATACTTTGAAGGTATTGATGTTGTCCATGACCTTGAGAAGTTTCCATATCCTTTTGAGGACAATGAATTTGATGAAGTAATTGCAAGATATATCTTAGACCATTTGGACAGGAATAAATTAAGAGAAGTATTCAACGAATTACACAGAATATGTAAAGATAGAGGTATAATAAAGATAACTGTATCATACGATGAAAGATATATGAGGTGCTTTGACCATAAAGGAGGTTTCAGCTTTTTTACGTTTTTGAAATTAGAAGACGAAAAAAGGAAATGGAAATCGGATGGAAACTGGAAAATAAAAGAGATGCACGGAATACCTGTAAGCTATGGATTTGCCAAGTATATTCCAAACTTTAAGATAAAGAAACATTTAGGGCTAAGAGATACTATAAGCCTTTATCTCAAAGGAATTACAAATGATGTTTATGTTGAATTGAAGGTCATAAAATGACATGCTCTACCCACTAAAGTAGGTAGTTTCTAAAAATAAAATGGTAAAAACAAAAAATAATATTAGAAGTCCTAATCAAAAGATAGGAAACTTCACAGGTCAAAAGAAACTGGGTGATTTCTCATGTTAAGTTGTAATTGTCCTAAGTGTGGAAAATTCACAAAAACAGTTGTGAAAAAAGAAATCCATAATAATTCTTGTATGATTTTACACTGTAAGAAATGCAATATAACTTATGGAAGAAGTGTTGGATATTATTTAGAAGTTACTGGTGAAATGGAACCATCAGTATCAGGGATAATGGAAAATAGTCCAACTTGGAAGAAATTAATAGGTGATATTGATGAATAATAAAGATATGGAGATTAGAACAACAGAAGAAATACAGGAATGGAAACAACAACCAATAGAATCAGATAATGGTTTAAATTGGGTTAGAACATCTCAAATTAAAGAAAGAATAAACCATATTAGAGATGTAATAAGAGAATGTTCTTTTGAAGATGATTTTGGGGAACAATGTTTTAAATATTGTGATTTGAACAATATGTTTAAAATTTTAGAAACCGAATTAAACAAACAGGATTAAATAACTTTTTTAATAATAATAATACAAATCACGAAGAGAAGGAGGAATGAAATTATGAAATTAGGAGATGTAATGAATAAAATTGTTGAAACAGGTATAAAGATTGGAACAAAACTTGATAATGATTTAAAACCACCAATATCTGATTTAATTAAAGGTAAGGAATTAGAAATTGTGGGAATTAAAATTACTTATATTGGAACTGGTGAGAACGATCCCCAGATGGCTTTAGAGTATAAAGGGAGTAAATATATGGAAGATGAGGATGATAATACCAATCACGAAGAAGGAGATGATAAATGATGGAAATTACCTGCAATACATTAAAAGAGAAGAAAGTTTATGTTCAAGCTTTGAAAGATAATAGAGATTCTTTCTTAAATAGTATTAATATAACTATAAAGTACTGGGAAGAAATAATTAAAATTGAGGAATCAGACATCATAGATAATGCAAATCACGAAGAAAATGGCGACTAAAGAACAAATAGAAGAATTTAGAAAAAGGTTTCCTTTAATTGCAAAACTTGCTGATAAGATTGAAGAAAAAGGAATGAAAATAGTTTATGATGAAGACTA
>Ga0114918_10005918_pt1 | contig 10423 bp, 7 predicted proteins | sample LantaG_FD_87015 | JGI IMG/M metagenome (GOLD analysis project Ga0114918, IMG submission 87015) | Deep subsurface microbial communities from Baltic Sea to uncover new lineages of life (NeLLi) - Landsort_02402 metaG | ecosystem: Environmental > Aquatic > Marine > Oceanic > Sediment | place: Baltic...
CTGATTTAATATCCTGTGTGGTCAGATAACGGTCGATATCAAATGTATAGAAACTTGAATTAAGTATTGTGTTAACATAATATTGTTCTCCCGGGATATCTGTGCCGGAGTCTGAAGATACAGCCTCCACAGCCCAGATATTTATTTTATCCTTATACGCGATAAAAGGTTCTTCAGAAAACAAGTAATCAGCCATTTTTTTTACATCATCCCGGAATTTACCCATCTCATTAGCTTTATATCCTTCGGCAATAAATGCAAGATCTACAGCAGTCTCAGGCTCACCGTTACCGTAAATCTTTGTAAAAGAAGCAGATACTGGTTTTTCCTTTCTTATGAAATAATCGGAAGGATCAATACCGGTTTCGTATAACTTTGTAAAGGCTCCGCTGCGCTGACGGATGCTTAATACAAACCTTGCCTTATTCTTAGGAAAGGGCATTGTTGCCACCTCATAGTAACTTCTTTCCATACCTTTTGCTTCCGCAGTAGTCTGCCATTCCTGATAAAGAGTACAGAAGCCGCGTGAATAAATCAGTCTGCCATCTGAATCATCAAAAAGCTCATATCTGAAATTCCCGTAGTTAAAAGGATCAGTCAGGTTGGTTTTTGAACCGCCATAAAAGGGTTCTTCTTTCATTCCAACGGGATAAACAACCGTTTTTTCACTATTTCCCGCCAGCATGAAGTCAAAGCGTAAAACTTTATCTGAAAAATAGTCATCAAAATTGACTTGAGCAATCAGTGGTGCTGAAAAAATGGTAAAGAGCAGAATATAGAATTTTCTCATAAAATGGATGGTTTTAATGACAAAAAAAGTAAAGCTAATAAATAAGGATGAACCAGATCAATAAAATATATATTTTTGTAGCAACAAATTTTGAGCAGAAATGACTTTTATTAATGATCCTGCAATATGGTTGAAGGATTTCCTTGTCGGGCTGGGTGGGGATACAGGAGTCAGGTGTCAGACGTATAAAAAGATCATTTCTTGTCGATGTTACAACCATAAACAAAAACAATGATGATTATTAACAAAAAAACAGAATATGGCAGACCTTAATACTAGAATAAGTGATTTCCTCTGGAAGAACCTGATTGATAAACGTATAATGGCAAATACGGATAATTTCTGGGCCACTCTCCGGGATACCGGAACAGAGATATGGCTTGATACCGGTGATATGGAAGAGGCAGAAGCTAACTGGACAGCTGAGATGAGTGCCCTGACTACGAATAATACATTGCTTAACAATGAGATACAAAAGGGAATATATGATGTCTTTATCTCTGAGGCTAAAAGCCTGGTCAGAGAGCTACCGCTGGAAGAGAAGGTTAAGGAAATAGCATTCATACTGAATGCACGGCATGGTCTCAGACTGGCCTCAAAATTCGGAGGGATGGTAAGTGTGGAACTTCATACCGATACTGCTCATGATATAAAGGCCATTGAATATTACGGTAAAAGACTCCATGAAATCAGTCCCGAACATTTCATAATAAAGGTCCCATATACGGCTGCAGGACTAATAGGAGCAAGGCGGCTTAAGGATGCAGGTGTAAGAGTAAATTTTACACTCGGATTCAGTGCCAGGCAGAATGTTATTGTTACGAGGGTTACCCGTCCTGATTATCTGAATGTTTTCCTGGGAAGAATAGGAGCCTTTATTTCCACCAACATACTTGGCGATGGTTCCGGGGCAGGGGAGATGGCAGTTATTTCATCACAGAACTGGGTAACCGGACTCTCAGCAAAAAACGAATGGCAGACAAAACTTATTGCAGCCAGCATAAGAGATCATAAACAGCTTGAACTGCTGGCAGGGGCTGATGTTTTCACTATACCGCCAAAAGTGGCATCTGCCGGACGTAAATCAATTAAAGAAAAGTTTACTTCAAGGATGCACATGAACTATGAAACCGGTATTTCAGCCTCTGGTAAAGAGGCTCATCTGGAAAAGTTCTGGACTGTTGATGACAAAGTACTGAATCTTGCTGAAAGACTTGCTGCAAAAGTACCTGAAACAAGCACAGAACTGATTGATATTGCTCATGAAGAGGGCTGTGAAGATATGTTCCCACGGCTGACAAAGGAGGAAAAATCACTGCTGGCTTCTGATGGCAAGATACCTGTTTATTCAAGATGGGAAGACAAGATAAAGGAGGGCAAAATTGCACCCGATACACTTATGACCCTGGCAGGTCTGGCATCTTTTACCTCCGACCAGAAAGCACTTGATGAAAGAATATTAAGTATTATTTCCTGATCTGTAGATCTCTCTGCCTCAGCACTTCATAAAGCAAAATACCGGCAGCTATTGACACATTAAGTGATCCTATTGTTCCACTCATGGGTATTCTTACCCTGTGATCAGCAAGAGCTCTCAGCTCACGGCTGATACCTTTATCTTCAGAGCCAAGTATCAGGACTACAGGACCTGTAAGGTCATTTTCGGGCGCACTCTCTTCTGATCTCTCTTCGGCACATATTATCCTCATCCCTGAGTCCTTGAGAAATCTGGTTGATCTTACAATAGATTTTTCCCTGCATACCGGGAAGGTATGTAAGGCTCCCGCGGATGCCTTCACTGCATCGGCAGTAATCCTGGCCGATCCCTTTTCAGGTATAACAACTGCATGTGCTCCCAGGCAATGGGCAGTTCGTACTATCGATCCGAAATTTCTTACATCTGAAACACTGTCAAGAACAAGGATCAGAGGATCTTCACCTTTCTCGAAGATCAACGGTAGAAGGTTGTCAATATGCTGGTACTCAATTACTGACAGCCAGGCAAGAACACCCTGGTGGTTTTTCCTTGTCACCAGCTCAATCCTCTCAAGAGGCACTATCTGAAAGACAATATCATGCTTCTTTACCTCAACCATAAGTTCATGGTAAAGGGTTCCGTGAAGCCCCTGTTTTATCAGAAGGCGATCGATCTGTTTCCCTGCCCTGATTGCTTCGATGACAGGCCTTAAACCAAAAATACAATCTGATTCTTTCATCGGGATCTTAAAATTCATCGGGATTATCAAGCCTGAAAACAATACCTTTTCTCCAGCTTGCAATAGCCTGTTCCCATAAGGTTATAAGTGTTTCACTCCGGCTCAAATAATAGTCGTTTTCAGTAAAGATGTTATTCCTTTTCCTGAAAGTGAAAAACAAATATTCGTCCTTTACCCTGTACCTGCTTCCCCATGATGATTTGATGACAGGTTTACGATAACCCCATCTTTCTCCGTCGTTTGATTTATATACTTTATCAGGAGGTCCGTATATTATATAGACCATCCCCCTGTCGGTTCGCCAGCCTTCAGTATAAGAGGTGAAATAATGGTTTGCGTAATAAACACGGGTATAATAGATACGTATGAGTTCGCGGGCCCTTTCTATATTGCCCCCGCATTTAATCCAGAATTCATCAAGAGCCAGTTTAGTCCTGGCAGCATCACGTATGGCATTCAGCTCAACCTCGCTGGCAAGGTATACCAGGGGCTCTGTCATTACCTCCGGAGTGGTCATTGAAGGGAATGCTTCACCCAGATTCAGAAAGGTGAATCCCTCCTTAAGGTCTTTTCCTGTTGTGAACATATATATACCTTCCCTGGGAAGCATAATGGGGAGAGTATCAGAGTAAGGAAGTGCAATGATAGTGTCAGGCCCGTAATCCAGTGTTTTTTCAGGAAGAATCATTGAAGGAGGATAGGGAATCTCTGTGTAAGGTTTATAAAAGGAAATATATAAGGAATCAATATAATCCTTAAGATAGGTGAGGTTAACATATTCGTCTACCTTCAAAATAGGTTTGAATATATCGTTTTTATCGAAGTAACCCTGTGCCCTGAAATTATACCTGTTATAATCCGATAGCGTGTTGAACGGTATGAATGCCTGGACTACCTGCATTCTCACTCTGTCAAGGATCTTTATTTCAATAAGGTATTCTCTGCCAGGTTGAACTCTAAACGGAATCTGATAGATATGTTCCGGCTGTTTATCTTCCTTGTAAATTGTCAGATTCAGGGCTAGTGTATCTGCAAGAATCCTTCCTTGTTCAGTAGTAAAAAGCTTTGCTGTGACAAGCAATGATGCAAGCGGTATTCCCTGCGAATTTGCTTCTGAGAAATAGAGTTCGCTGGTAAAGAATTTAACCGACAGGATAGATTCATTGTCAGATTCATTTCTGATGTTGTATAGCGGATTTAATGAGTTTTTTGTCGGGTTATACAGGTAGGAAAGATCCTTTGAATCAACAGGGACCCTGGTTGCCCTGCAGGACATGAAAAGAGCCGGTAAGACTATAAATAGTGCAATAAGGCGGATTATCCCGGGGATATATGTTTTATTCAGATTCATTGCTGAGGGAATTTTTTAATGCTTTCTTCTTTCCATTCTATTCTTACCCGGCATAATTCTTTGTTATCATTTGTACGGAAAATTGAATGGTTGAAAAAAGTATTTCTCTCTTCTTCCTTCGATGTTTTTATGAATATTTTTTCATCGTACACTGATTCTGCAAGATAATTTATTTCTGCGGAACATGGGAAATGGGTTAAGGTGAAATCCAGATCGTAAGTGTCACATACCCATTTAAGATAGTTGACATTGTTTGTATGAAGGTTTATATCGAGATCACTTACCCTTATTTTTGATATTGGTGTAACTTGTCCGTCAGGTGAAGCCTCTGGAAGTTTTGCTGCCTGTCTGGCGGCAGTTTTAATTACTTGATTATCAGAATTATATCGAGCAAGCAGATCGCCGGGTCTTTGTATTTTTTTTGTTGTACGGTCTATAATCAGCCATGATGATGAAGCTGCTGCAACCTCTCTTTCATCGGGATATTTAATTTCATAATTTCTCAGTGCGAAAAGTTTTTCTGTGCCGCATGGCCATGTTTTTACCACAATTTCATTATTCCAGAATGGCAGGTCATGAATCACGGCATACATTCTCGAGAGAACCCAGAATTGGTTTCTCTTCATCAGATCGTCTCTCCCGAATCCCAGTTTTACGGCATGGTCCGAAGCAATATCCTGCATATAATTAAACAGGGACCATAGATTTACTCTTCCTTCCGGACCTGTTTCATAAACATGTACCCGGTATTTTTTCACCATCTGCTGTGGTTCCATTTTAGCCGTTGTTTTTTAAGAAAACTTCTACATCATGAGTATATTGTTCCCACCTGTTCATTTCCTGATTATGATGTTCACGAAGCTCCTGGTACTTAATGTAAAGTTTATCCATCTCTTCAGCCGGTCTGCCGCTCTGGCTCAGAATTTTGTCAATCGCAGACATTTCTGATTCCAGCCTTTCGATCTTTGTTTCTGATTCTTCAAGCCTTTTTCTCAGTTTTCTCAGGGAACGTTCATATTCCTTCTTTTCGAGATATTTCTGCTTATTTGATGATGCGTCCCTGTTTGCCGGTTCTCTGTTCCCGGAATCTTTCTTTTCAATTTCCCTCAGGCTCTCTATTTTTTTCTTTCTCAGGAAATCGTATATGCCGCCAATGTTTTCCCTGATCTTATTATTCCTGAATTCGAACACTTTTTCTGCTATCCCGTTCAGGAAATCCCTGTCGTGTGACACAACAATTAGTGTGCCATCATAGTTTATCAGAGCCTGTTTCAGAATATCCTTTGACCGCATGTCGAGATGATTTGTCGGTTCGTCAAGCACAAGCAGGTTATGGGGTTCAAGGAGGAGCCGCACAAGGGCAAGTCTGGAGCGTTCCCCTCCTGAAAGCACTTTCACCTTCTTGTCGATATCATCACCCCTGAAAAGAAAGGCACCCAGCATATTACGCATTTTGGTTCTTATCTCTCCTTTTGCAACATCATCGATAGTCTTAAATACTGTTTTTGTTTCGTCGAGCAGCTCATCCTGGTTTTGTGCGAAATAACCAATCCTTACATTATGGCCTCTTTTCAGGAACCCTTCATGATAGAGTTCTCCGATTATGATCCTTGAAAATGTAGTTTTGCCTTCACCATTCCTTCCCACGAAAGCAATTTTTTCACCCCGGTGTATTTTGAAATCGATTTTTTTCAGAATATGATTATGACCAAAGCTTTTTGAAAGTTCCCGGGCTTCAACGACTGTAGTCCCTGAACGGGGTGAAGGAGGGAACCTCAGGTTAATAGTGCTGTTATCCTCTTCATCAACTTCAATTCTCTCCACTTTTTTCAGCTGTTTGATCTTTGACTGTACCTGTACAGCTTTGGTAGCTTTGTAGCGGAACCTTTCAATGAATTTTTCTGTATCACCGATCATTTTCTGTTGATTCCTGAAGGCGGCTATTTGCTGCTCCCTTCTCTCTTTCCTCAATTCAATATATTTCGACCATGACACCCTGTAATCATAGATATTGCCCAGTGATATCTCTAAGGTACGGGTTGTCACATTATCAAGGAATGCCCTGTCGTGCGAGACAAGTACCACTGCCCCCTGATAATTTGCCAGAAAGCTTTCGAGCCATTGAATTGACTCAATATCAAGGTGATTTGTAGGTTCATCGAGAAGAAATAGAGATGGTTTTTTAAGAAGGACCCTGGCAAGTTCGATCCTCATACGCCAGCCGCCGCTGAGTTCCCGTGTCGGCCGGTCAAAATCGCGTCTCTCAAAGCCCAGCCCTGCAAGCGTTTTTTCTGCTTCGGCCATATAGCTGTTACCGCCGAGTATCCTGAATCTCTCCTCGATAACTGTCAGGTGGTCACATAATTTGAGATATTCTGCTGAATCGTAATCATTTCTTGCTGCAATTTCACGGCTGCAGAGTTCAATCTCACCGGAAAGGCCGGTAATCTCTGCAAATGCTGAAATGACTTCATTCAATACGGTTGTGGAGTCATTAACCTTCATCTGCTGGGGAAGATATCCGATAGTGACATCCTTCGATTTATCAATAACTCCCGATGTCGGGCTCTGCAAGCCGGCTATAACATTAAGAAGTGTCGATTTCCCTGAGCCGTTTTTTCCTGCAAGCCCTATGCGGTCCTGATTATTGATGAGGAACGAGATATCGGTCAGCAGATCAAAGCTGCCAAATGATACTGAGAGATTCTGAACCGAAACCATGCTGAATAAAACTGACGCAAATATAGAAAAAGTATGCCAGCCATAGAAGCGAAGGTTACTCAGGAAAAATTATCTTTGTGTATACTTAGATAATTTAAAAAAGGAAAGATAAAGTTTTAATAAAGGATATCACAAAGGCACACAAAGGTGTACCCTCATTATACTAGTTTGACAATGAATATTAACAAACATTATTTAAGAGGAATACTGTTTTTTTCTTCATTAATTATCATCGTCTCTTCCTGCCGTAAGGATGATGATAAGCATTACTACAATTATTTTGTATCAGAGGAACTTGCTGTAACTTATTCAACAACATCCATTAACAATATGCTTGATGCCGGTATACAGATGTATCCCGGGTTAAGCGATATTAAACCATTTGTCGAAAGCGATGTGAATGTGCATAAGATGGTTTACAGGACAACCATCGCCGGAGAGGAGATTGAAGCTTCGGGCCTGGTCTGTGTTCCTGTAACCCCTGGTGAGTACCCTGTGCTTAGTTTTCAGAACGGCACCAATACCGTCAATGAATATGCCCCGTCGGAATATGTTATAAGCCCCTCATATCAACTAGTAGAATATTTAGCTTCCATGGGATTTGTCGTTGTGATACCCGATTACCCGGGGTTTGGTAAATCAAGCCAGATACCCCATCCATATCTTGTTGCCGAACCCACAGTCAGATCAGTGGTTGATATGCTCTATGCCCTTAATGAAAGTTATGAATGGGAGTTTCCCGGAACACAGTTGAAAAATGAGTATTATCTGCTTGGTTATTCACAGGGAGGCTGGGCAACTCTGACCCTTCATAAGGCATTGGAGCTTGAATATCCGGACGATTTTAATCTTGCCGGCAGTGTTTGCGGTGCAGGACCCTATAACATGCTGAACCTTTTTCTTGGCATGTTAAACATTGATGAATATCCTATGCCTTCATATCTTGGATACATATTAAATGCATATACATATTATGACCAGTTTACGAATCAGATATGCGACATTATGAAGGAGCCATATTGTGAGAACCTCAGCTCACTTTATAACGGGACACTTTCTACAAGTGAAATAAACGAGCATCTGACGACACGTATTACTGATCTTTTTAAAGCGGATTTCCTTGAAGGCTTTGAATCCTCACCCGACTATTCCTCTGTTCGTGAGGCTCTTATAAATAACAGTGTGGCAGCATGGATTTCTGAAAAACCAGTTCTTTTTGTCCACGGCTCAAGTGATACACATGTAAGTGTAACAGCAACTGAAACAATGTATGATGAAATGATAGAAGCCGGTACATCGACGGAGATATGTTCCATGGTTATTTTCCCGGATCTCGATCATGATGACGCGGTGTTACCCTGTATGATTGAAGGTCTTCTGTTCATCCTGGACCTTCAAGAAAAGTAAATAACAGGAAAATGGGAAGAAAGAAAGAGCTGCCACTCCTTGAAAAAATCATGATAACTGATATTGGTGCCGAGGGTAACGCCCTGGCCAGGGTCGATAACCAGGTCGTGTTCGTGCCGATGCTTATTCCGGGCGATGTTGTCGACATAAAGATTACCAGGAAAAGAAAAAATTACATGGAGGGTAGAACTATCAGGTTCCATGAATATTCGGCCGACAGGGTTACTCCGGTATGCAGGCATTTTGGCGTATGCGGAGGCTGCAAATGGCAGCACCTGCCGTATGATCTTCAGCTGCACTATAAACAAAAACAGGTTGGAGAGAATCTTTCGCGGATCGGGAAAGTAACTCTGCCGGCGATAACTCCTATTTGCGGATCACAGGAGGTTTTAAGATACAGGAACAAGCTGGAATTTTCATTTTCCAGTAAACGTTGGCTCACAGTGGAAGAGATAAATTCCGACCACGATTTTGAAAAGGAGGATGCGCTGGGATTCCATATTCCGGGTGTGTATGATAAGGTTCTCGATATCAGAGAATGTCATCTTCAGCCCGAACCATCCAATGCCATACGCGATTCAGTCAGAAGGTATGCCCATAAAAATTGTCTGCGTTTTTTTGATCCCCGCCAGCAGACCGGTTTCCTGAGGAACCTGGTGATCCGTAATTCTATTGACGGTAAATTTATGGTTATTGTCGTTTTCTTTCATGATGAACCTGAGAGAAGAGACAGGCTTCTTGATCATCTGGCTTCGGAATTTACATGTATTACATCCCTGTTTTATGTTATCAATTCAAAACGGAATGATTCTCTTTCTGATCAAACACCAGTGTTGTTCAGGGGGCAGGACCATCTTGTCGAGGAAATGGATGGATTAAAATTCAGGATAGGTCCCAAATCGTTTTTCCAGACCAATACAACCCAGGCTCTCAGGTTATACCGTATTGCATCAGAAATGGCAGGATTGACCGGGAAGGAGATTGTCTACGACCTTTATACAGGGACAGGCACAATAGCAAATTTTTTAGCATCAAAGGCTCGTAAAGTAATTGGTATTGAATATATTGAAGAAGCTGTAAAAGATGCCGCATTAAATTCCTCTGTGAATAATATCAGGAATACGGAGTTTATTGCGGGAGATATAAAGCAAATATTGTCGGATGGAATTATGGGAAAAAGCGGACGTCCTGATGTTGTCATAACCGATCCGCCCCGGGCCGGAATGCATGAGGATGTGGTTAATAATATCCGTAAAGCAGCACCGCTGCGGATAGTATATATAAGCTGTAATCCTGCAACCCAGGCTCGTGATATAGCATTATTCTCATCAGAATACAATGTAACAAAAGTACAGCCTGTGGATATGTTCCCCCAGACACATCATGTCGAAAATGTAGTTTGCCTGGAGAGGAGGGGACAGTAAAGGTGCATGGCCGGTTGTAATGAAATAAATATTAATGTATCTTTAACTTTTGCCAGTCAATATAAGGTGAGTGATGACAGTTAAGGCTCAACATAATCCTGATATAATTGCCCTGATACAAAGCCAGGGAATTGATGATCATATGGCCAGCCTCAGATATGCCGGGATTATTCAGAAAGCCCTGATGCCTGAGCCCGGATACCTGAAAGGTCTGGTGAAAGACCATTTTGTGCTTTTCATGCCGAGGGATATAGTGAGCGGTGATTTTTATTATGCATTCAGCAACAAACAGTGCTTATGTATTGCTGCAGGTGATTGCACGGGACATGGAGTGCCGGGTGCACTGCTCAGCATACTGGGCATCAGTTTCCTTAATGAGATAATGCAGTCAAAGTGTGAACCCAAAGCTAACAGGGTGCTGAACCTTATGAGGGAGAAAGTGATGAAGGCCCTTCATCAGACAGATAAAGGATCAGTTGCAAAAGACAGTATAGATATCGGATTGTGTATCATC
>Ga0114918_10005919_pt1 | contig 10421 bp, 9 predicted proteins | sample LantaG_FD_87015 | JGI IMG/M metagenome (GOLD analysis project Ga0114918, IMG submission 87015) | Deep subsurface microbial communities from Baltic Sea to uncover new lineages of life (NeLLi) - Landsort_02402 metaG | ecosystem: Environmental > Aquatic > Marine > Oceanic > Sediment | place: Baltic...
CAATCCATCTACATCCAGGAGAAAATCTAGTAGAATCATCATCCCCTACTCCAGGAGCCGCTGCACTAAAATGAATTCTAGCTCCGACTATGATTTCATCATTTGGTACATTAGTTTGATTGCCAATATACAGTCTATTTTCATCTCTTGCAAATGCTGGTTCAGCATCAGCTAATGTAGGAGGGGCTCCAAGTCCCTGACGAAGTTGAATTTGATTTGACATGAAAGCCTCTTATTATATTTTGATAATGTAATTCAAAGAAAGGAAAGGTGGCATATTATTATGAGCATTGCCGCCACCACCGGCTGCAGTAGCAACCCCAGTTGGGGAATTATTAAGTGATATGGATGGGGTTGTCACAGCTGCAGATATTCCTGTAGCTCCAGCATTTACAGATAATGTTGCAGATGCCGTATCTATAGTAATTCCAGTAAATGCAGGAACTGTAATCTTTGAACCAGTTGGGGTTGCCTGACCATTTGCCGCAAACGCATAAGCAGCATTCGCACCGGTCTGCCACATCAAATGGCTATGGGAAGGATCTGTTATGGTATGAGTATGCGGCGCTGATCCAGTATGAGTATGCGGCGGATCATTTATAGCATGGGTATGAGATCCACCTGAGGTGCTATGACTATGTCCAATATCAACAATAGGATGGGTATGACTTCCAGTTTCAGAGGAAGTCAAAGAATGTATATCTTCCCCGCCATTACCACCTACCGAATCTGCTTCAGAATCTCCGACTCTATGAGCAGAAATTCCGCCCATATTATCAAGACCTAAAGGCATCCTACCCCGAAGATCTGGAACCCTGAATTGAAGTGCAGTTTCTCCGCCAGTATTGAATGACGTTCCTATAGCAGCAAATAATGTAGAGTATTGTGATCTAAGAACTACACTCCCATCACACAGTAACCAGTTAGATGGAGCTGAACTTCCTGCAAATGGCAGAATAGCTCCAGCAGGAACAAGCTCATTTACTTCCGATCCATATCGTCTATCTGCTGCCATAGTTAGAAACCTTTAATTATGTAGTAGTCCATGTTCCTACTGCGCTTAACAAGATCCAAACGCCAGTAGTAAGATGTACTAATGTTATAGAAGCATGGTTTTCTGATGTGAGATTTTGGATTGTTCCACCCGAACTACTATCTGATATTCTTTCACTCCCCGGTACTTGAATTATAACTCGTCCGGTTGAATTATCTTTTACGAATGTATAAAACGTTCCCATTGGAGTGATAGCAGTCGGAGGCAATGTGAATATAACAGAATTTGATGCTACTCTGAATATTTTTCTTATATCATCAGTTTGGACTGCATAGTTAGCGCTTTTTAATGATATTGTATACGGATCTTCTGCTCCACCAACTACAGCAAATTCTATTCCTGATTCTGTAGCATTTACTCGAGCAGATTTCCCTGCTTGGCCAGCATAAGCTGCTGGAGTATCGGTTAGGGAAAGAAATGTAGGAGCTGCTACAAATTCTAATGCATCAGTTGCAGCATTAACTCTTACATGATATCCACCCAATCCAGTATATGCTGATGGGGTATCTATTAATTGTGTAAATTCATTAACTCCACCAGTTCCAGTATCATCAATCAAATATCCTTCTAAGAAGAAATATACATCTAAATCTGTAGTTGTTAGATTGAAATTCGCTCCCATTCTTAAGTAATACCCGACCTGGGAAGGATCTGTTGGATCTATTTCAAATATTAAAGTTCCAGAATTATTTTTCCGCGGGCCAGTCGGAGTTACTACATCGTCATCATCGCAGAAAGATACATTACATGCTAAGTTATCATCAGTGTTGAACCCAGCAAATCCACCACCGGGATATCCAGCAACCCACAATCCAATATTTAAATCTAATCCAGTTCCGCCGTATGGTCCAGTAGCTTGATTAACTAAAATCTCAGCCCTAAACACTACATGCGTTGCATCAGTAGGAATAGCAACTCCAGTCAATGCTGCTAAATCTAATCCGCCAGTGAATACTTCTGCTGTAGTATTATTAGCAGTTTTTACAAAATTAGAAGTTTGAAGATGATGATTTCCGGTGTTAGGAACTAATGTTTTTCCGATCAAAGGAGAAGTTCCTCCGGCGCCACTTCCAACTTCTTTCCATACTGCTGCACCAGTTGTAGAATCATAACATACATATTCTTTTTGTGCAACCGTATCCATCCATCTGCACAAAGGAGCAAAACCTGCGGTATCATCATCATTAACTGTTGGAGCAACTGCGGCACTATGCAATCGAGCTCCGACTACGACATTTGCAGTAGGAGGATTTGCTGGATTTCCAACAGATAATAGATTATTATCTAATTCGAAAGCTGGCTCACCTTCTGCAAGAGACGGAGCTCCACCTGTGCCTCTTCGTAATTGTATTTGTCTAGGCATATTAAGATCCCTTAGTAGGTTCCTCCAGAAATATCATTAGTGAAAGTATATTGGGTATTCGCCCCAAAATCTCCGCCGTCGATATTTCCTTCGGTTTCTCCGTCATAAAAAATTAAAGCATTTTCTGAGGCATTCACTCCGACAAACTTGGTTGCTGATCCAGCATACGATGCAGGGGAATCAGTCAAATCCAAAAATGTAGCTGCGCCGCCTCCGCTTCCTATTGATTGCCAAGCAGCCCCATCTCCTATAAATGCCTGACCTAAATCGGAATCATAACAAGTCCGACCGGCTTGAGGATTTATAATAGAGGTTCTTTGTACAGTAGTTAATACTGGAAAAACTAGATTCCCTATGCAAACAAGTTTATCACATTTCATAAATCTACTCGCAATTATTGAGCAGTTATATCAAGGTTGTAACGCTTCGGAGATCTATCTTCATCACAAAACTTAAAACTACTAGCATACATAATTCTACGAATTGCACTAGCAGTTTCTCCACCCTTACCAATCATCTTTCCTAGATCTTCTTTAGCAACCCTAACGTCTATAGTGCTAGATGCGGATGATTCGATTTCGGTAACTTTAATCACATCTGGTTTGTCACAAATAGCTTCTGCTATTGTTCTTACTACATCTGCCATTGAATTTGGAGAACTCATTTCATTTACTCCGATTTTGTGTTAGATTCTATAGCCATGAATAATTGGAAGAATTGTTCCACTTACATTAACGTCATTCCAATTTAATTTAATTACATTATCATATACCATCTCTGGATTTGGATCGTATCTATGTTCGTCACCAGGAATGATTACTTCATCAGAATCATCATTTATCTGGACAAATATATTACCTTGCGGTTCATTAATCCAAAATCGATATTCCCAAAATGAACTATTATCAACTGGGAATAATGATCCTGCTGTCGTAGCAAATTCAACCCATCCGGTAAATGGAATTTGATCAAAATCAATCTCTATACTAAATTTCTTTTTACAAATACTTTTAGGAATTACTAAATACCCTTCAGAGTCCCATATCTGAACTAAGAAATTTGGAGTTCTGTATTTGTGAGTGAGTATTACATTTCTTTTATTGGAAACATATATTGCTGATGAGTTTAATAATGGAGTCATTCTAAATACACTAGCGTGACCGCTTACTGGAACTGGAAATGAAGCTTCTATTAATCCAGTAGATACTTTTTGGACCGACCCTGGAACTATAGTATGAAAATTATCATCAGCGGCAAAAAATAAAAGATGATCTTCTTGAATAGTGTGGTTAATAATCCATTTTCTACTATTGTAGAACCGACTATGAATCACTAATCTATCAACTGAGTCATCTAGCATAAATGATACCACTTTTATTTTTATTCGTACTTAGTTGCTTTTCTCCTTGCCGATCCCATAGCTGATGTAAAAGAAGTTCCCGCTATTAAAAGACCTAATTGCTGAGATTCACTAGCATCAGTTTCTGATAATATTTTCTGCCTATCTAATTTGAAATTTGTAATCGGTTTTATTTTATTACTTACGTTTTGAGTAAATGGAGGATCAAGCGGGAGACTAGTCATTAATGAATTAAATTCTGTTCTGTAACCGCTGCTATCTCCGCATGCTAATTGCTCAATACATAACAAAACAGATTCTATTTCTTGAGCAAGTTCATTGATTTGCCTTGGCAATAATTGCTCTAATATATCAGTATTGTTTCCCTCTGCAAATTCTCTTAATCCACCAGTCACATCTTCTAATTGAGATCTTAATTGATTAAGCATCTCTCCTCGCTTAGAACGAAGATAACTTGTAGGGAATGATGCTATATCTCTCATTTTCTTTCTAAGTTGTGAAGATGAGGAAACTACTGCATCTATATCTGACAAATTCCAGGGGCTAAATCCAGGAATATCTAATAATTGAATAAACGATTTTAATTTACTATCCGGGCATTTATCAAGCATAGATTTAAATGTATTAAATTCATTATCATATGTTTGGATACCGCATTCTGAATTGTTTAATCGATTAGTGAAATCAGGAAATAAACAATCTATTTGATTTGTCATGGTTTCTGCGGCGTCAATAACAACATCCAGTGGACTTAGTAATGATTCGCTGACAGCAATATTGATACTAGTTATTTGATCAGATATAGAACTACTTAATCCACCAGTATTTCCTTGAAGAACGGAAAGAAGGGAAGTAATAGAATTTAATTTATCATCACACGAAATAAGACCGGACATTAGAATAGAACTAGAATATGGGGATTTGGATCAACAATAGCATCAAATACTAATTTGAAACTATTATTATTGATATGAATTACATCTTCGGGAATTCTCTGTTCTCCACTTGCAAATTCAATAACTTGAACTTTTGGACGAATCCCAAAGTTATGAGTTATTGTTACTTCATTTCCTGTATAATCAGCTGGGACAATTTCTAATTCGTTATTAACCAAACCAGACTTTGAAATTAATTCGATAGCTCCGGTTGTAGAATTAGTAGCTACTAATTTATTATAGTCAATTACAGCCGCTGGCATATGATTCGTAATTGGATTTAATGAATCAGCAGCTCTGGCATCCGCATCAGTATAACCGCCAGCAAAATTTAATACATTACGTTCAACATTGGGAACAGAAATATGATCATATGGAAGAACTTGATCTACTACTAATACATCACTAAATTTTGCCATTCCAAGAAATAGCATCGTATCATCAAGATTTGCGAGAGTCTTTAAGATCAATAAACTAGCAGTAGGAGCGACTGGTTGTTTGACATATTGATAAGTCAATACCAAATAGCCATAAGCGGGGAATGGTCCAGAAAATAATGATCCCTCAACATAATTATCACTATCAGTAACATCAATAGTCTCATTAGATGTAGTTTGAATTAATACATCACTCATGATGCATAATCCCGAACTGATTCTAATTTGAGTATTACTTAATTTAGTTGGAAGTAAATGCGGATCCTGCATAATAGCATCAGTTCCGCTAGTAACCATTCTAGTTAATCTATTTACATTATCAGAATGATATGATGAGAATGGGTCCACAGCCCTAACTTGAGATGCAGGTATCATTTCTTAAATTTCTCCATCTGGGATTGAAGCACTATAGATAATTTCTAATTTTGTTCTAAACTTCTGTTAAAGATTATTACCTGTATTGACCATGGTGAATTTATAATTTCCACAATCATAAATCCATGCATATCCCTCTAATGCCATAATTTGTTTTTCTGTTAAATCATCTGAGAAGTTTTTCATACTAGTTAGTTGCGACTTTGAATAATTAAGTCTGTGTGCTCTTCCTATGATTCCATTTCCCCAATACCAATAATTTGGATCAGTAATTCCGGATGATTCAAATCCTAATGACGTATATAAATTTCCATTGCTCCATCTTCTGTCCGCATATGTAAATATATTTGTCCAAGTATAATTAGTCTTAAAGTAAGATAATAATTTTGAAGCTCCGCCCATAATCAAATAATTTGGTTTGCAACAATATCTAGATAGTTCATATTCATGATCTCTTAATTTGGTAAATGTCATTACTGATATAATTGATCCGAAATATTTTAAACATAGATTCACAGTCGATACGCGATCACCTTGGAGATGATATTGTTGAAGAAAATCTCTCTTAGACTTTGAGGTAGTTTTTCCAACAGTGCATAACCGACCTCCGAGTTTTTGGCCTTTAAACTGATTAAGATCAATTAAGAGTTTAGACATAACTACTTCTTTTCGCAGTATCCATTCATCTTCGAATATCGTAATTAATCTAATTCCTGCGTCTTCACACATTCGTAATTTTGTAATATGCCGGTCAGCTGGAATTAGATACGGAGCATTGCCGCCACTTGAATGACACCACAGGCCACAAAATTCAATTGCAATGTTATGAGACGGGATAAAAATATCTAATTCATATGGAGAAATGATATCTCGTTTATTGCATAGAATATCTATTCCCAATGATGCAATCAATTCAGCAATATCATTTTCCATTTTACTTCTTCCTTGGCATAACGGGAAACATCCAGGGCAGACTCCTCCTCCTTGTTGAAAACTATTCCATAAAATACTAAATACAGTTCCGCACTTTTTACATTTCACTTCGATTGAATCATGAGCATGGTGGTATTCTGATTGTAATATAAGTCCTCGGGCGTTTACTAATTTTTCAACATAGTCAAGAAAATTGGAATTATGATACCACGATTCTGATACTTTAGTTTTTATTTCAGGAACATGCATTACATTATCAGTATTGTATTTGTCGTAACACGTTTGTCTTCGTTTTTCTTGAACTGATTCTAATTTTGTATGGTGCTCTACTCCATATCGTTCAATACATGTGTTTCTCTTTTTATCTTGTATGGATGAATGAGCTAATCCTTCTTCCCCAAAATGTTTAATGAGAGTTTGTTTCTTTTTATTTTTTACTGAATCTAATTGATTTGTACTTTCTACTCCATATCTATCAATGCATGTTTGTTTTTTCTTTTCTTGGGTTTCTGTTAAATGAGCTGCATTACTTGTTCCATACTTTCTAATCATTCCATTTTTCAATGCTTCATATTTGGAACATGCTGGGCATAATTTTGCATATCCGGCATCTAATGAAATAAACCGGCATCTAATGTTATGTTTACAAGTCGTCATTGGAATTGATGACAAATCATGAATTACTAAGTATATAACTTCGGATATGGTTATACAATTTAAAGTCGATCTCATATTTTCTAGTTTAAGAAATATATCTCCATGTTTGCATTTTAATTTCCTTGAAATACCTTGAGATTTAGTTTGCAAAGAAATATCTTTGAGTAATTGAATTTCCTGTTGAGTAAGCATTTTAGTATACCCTTTGAAAAAGAATGAATAAAAGATAAAAGGATAGGATATGAGACATCGATGTGAATTGTGTGAAAGAGAGTTTTCAAATATAGGAAGGTTGCAAGTTCATTTAGAAAAAATTCATTCGGTTGATATAGAAGAATTTTTTCTAAAAGGGACAGATGCCCCCTTATGTCCAATATGTAATAGTCCAAGAAAATTCGCTTCATTATCTATTGGGTATTATGACACATGTGGAAATAAATCATGCTCTTCAAGTCTTGCAAATAAGGTAGGAAAAGAAAAACATATCCAAGCATGCAAAAATCGCAATTCTAAATGGAAAAATGAAATTTTACACAATGGGAAAACAAAGCAACAAGAAATTATTGATAAAGGACAAACAAAAAGAAATCAGAAATCAAAAGAAACTGGACAAAAAATTTCTAAATCATTAAAGGAAAATCAATCCCAAATTAAAGAAGCTTTTGTATCCAAATTCGGAGTAGATAATCCAATGAAAAATCCAGAAGTTGTAAAAAATTTTAGATATCGATATATGCAAAAAACTGGATATTCATGGATTACTCAGAATCCTACAGTACAGCAAAAAATCAGAAATACAATGCTTAAAAAATATGGAGTTGATAATTATTCTAAAACTTCTGAGTGTTGGGATAAACGATCTCATCAGGATAAGATAAACACCATCGAAAGGATTAAATCATTCTTTTCTGATCATGCATTAGAATTTATTGATAACATAGACGAATTGTATGAAACTGAAAAGACTACAATAACTTTTAGATGCATTAATTGTAATACTATATACAAAAAATGTTGGAATGATATTCAACAATGGTGGTCTTGTAAAAAATGTTCAGATCGCGTTAGCGGGCCAGAGCAAAATATTTCTCTATTCCTCAATGATTGCAATATATCATTTGAACAAGGAAATCGTAATATTATAAAGAATGATATTACTGATAATTATTTAGAACTCGATTTTTATATTCCATCTAGAAATATCGCGATAGAAGTTGATGGTCTATTCTGGCATTCGTCTGCAAACTTGCTAAACGATAATTATCATTTATATAAAACAGATAAATGCGCCGAATCAGGAATTCAGTTAATTCATATATTCGAAGATGAATTAATTCTGAAACAAGATATTGTATATAGCGTTCTCAGAAGTAAACTTGGACTTTTAACAAAAAAGATATATGCCAGAAAATGTATTGTCCAAGAAATACCAAGTATACAATGTAATGAGTTTTTAAACAAAAATCATCTTCAGGGTTCTGATTCTTCTCCGATTAAACTTGGATTATTTTACAATGAAGAATTAGTATCAGTCATGACATTTTCTAAATCCAGTATTTCAAAAGGGATGACCCCAAAAGAAAATTGTTGGGAATTAAATAGATTTTGCTCTAAGTTAAATACTATTGTCATTGGAGCAATGTCTAAACTATTATCATATTTCAAACGAAATAATTCATGGGAACAGATTTATTCATTTGCAGATAGACGTTGGAGTAATGGGAATTCATATTTAGAGTGCGGATTTCAACTTGATTATATTACTAAACCGAATTATTGGTATATCAATTTAAGTAAGACATTAAAGCGATATCATCGTTTTAAATTTCGAAAAAACATGTTAACAGAAATGAAACATTTTTCCCAATCGTTGACCGAAAAAGAAATAATGGAACTTGAAGGATATTCTCGTATCTATGATTGCGGAAGTTACAAATTTATAATGACAAAATAAATTTCCATAATAATTTAAATTGTATACTTATTTTTATTCCTCATTTTTCTAAACCTAATCTATCATAAGACGATTGTGCCTTGGTTTAGTAATAATGGAATACTAAGGTACCATTCCTATTTATTATACCTCCATAGTCGTGAAATATGGCTCCCAACATTCTTTTTACGGAATGTTGGGAGCCATAGCGACCTATGAGAAATCCTATTACGGATTGATCTCGAGCAATGCTACACCTTCTGGACGAATCAACTGAGTTCCATAACGGCTAAGCACCGTAAGACTTGGAGTATTTCCAAGAGGATACGGAGTCAACACGGCTGGAACATATGGAGCAAAGATATAAACCGAACGGATTTCTTCGGTTGGCTTATAAATCAAAATGCTCTCGCCCTGAGGAACCACATTGGATACAAGAATGCGCCACTTCCCATTTGCAACTGTGGCACTCTCATAACCCATGTCACCATCTTCTGAAGAACTACCGGTGTATCTGAACTCTTGCAAGGATTCAAAGATAGCTGCATCTAATGGATTACATGCAACCACATTGGCACTAGCAATATTAGTGTCAGTGTATACTTGGGCAGAAAGATTGTTCATCACAGGGATGACATTCTCTAGCCACTGCTTTGGACCCCAGGTGAAGTTCGGAGGCGGAGTCTTGCTAAAGGATTGTACATGGTTTGCACCAGCCAACCGTCTAGCTGTGAAGATAAGCGAATTAACGATCTCGCGATCAATATCAAGAACGATTTGTTGACCGATAACGGCAACAAGCTCAGCCTGAGTATTGACATTAAATAAGGCTTTAACGTCTTGCTCGAACTGAACTGACCATTCTGTACTGATCTGTCTATCCTTAGCATACAGTCTCAATTTATCAATACTGAAGGTGACACGAGGATTAATCGTGTTCTCTTCAAGAGATACACTGGCTGTATACTCTACCTGAGCAACAACACCGCTCACGCCGGCAAGATCAAGAAGACCTGTAAGGTAATCGATTCTGCCAGTAAGAACGTCATCACCGGTAGGCATAGAAACAGCAGCAGAGAACTCGCCATCGACAGTTGGAGTAATGTCAACTTCGAGTTCATTTGCAGCGCCGTCAATAACCTTAACGATTTTGAACGACTTCTCAATATGAGCAACGTCAGGAGTCAAACCGGCAACCGCGAGGATGTCAGTCTGAGCATTTACCAATGCAACAGCAGCTACAGGGAAACCAATTCCAGGACCGGCAGAAATGTCAACATTTGCTGGAGCCCCGTAATTATTGGCATCATTGTAACGATTGAATGTTGCACGAACGAAACCGCGAACGATTTCTGGCTTGTCCATTGGGATTAC
>Ga0114918_10005920_pt1 | contig 10420 bp, 12 predicted proteins | sample LantaG_FD_87015 | JGI IMG/M metagenome (GOLD analysis project Ga0114918, IMG submission 87015) | Deep subsurface microbial communities from Baltic Sea to uncover new lineages of life (NeLLi) - Landsort_02402 metaG | ecosystem: Environmental > Aquatic > Marine > Oceanic > Sediment | place...
ATAGATAGACCGGGCACTTTTTTTACTTCCATGGCAATATTTAAATAAAATTATATTTTTGCCACTCAGGATTATTAGAGTCCCAAAGAGCAAATACGAACTTGTTGAGGGGGGCGGCGGGTTTTCGCGCCAACTTCATCCCCGACTGCTCGAGAAGCGTGTCTCCTTTACGCGTATTGCAAGAAGAACATGCCACAACCATATTGGACCAAGAGTCCTCGCCTCCCTTACTCCTTGGTACTACGTGGTCAATTGTTAGTTTTCTTGTCGAGCCACAATACTGGCATTTATGCCCGTCTCGCTTATAAATCATGCTCCGAGAAGGCCTCATTGCATTGATTTTAGAGAAAGGCACCTTAATATACTCTACAAGGCGGATCACTTTGGCAGAGATAAATGCCGCTTTTTCTTTGAGCAGAAGAATAATGGCCCGTTTCCACGACACAATGTTAAGAGGTTCGTATGACGCATTAAGCACCAGAACCTGGCTATTTGCATTTATCTGTTTTACGTTTGCCTGTACCATTACATACTCCGCATTCAATTACTTCATTGGGCATTATTTTATTATTCAGATCCGCTCTTTCAAAAAGTAGGAAACCGCGGCCAGCGCAATTTCTACAAGAGTCGTCGGGTAGGTCTTGGAAGAGGCGCTGGCGTGGAAGGACCATAATTATCGCCCGAGGGCAAAATCGGATAGAAGAGTGGCGGAGGGGCAAAGGCCTTGGAGCTCAGCGGCCGGAGAATCGACGACTGGGGCATTGCCATTAACATTATGATCCGGCCTAACTTGATTATAGGCTTGTTTTTTAGCAGCAATTTTTGCAAACTCTTCGCCAGTTATGCCTGCATAGGCCAAAATGGCCCGGTGAAAAAGCAAAACGTCATAAAGTTCGGCAATAAACTCCTGGCGCATTTCATCATTGTCTAAGTAACTCCGTTCGCCATTTTTCCAGCTTCGTCGTGGGACATACACACGAGCCTCAATCGCTTCCTCCATCATGTGCCCAAAATGCTCAATGACTTTGGCATATCTGGTTTTAAGATCGAGATCGGGGTCCAATGGCCCTGCCTCACCAACCTTTTTGGCATATTTTTGCTGGGACTCAAATCCCTCATCGATGAACTTTACGTAATCAAATTCTGTAGCTGCCATGTAATTGGGTACTAGTAGATAGGAATATTATATCATGATATGGGAAGAAGATCAACCCTCACAGGCCGCACACTCACCGTAAGATTTTTCTCCTTTGCCAAGTTTTTTTGCAAGATCTGCGTAACCACCAATGTGCTGGCCATTGAGCCAGATCTGAGGCACAGTTTTCCATACCCATTCGGAATTCGGAAACTCCGAATGATCTACCTCTTCAACCACCCAACCTTGGCTCTTAAGCAAAGACTTGGCCATGGAGCAGTAAGGGCATGCCTCCTTGGTTACAATTTTAGCCACCTTGGTGGTTCCGTGACGTTGCTTCTTAACAAGCAAAGAACTACTTTTAAGATAATAAAGCGACTTTAGACCCATCTTCCAGGCAATTAGGTGGAGCCTGAAAAGATACTCAGGTGTGGCTTCAGGATCAACAAAGAGATTGAGGGATTGGCCTTGGCAAACAAACTTCTGACGATCTGAGGCTTGACGAATCAACTCAAACTGATCGATTTCGCGGGCAGTTTTAAAGACCTCCTTGGCGCGATCATCTAAGAACTTGAGATGTTGCACCGATCCCCTAAACTCCATGATGGATTCCCAAGTCTCGTCTGTGTTATGACCACTATGCTCGAGATACTCAACGAGGTACTTGTTTTTGCGAATAAAAGTGCCCTTGGCCTGTTTGGCAACGTAGTAATTTGCGTCAATAGGCTCAATTCCTTCGCTTCCGGCTCCGCAGATGACTGAGTTGGACTTTGTGGGTGCAATTGCCATGAGGTGGGTGTGGCGAAGGTTCGTGCCTTGGCACCATTCCGGCTCGCCGTAAGTGACGGCCATATCCCGCGAGGCTTTGAGGGCCTTTTCCTTGATAAATTTGTGAGTCTCGGTGTTAAGTTGCCGGGCTTCTGGCGAGGCGAATGGAAGATGTTTGGATTGGTAGAGGGCATGAAGGCCCATGGTGCCCAGGCCGAGGGCACGGGATTTGCGAGCGAAGCGAACGGCCCGGCCCATGGAGGTGATACGCTCAGCCTTATGGCAAAACTCTTCCACAACAGCATCGAGAAGGTACACAGCTAACTCGGGCACAGATTTACCTGTATTGGGTCCCTTCCAATCCTTCCACTCCTCCCAACGAGCGAGGTTGAGTGATGAGAGAACACAAACAAAGGTATGGTTTTCGTCGGTATGGAGGAAAATTTCGCTGCACAAATTTGAGAGCTTGACGCTTAGGCCTCGTTGTGTATAGCATTCCGGATTGGCGCGGTTGGCATTGTCAATAAAAATAATGTATGGTGACCCTGAAACGAGTCTCATTTTGAGCACCTCGCCAAAGATTCTTTTCTTTTCTAGGTCTCCTGCAAGCAGACTCTCCGCCCACTCATCGGTAATAGTCACGGCGATATTGCTGTCAATGAAGTCTCTAGGATCGCCTTGGGAATGGTCCTTGGTGCGGAGGACTTCTAGAAGATCTGGGTGGTCGATGGGAAGATAGAGAGCAAAACTGCCTCTCCTCACACCACCTTGCGAAACCACAGAGGCACATTGGTCATATTGCCGCATCCATGGCACCACCCCTGTGCTCTTGCCACCTCCCGATGAGATTGGGGCTCCAGCAGGCCTAATATCACCAAAGAATGTTCCCACTCCGCCTCCATGCTGAGAAAGAGCCGCTGACTCTTTCAAGTGAGAGTAGATGGACGGGACAGAATCGGAGATATGATTAGAATAACAACTAATAGGAAGACCGGAGTTTGCTCCAAAGTTGCTCAGTACGGGCGAAGCTCCACCAATATACCCCTTCCAAAATATCTCAAAAATATCCTGCTCGATGCCTAATGTCTGGGGGAGGTATTTGGCGGCAGTTTTGGCAACACGCTCAAACATACCGCGTGGTGTTTCTCCCGGGCTGAGATATCCTCGCGACAAGGTATCTATTGCTTCCTGGGACATCCAGGACGGGACTTGGGCTTCGGACATAGTGAGGCTTCTTAGTAGTATATTATATAGGAAAAAGATAAAGCTTAGTAGCTTAGTAGTTAAGTTGTTACTAACTAACTATAGATTATTTTTTAGGCGAGCCCTTGCCAATTAGGCCGTCATCGTGGGCCGCCTGTACGTTCTCAGAGCGAGTGCCCCATTTCAAATTAGAGATGGAGTTGTTGGTTCCGTTGTTGTCTTTGTGCAAAATCACAATGTGCTTACCAGATGGCTTTGGTGGGCCAAACAACTCCATAACGAGTTGGTGGAGCGGTGGTTCTTCACGTTTGCCGTTCCAGGTAAGATTTACACGCAGATGCTTGCGATCATCATCACGAGGCTTACGCATATTATATGAGCCATTGGCCTCTTTGCGTCTTACCCTGCCCTTATTACTCACCTCGTAGGGGGAGTCTTTATACTTCTTCCAAGCTTCCTTAGAATCGGAGAAGTCTCGGCCACCTTGCTCCCTACCTCTCACCCTCCAGCCATTAGGGACATTTAGATTGTCCATGCGTCAAGAATAGTTTTATGCTTTTTTAATTTGGCCAGGCGCTCGTTATGAATCCTGGCCAATAATACGTCGGCGCGAGGGTCGGTGATGAGACACGTAGTGCCATGGCTTTGGGCCATGTAGGCCGGATTGTTATCAGGGACTGAATGAATTGCCATAATCTTTCTCAGTTGATTGTCTTTAAACCTAGGCTACGCATGTCTCAAGATCTAAGCAACTTAAATCGACGCTCATAAAATCCTGAGTGGGTTTGGCAATATAATTATCACCAGATTTGCTTTGTGCAAAAGCATCTACACTACTCGCACCTTTGATCATCGGATCAAACCAGGCGGCTAATAGCTTTGCCCTGGAGAGTTCTTCGGTGGAAAGGTGAAAGATCTGCTCAAGGCCAAGCGTAAGTAAACGTTCATTGGCCCTATTAGTAATATATGCTTTTAACTCCTCGGCATCAACCGAGGCGATATGGTCGATAAAGGCAAACTCCTTCTCAAGAATGAGACGGAAGCCATCATAGATTTCCTCTCGGTCAGAGTCACTAAGCCCAGTCTCTTCCACAAGGCACCTAAACAAAGCGCATCCTGCCTCGGAGTGCGTTGCCTCGTCGATGGCACTCCAGGAGATGATTTGTGCTAGGCCCTTATACCTGCCATCTTTGTTGAAGCTCAACAGTACCGCAAAGGAACTGAATAAACTAACGCCCTCACCTGCTCCGGAGAACACTGCCAAAGAGACCTTATCGGAATACTTCTGGAAAAAAGTCTCAATCTTTGAGCAGGCAATTGGATCGTTGATAAACTCTTCATACTCATTAAGCCCTAGGACATCGTTGAGGTAGGAGTAGGCGGCGGCATGAATTGTCTCAAAAAATGAAAACGCTCGGGCCATTGCCTGGATCTCTGGCTTAGGAAAAATTCGGCATACTTCATTTGCCCAGTAACATCCAATTCCCAATTCGGCGCTCACAAACCCCTTTAAAATCCCGGCTATAACAGCCTTTTCGTCAGGTGTTGAATTAAATTGCCAATCTCGTAGATCTCCCTCCATAGCCACCTCTTGGTGCCTCCAAACAGAGGCAACAGTGTGCTCGTAGTATTGGTAAAATTGCGGATAATCAAAACCATTTTCGGTTTTAAAGATCATCTTATTATGTTCGAGAATACTTTTCATGAGGTGGTGTGAATGGTGAATGAGTGGGAATTACAATCAAAAACGCCAAGAGTGCCGTCAGTGGCGTCGCCACCCGGATCGTTGACTATGCAATTTGGTTGGTCAATAATTTGGGCCCAATGACCCGAACAAAGAACGTCAGAACCGACGGCCCCCCAACGCTTAGAATTACGCCAGAATCCAGTGCGTTTTGTAATTTGGCGCCCCTGCCACATCCATGAGGACTTTCGTCCACGGAGGGTAAGATCGATTTCGTCGGGGGTGAGCGTCTCCGTCTCTAGGTATTTATACTCAAAGTCTTTTTGGTAAAAAGCATGAGCTATTTTATATGTCTTTCCGTTCTCGGATTTATAGGTATATGTAAGAGGCCTAGAATCTAACCACGAGATCATTTCGTCTCGAGTTGGTTCGTCTAAAGTCTCGAGTTCTTCTAAAGTCTGCTTAAATCCCACAATTCCTTTCCTGACCTTTCTACGGCCAATAAAGTGATCGGTAAGATTCTGAGCGTGATTAGAGTGGAGTAGGGTGGCGTAACCTTCTTCGCATAGTTGCCTGACAAGCTCATAGACTTTGAGGAATGAGCATTGTGGCCTGTAGAGTTTATCCCTACAGTCTGAAAGATCGCCCAAAAAAACTAAATGTCCGCCATTGTTAAGTGCCGCATTGACCGACTCAGATTCAATTAGTTTGTAGAGAGCATCGTCTCTAGAATGGATGTCTGAGATGAGCAGGACGTTGTTGGGCACAGATGCTAAGGCTAAGTATTCTTATTCTACCATGAGCTGGTTTTCACGGCTTCAGCCGTGGTACTCAATATGAACTGGCTACTCCTTTTGCCCGGGCTGGATAAGGTGGCGCTTGCAACCCCCAGCTTTGAGGCACCATCGGAACAGATCCCTCGGGCCTTTCTTGACCGTCCTCTCCGCCCTTTCCTCCATAGCAGTCTTTCGCCCCGCCAACCTTCGCAGCACCAAATGGCCCTTCTGGATCGATATATTGTGAATGATAATCATCCTCACCCTTGCCTTGGGGGCCTGGGGTAATTAACTCAAGGTTCTTTGATTGTTTACCGGTATCGGCGCCCGGTTCAGCGTGGTTGGCAATTTGCCATCCCTCCGGTACTCGTAGCTCTTCGGACATGAGAAAAGTGAAGATGTTTGTCGTAATATGAGTCTTTAAACTCGTAAAAAATAGGCCTCAGAGAAAAACCTCTGAAGCCCGGTTTATAACCCTAGAAGTCTAGATTAAGTCCTAAAAATCTAAGTTAAGATCTTCTTCCCCGGCCTCTTGGGCGGAGAGAAGTAGCGTAGAACGAATTCTAATTTTATTATTATCTAATTCCTCTTTGCTACGCAGCGTCAGAATGGCGGGTTTTTCCCGAGTGATCTCCGGCTTGGTGGAGAGTAATGGGCGAATGGAACTATGTGCCCATGCCCCGGCAACTTGATCCTGAGCAGGATAGTCGTTGATCAGAATGCGGTACGTAAGTCCATAGGAAGTCTTGCAAGGATAGTAGCCAATCACCTCATAGGGGACTTGGACATCCAGCTCTCTGAAATCGACTTCGCTATCGGCCTCGACGCGGTTCCCTCCACCCCCAGAACCTTTGGGTGTAACTTTCTGAACAAGAGCAACAACATCCTCTGGCTTTTTCTTCAGAAGGGCGTTTAGGGCCTTGGGTTCTACAGGGGTCTCCCAGTCGGTAAAACGAATGGCAACGGGAAGGACGAGTTGGCCATCCTCAACGTCAACGCTTACAAACAGAGCAGGATCTTCACCCCGACCGGAGAAGTTATACGAGCCAAATTCGGCTTCGATTACAGTCCCGTCGGTTTTAGTAAAGCCTCCCTTGACGATATTGATGGGCAGGTAGCGTGGCCCCCACTGGACATAGAGTTGGCCATCGGAAGTGCCTTCGACGCCTTCAGTTCCGGCCTTGAGGACTGGGCCAAAAAGCCTGAAGTAAACGCCATCGCGCGACTTAACAAGGAAAGTATTTTCGTCGAGGGGAAGTTCTTCGCCGACGAGGAACTGGAACATAGTATCCAGGTCTTTACGCAAACCTTTGGGAAGGTTGGCGTTTGGCAACGAGGTGTACTCGGAGGTATATTCACGGCCGGCGAGCGGGGCAAGTTGCGGAGCGTTGGTGCTCAGGTCGATGGTCGTGACGGAAAATGTAGCAGTGGACATGGTGTTTCTCTCTTAGAATAGGTGTCTCTTTGAAGCAGAGATTTATCTCTGTCTCTCTTAGTATTATACCACAAAACTGGGACATATGGACCAGGTGATATGTCAGTCTTTAAACTGGTCTAGGTCGGCGAGGTAGGTTTGAGCATTTAGGCGTATGGAGTAGAGTTGAGAGGATAGGGGGTTTAGAGGGCATAGGGGCGGAATGTAAAGCACGAGGCGCTCTCCCCACCACACCTGGCGTTCAAATGGGCACTTGGATGGAATGGCATCTATCCATTTCTGGGCGAGAGTTGGGGTCCATGTGCGTGGTTCGAGGAAGGGCACATAGATCTTTGGCAACGCTTCGGCAAAACGCCCCCACCACCTGGGCGCACGCGCACGTTTACCCGACTTTGATGTAGAATTTAAAAATTTTACCCCCATCGGACTAAAAAATGTTACTTGTTTATTTCTTAATCCAACATACCTTCCGTTCTTGTAGTGTAGTCTTTAAGCAATGTTTCATCTGAGTCCCACACAAATGCTTCTGTATTTGAAGCATAAGACTCTTTTTCTAGATGATAGACTTTTAAAGTTTCTTCAATAAAAGTATTCATTTCGTTAAATTTTTCTGTTAAGTTATTCCCAGAAATTTCTTTTATCTGATCACGAATGATCGAAAGCTGGGAAAAAATATTGTATTTTCCTAAAATAGAAGAGATTGCTTTATCTCTTAGGGCCATTTGCGTAATAAAAGGTTTTTCTGAAATGTTATAAATTTTTCCTGTGTCAAAATTACCAAACCAATATTCATCTTCGGCAAGAGAGATCTCTTTGTATTTTACTTTATCACTTAGAGTTGATAAATCAAAATCTGGATTGTTCTCTATGTTGCCAATGAACGTTCCTGTTTTTGCGTTAAAAATTAAAACAAAGTCTTTTTTCATAATAAAAAATTAGTATTTTAGTTAAGAGTAGTTGGCACCCAGTTGTCCTCCCCAAGTAAACACCATGCTATATTTAATATCTTCGTATGGCTCTAAGGTTGTACTTTCATGAGTTATATGTAGTGGTAATTCTATGCATCTACCCGGAATTTCATTTACAAGATGTGAATTATTATCCTCATCATACCACGTAAAGTGATCTTTTGTTGATTGTAAAAAAATTAATTGAAATTTCCAATATGCCCCTGCGCTATCTTTATGTTTTCCTAACCAGGAACCTTTAGGGTATTTATTAATGCAAACGTCCGGTTTAGGAAAATGTTCAAAATTTACCGTTTCTGTACAAATTTTTTTTAAGTAATCTGGTATTAAACTATGGTGTAGAGTATACATTGTTGTATTTTTTTCATCAAGGGTTTTAAATGCAGTACCTACAGCATTAATGTCTCTAGAGGCAAATAATTTATCTATTTCTGGTTTTTTTACCTCAAAAAGTATTTCATTTACGTTGCTAACATAATTATCAATAATTTTAATATCTGCGTGCTGCATATTAACTTCTTACAAATAACGATCCGTTATTGGTGTAGTTAATAGTTGCCCCGTTAGACATAGAAAGAGAGAACGATCCAGAACCCGCGCTCCAAGAACTAACAACCGATCCACCACCTACTGTGGCGGAAATGGCAAAGCCAGTTGCCAGTCCGATGGTGGGAGCTACGTGGCTGTGACTTGTCGAAATAGTTCTTACTTTGATTGTTAACTTTTGGCCGGTAGGATAACTAGAGGAGTTAACTATACTATTAACATAACTATCTAATTGAGAATCATTTAAACTATTATCCGTTATGGAAAAGACGAGGGGTTGCGCCTTCATATAATCAACAACCGCTTTTTCAGTTACGAGTTGGGTATCAGAAGCCTCATCCATCCTGATGCCTTCAGTCGAAGTTCTATAAGAACCACCATTTAACTTGCCAAAAGTAATGGTGGCATCAGCAATTTGACTATTACCAACCCAACCTGAGGTAAAGAGAGATTGTTCAGTGACTAATTTGGTTTGGCGAACAGCACTACTACTTGTAATACTAATGGCGTTAGTAATGCTATTTACATAGTGTCCAGTAACAGTGCCTAAACGCAAACCATTAAAAGCTACGTCATCCGTACTACCAGGTAAACCTGCGGAAACCGCATAACTAAGTATATCATCACTGGCATCTGTAGGATCGCCACCAGGAAGCTCGACTAGACTCGGAGTAACACTTATACCATTGCCTTCCGAAATGACATTATCGATGCGAATATTAAGTTCTTTTGCCAAAGACGCTGCCGTTACAGCAGTTTTATCCGCAACACCTTTCCCACCGGCTCCTAACGCTCCACGAACCACGCTATCATCGGCCAACTGAACAAATCCGGCTTTGGAGGTAGTGGCATATACTTCAGGGAGAAAGGTTTGGGACGCTGTAATTGGCCCAGTTGTTGTATTGAAGGTTGTAGTGGGATCGAAATAGATGGCACTGTCGTTGCCAAAAAATAGCGAAGAGCCATCATCCATGGCCAACAGCGACCTAATAACCACACTGTTGAAGACTTGGTTGGTTACAGAGCCGGGCTCATTGTCCGCCTCAAGCGGAATGGCAAATTGCTCCCCGGTGCGAAGATCGAAGACAGTGGTTCCAATATAGAAACTGCCCTCTTCATTCATGCCTGTGGCATAAACCTTGCCCCCTCTGTTTTCAACAATAATCTTCCCAAGAGCAAAATCTTGGTCGAGTGGTTCGCCTTGGAAGGTGGGGAAGGCGGTGTCGTAGTTGAGATACCCGGTCCATTCCCAAGTGTGGCCAGACGCCCTAATAACAGACGGTCTACGTAAACCGACCAAGATGCCGGGTGTTGCAGAAGTCGAGCGTACCTTTATGCCTATTGGATCTACGCTAGGTTCGATGGGTTTGTCAAAATAAACCCCGGGCCTTTGCAACATCTGAACAAGGGATTCTCTTGTAATAGAGTCTACTGGGTCGGTGGTTTGCTCGGGCTCGTCGGCATTGCCTTCCGGATATAGGTCGCCTGTGGCAACTTTACGGGCCTGGGAGGCCAAGGTAAGATAGGCTATATATCTACCGTATTCCTTAGAGGTGATATTAGACTTTGGAAACACATCCTCATAGGTTCTTACTTGTGAAATGGTGAGGGGATCATCGAGGAGGGTGGTCGATCCGTTAAAGGGAAAACCACTTACACTAGATTGCTTCTCAAGAACATAGAAGTTTTGAGGCCTTCTGAGCCCTTGGTCTCTTAGGAAACCGTCAAGAACTACTTTGTAGATTCTATTTTCATTCTTTCTACGGTCGATGCCTCTTACAAGGGTAAGGGCTGATCTATCGAACATAAAGTCTAATGAACTATAGAATAAGGCCGAGCCTGTCGGACTGGAAATAATCTTATACCTGAAGGCATAATTAATCCTCTTGAGAAGGAATCCGTCTC
>Ga0114918_10005922_pt1 | contig 10417 bp, 8 predicted proteins | sample LantaG_FD_87015 | JGI IMG/M metagenome (GOLD analysis project Ga0114918, IMG submission 87015) | Deep subsurface microbial communities from Baltic Sea to uncover new lineages of life (NeLLi) - Landsort_02402 metaG | ecosystem: Environmental > Aquatic > Marine > Oceanic > Sediment | place: Baltic...
GTTTACCGATGACACAGCGTGCGTTCTTAGCGTAACGCAAGATTTGAACCCTAAAGGAGGAGAGGGCGTCACTCTTACAAAAACAAATATCGACACCTTCGTCAAAAAGATGCTGGGTCTGGAAGATTTGAAATGACTCTACAACGGTGGAAAATAATTAACGCGACGGTTAGCGTACTGAGCGCAATTATTACGTTATACCTGCTGTTTTTTCTGGTAGTACCTGCGGTACATCGGTACGTCGACTCCATCTTCTGGACAGTACTCATCGCCTCCTTCTTGTACTTTGTGTATATGATGGGAGGTCAGTTCGTAGCGTATCTGCTGTGGAGGTTTAAACCTAGAGAAGAGGATGGAGAGAGGTAAATAAAAATTATTTCTCCTCTCCTCTTGACACCTACTCAATTCGATGCTACATTACTCTTACGTTTACAGAGGAAAAGAAAAGAAAATTACTCAAACAGTTAGTGGTCGGATAGTCCTTGGTTTGGTGTCGGTTGGATAGTGGTTGGAATTCGGTCTGTCAGTAGTTTGGGTAGAAACGGACGTGCCTGCTGTCCTATAGAGTTAGAGGTGAGGTCTTTTCGTTCTTCTGCTTCTCCTCTATCAAGCATGGTAAGGTCAATGACTCATGGTCCTTGCTGGTAGCCGCGCCAGTGACCGAAAAGCGGTAGTTTTCTCTCCGTAGCTCAATTGGAAGAGTCCCGGATTTCTACTCCGGTTGCTGCAGATTCGAATTCTGCCGGGGAGATTAAAATCAGACAGGAAGTTAAATAGAATCATTATGTCTTCTACCACAGTTAAACACGGATTTGACCTCCACGGAAAATTCGTAAAACCTACTACCAACCTTTTGAACCTCTCCCCATTAGACCACAAAAATCTTTGGCCTCACCAGTTACGTTTTTTCCAAGAGCTACGAGATGAGCCTTACTGGTTTGTAGTTGGGCCTCCTGCTGCAGGTAAGAGTTTAACGGTTTCTGCCTTGTTAACTGCGAAACTACAGCAGGACCTTAACCTTCGAGCCGTCATTGCGGTTCCTCAAACGATTATTGGGGAAGGGTTTGAAGATAATCGATTCTACCTTCCTCCAGATAACGTAAAGACTTTCTTCGACCCTGGAGCAAGACTTCATCATGCTACGGAAGGGAGTAAGATAAAACAATTTAAAAACTTTTTGACAAAAGAGATTGCCTCTCCAGTAAACGACAGAGTACTAATCTGTACTCACCAGAGTCTGGTTTTCGCCTACAAACGTTTTCCGGAGTTGTTTCAGAATGTATTAGTAGTAATTGACGAAGCTCATCATTCCAAAGCTCCAGAAGAAGGGGTTGAAAGAACAGAAGAAGAAATAAAAGAGGACTCCTTCTCTAATTGTTTAGGTGCAGCTGTAGTGGGGCTCATAGACAGAGGAGAGCAAGTCGGCTTGGCAACTGCTACGGTATCACGTGCTGATGGCTGTGGATTACTAGGCCCACATAAAGACAAGTTTAAAGTTGCCGAATGCCCCTTCGACGACTACTTGAAAGTCTGTAAGTGGTTCCAAAGTTTTAGCTTTGACTTTGTACTGTATGACCAAGAACTATCCGTACCTGTTGACCAGTTGCTAGGGAATAAAAGAAAGAAACCCCCAAAGACTATTATCCACATTCCCAATGTTAATAGTCAGTATTCTTCTAGCAAGCCGGTGGACTTAGCCCAGGTATATCGAGGAATTGCTGGATGCTCATCACCACAGAGTTCTCCTGTCGTTAAAAATCCAAAGGGTGACAAAGACGGAATTACTCTGATCAAACGTGGTAGTCGTTGGATTAAAGTAGTAGATTTGGTGAACGAGGAAAACCGTACCCTGAAAAAGAAGGTTATTACTGACGCGCATAAGTCACCATCTAAAGATTCAGTAGATATCGTCGTTGCCCTCAATATGTTTAAGGAGGGAGCTAACTGGAGGTGGGCGGAGAAAAGTATTATTATTGGGTATCGTAGTTCTTTTACAGAGCTGGCTCAGATAGTTGGTAGAGGTCTCAGAGACGCTCCAGAAAAAGTACACACGAGTATTCATTATGTTCTACGACAGCAAAAACAGAATCAGGATACCTCTGAAGAAGAGAATGACAGTACTACTATAGAAACATTAAATGACTATTTGAAAGCACTCTTGTTCGTTCTACTTCTCGAAGACGTTTTCAAGCCTGTAAAAATTAGAGTAAGGAATAAATCTAGTGGTAATAAATCACGTTTAGTACGAACCGATTTATTGTCTGAAGCTGTAGACCATGATTTCTCAGAGAAGCTTCGAATTGAGGGGTTGATTATTGAGGAGCTGTTATCGCAACAGTACGATGAAAACTTTGGGGAGCGAGCCGCAGTCAATGCAGTAGTAGATATTCTAGAACAGGAAGAGGTACGACATGAAGAGGTAACTCTGAAAGATATAGCTCGGCAGATAGTAAAATCTCATCTCCGTAGACAATCTACGGTAGAGAAATTAGAAAAAGATGTAAAGTTACTAAATGTCCCAGATATTGACGTCGAGTTAATTCAAAAAGCTAAACACCCTCTCTCGTATCTTTTGTACTATACTGACGGAATTGGCATCTCTACATTAGGAGCATTGAGAACCTCTCTTCAATCGAATAAAGAAAAAGAGTGGTGGAAAATGTACCATCTTTTAGAGGATTTTGTAAAGTTATATGAGAGAATTCCTAAATATGGCGACATATTTAGGAATAAGTCTATTGGTGTTTGGGTTTCTGCACAACGTAATAACTTCAAAACCAAAAGACTTCTTCTGGAACGTAAGATTGCTTTAGAACGTACTCAAGGATGGCGTTGGTCTGTCCACAATTGGAGTCATAATTATAAGATTTTAAAAGAATTTGTAGAAAAATACTCTAGAGTTCCATATAGATCAGAAAACTATATGGGTGTTGGCATTGGTGTTTGGGTTTTATCTCAAAGGATTAATTACTCTAGAGAGAGTTTAGCAGAAGAACGAATAAGACTCCTAAATTTAGTCCCTAAGTGGTCTTGGACAGGAGACTACTTACAGTTAGTGTGGGATCGTAGGATAAAAGAGTTGAAATTTTTCATAAAAGAGAATAAAACTTTTCCTACTCGTACAACTTTTATTGGGAAGTGGCTACAGACACAAAGACATAGGAGAAAAACTAATAGGCTACCTCCCGAAAGAGTACTTGAGTTAAACCAAATATCTTCGCCTATGTGCTCTAGTAATATGGAAAAATGGTTTAAAGCTCTGTCAGATCTTCAAAAATTTTTACTCCCCTCTAAAGGGAAATTCCCAGCAAAATATTCAAATGAGAGTAAAGAAAAATATCTAGGGGCTTGGGTTAGTAAGCAAAGAATTTACTATCGAAATAAACGTCTTCCACCTGAGCGCATTAAATTACTGGAAGAAACTCCTGGATGGTACTGGAGTAAAGAAGATAAGCCGAAAACTGCACCACCTAAGGACCGCTACGCTTCCGTAAAAAAACAAAAAGCACGCTCAGATACTATCGTAGACTTCTACAGAAAAGTATTCCGCCGCAAAAAGCTCCCAGCTTCTAAGCAGTACTGGAGCATGTGTGCTCAGTGTGCTGATGAGGATGGAACTCTAGTTCCTCACACAGAGCTGCATCAACTGCTAGAGATGGGCTTGGTCAAGCCTGTCCAATTCCACGGTGTAGATCGAAACAAAGCTGTATTTGACATTAACCGCAATTACAGAGGATCTTACTGGTACTGTGGTGACTTTTACGATGCTCTTTCATTAGTCGCAGATGAGGTACCAGACTTTAATCCTGGGATTGTGAACGTCGATACCGTCTACGAACCTCGTACCGGTGTAGAGCTGTTCTGTAAAGTCCTGGACCGATTGTCTCACGTACAAAATGTTTTGTTCGTGGGTAATTTTATCTTGCACAACCGAGGGAACCGACATACAGTGGAGGAGGTGGTACAACAAATTAACAGTAACTCAAAATTCCGTCACGTCGCGCCAACCCTCCATTGGAACGAAGAAAGGGTGTTTTATACGTACCAGGGATCAACGTCGAGTCACCGAACATTAATGTGTACCGTTATGATGTGGAGAAAATAGACAGAAGAGGTCTATAGCAAACAACCGAAAGAAAGAGGAAACAGATGAGCGAGAAAGAAAACAAGAACCTGACTAAATGGAAACAAAAGTATGACCTACTCAGGGAGTTCATTCAAATCAACAAGAGATTTCCGAAAAGGTCTACTACTTCCTCCTATCCTGATGAAACGTCAGTAGGTTTGTGGTGCCAGCGACAAAGGTCTCTGTATCGGCAAAACAAACTTTCCCCAGAGATTTCCAAACGGCTCGAAGGAATCCCTGGGTGGGCGTGGGGGACGAAGTAAAATGGAAGAGAACAGGCAAGAAAATACTGAGTTCAAAGATTGGACCTTCAACGACATTGACTCGTGGGCTCGCAAAGCAAAGGCTCCTTCCAGAGCAGCAGCGTGGATTTTAGCCTCAGGGGTTGAGGCGAGCACAGAAGATCTCAATGCTAGGATTTTGGAAAAGACTAGCCCTAAGTGTATTGAATCTTCTTCTTCTTCTTCTTCTCTTGGCGCTATTGTAGGGGGGATTAAAGCAGCGGCTACTATTCGTGGACTCCTATCTCCTCTGGAAGACCACATTTCTGAAAATGGCTGTAGAGTCTACAAGATGCGTGAGGAGCTGCAACAAAAGTTCCGTCTAATGCTTTTTACCTACCCAGATATCCATGCTGCTAATTTCTTTGGCGTGCTTGACAAATTTGGTCAAGTTACACAAGGAGTGTCTGAGTAAGCAAAATCTTTTCTCTCCCCTTTCTTTTCTCGTGTTGTAAAACTCCTTACAACATGGCTACAAATAAAAAACCCTCAAAACCATTTTTTATCTGTCGTAATTCAGACGCTGTGGACTTCCTACGTTTGCTACCAGACCAGTCCGTAGATCTCGTGGTGACCGACCCACCGTATGAATCACTGGAAAAGCACAGGAAAATCGGGACTACTACTCGTTTAAAAAACAGCAAAGCTTCCTCTAACGCCTGGTTTGAGATTTTCCACAACTCCAGGTTCCTAGAACTTTTTACAGAAGTCCATCGCGTCCTAAAGCCTAACCGACATTTCTATATGCTTTGCGATCAAGATACGATGTTCGTAGCTCGACCTCTCATCGAAGAAGCGGGCTTTAACTATTATAAGTTCTTGATCTGGAATAAAGAAAAAATAGGCATGGGATACAATTACAGAGCTATGCACGAACTTATCCTTTTTTCTAAAAAAGGGAAAAGAAAACTAAATAGCCTGAGTATTCCAGATGTGCTTTCCGTCCCTAGAGTGTTCCGTGGATATCCTACGGAAAAGCCTGTAGAGCTGCTAGAAATTCTAATCTCCCAGAGCACCTGTCCAGGAGAAATCGTAGTAGATCCCTTCATGGGGTCGGGGACTTCTGGTGTTGCTGCGGTCAAACTCGGACGACACTTTATTGGAAACGATAAATGTAAAGAGGCAACACAGCTGTCGGTTCGTAGGATAAAAGAAGCTGGAGGACGAAAAAAGTCTAAAGGCTGGAAAAAGTTATTATCCGGCAAAAGTAGTTAACGTGTAGTATCCACCCAGCCAAGGAGATTATTTTGGCACCAAAGAAAAAGAAAAAAGCTCTCGAAACGATGCACGCGGCTAAAGCCATGATGGAGGCTTTTAAAATCGTCGATGACATCGAGCCTGTAAATCTGATGCATAGAAATCATGTTGAAGACGCACTCTCTTCTGGCAGCCTAGCCCTAGACCTGGTTACTGATGGAGGTTACGGACGGGGTAGGATGGTCACGTACTTCGGTCCTGAAGCTTCTGGAAAATCTACGATGCTCCAAGAAGTCATCGCTTCGGCACAGCGGTCTAATATTCCCACTACTCACTACGATATCGAGACGTCTGCTGATAAAACCTATATGCAACGACAAGGGATCAATCTCAACTGGCAAGTAAAGATGGATGCAGAGAAAAGTTGTGCTGGGTACTTTTGTACCCAACCCATCGCAGGTGAGCATGTCTACCGTCACATCAAAGCTACTTTACGTCGGATGCACCCTGTAGATTCTGGACCTCCCCGTGCTCTATTTATCATTGACTCCTACGCTAGTATGATGGCTGAGGCTCTAGCAGATGATGAAGAGGGAAAGCAGACCATGGCTCTGGAGCCTAGGATGCACTCTCAGCAGATGAAACAGATTCGTGGGCTGATGCGTCGTCGAGGAGGTCTCTTAGTCGCCTCGAACCAAATCAGGGCGAATATTGGCAGCTGGGGTGGAGGTTTCGATGAGACGGGAGGTAATGCGCTGAAGTTCTACCCGGACTACCGCATTCGTATGACTCGTAAAATGAAAATCGATCACGACTCTACTAATCTCCGTAGACTTCTCGTAAACTGGGTAGTGATGAAGAATCGTCTCTTTCCTCCTCTAAAAGCTGTAGAAGAAATGGGGATTATTCTAGGCAGAGGAATCGACAAAGCTCAGGATGCACACCATTTTCTAGAGCAGACTGGATTACTCTCAAAGAAAGCTGGACGACGAATAATTGGACATCCTGATTTTCCAGACAGTTCCCTTACGTGGGCAGAGTTCCGAGAGCTTACGGAAAGAGCTGATGTACGTAAATTCTTTTTCGGGATGCTTCGACAACAGGATACATACGATAGGTTCTTTGCTCACGCAAATGACGCAAATTTAACCTACGACGTAGTTGTAAAAGCACCTACAGGTAGAAAGAAAAAGAAAAAGAAACTGACTGGCACCAGTCGTAGAACCGCAGCTATCGAAGTAAGCGAAACTTCTTCTGAAGAAGAGGAAGAATAATTTTTAGTAATGTAAAGCATTAGTTTCTCTTTTTTCTCTCAAGACAAGGAATTATACCCTGTCTAAACATAGTAGCCATTAGGAGGAATCATTATGGCAAAAGTAAAGAAGATCTCCAGTAAGAAAACCGCGAGTAGTGAGCCTGCAGCAAAAGAGGGGTTCCCAACTCTCAAGAAGATGACTGCGGCGAGGAACAAGTTTGCTGAGGAAAACGGATCCAAGATTCTAACTGCCTCGAAGATCAAAGAGCTTATCAAGTCGATGGGTCTACACAGTGGTGCGGAGTTTACCGATGCACTTGCTAAGGAAGTATACCTTCTCGTCGGGAAGGCTGCGAAGCGTACCATCGGTAACGACCGTAAGACGGTAAACCCGAAGGACCTCTAAAAACTTTTCTCCCTCCTTTTTCTTTCTCACCTTGTAAAATCTAGTTGTTGTTATACCTGAACCTAGGAAACATTTATGCCCAGGATTTTACACACTTCAGATTTTCATATAAATGCGCTCAGGAAATTCCCCGACTTCTATCTTCAGCGAGTGAGATCTACTTTGAACGAGATTTCTTTGCTTGCTAAAAAAGAAGAAGTAGACTACATTGTGATGGCTGGAGATGTTTATCACCGGCTAGACATCCTGCATGAAGAGAGAAACATTTTCTCCGAGTGGCTACGAAAAATTAAAGTCCCCGTAATAGGTATCAGTGGAAATCACGATAAAAGAACTGTGGAAATTGGTGACACCTCACTGGCGTATTTATCCAAACTTCCTGTGAACCATGTTATTCACGATGGTCCCCCGTGTGCTGTGGAGATGGAGGATTGTACTTTCATTCTTTTCCCCTACGAAAAATGGGATGACTACGAATTCTATTTAATCTTGGAGAGTCGTCTTGAGTCTCAAGTAAATTACAAGCCTATCGTAGTAGTAATGCACGAAGCTATTAGCGGTTGTACCATAGATGGGGGATTTGAGATCCCTGCTAAAATCCATCTGGACTCAGAGTTACTTGCGAAATTTCCTCTCGTAACTTACTGGGCTTTGGGAGATATGCATAGCAAACAATCCCTAGCTCCGAATGTGTGGTACTCCGGGGCTCCTCACCAAACCAACTTCGGTGAGAACAGAGGTAAAGGAGTTTTAATCGTAGATACTGACGATCCCACAAATCCTGAATTTTTTGAGATAGACTCTATGCCGTTAGAAGTTGTAACAGGGCCGTACTATCCAGATTTGGAGTGGGATCCCAAGATACTTTTTAAATACGTACCAGATCATGTTCTGCCTGCTAATGCATTTTTTCCCTCTAACGTCATAGTTGAGGAGAAATTTGGCTCGGTAAGGAAGAACGAAGATACTTTGGGACAAGAATCTATGGTGGGTATTTTTTACGGGTTAGAAGATACTCTGCTCAGACTCGGACTAAAAAGCGATTTGGTTCCAGTTGCTGTAAAACTAGCGCATAAATCTGCAAAAGAACTCAGAATCTCTGTGGTGAGTGAAAAAGAACAGGATAAGAAAGTGACTACTCAAGATGCCTAATGAACTCGCAAAAAAGTACAGACCTAAAACCCTCAAGGAAGTAATTGGACAACAGAAAGTCATCACGAAAATTGAAGGGATGCTAATGGAGGAAGTTCCTCCTCCTGCTATTCTACTTCATGGTCCCCACAGCTCTGGTAAAACTACCCTATCCCGAATTATCCCTACCTATGTAAACTGTGCAGATAAAAAGTCCTCCGAGCCCTGTTGGGAGTGTCGGAGCTGTATCGCTGCTCTCAGTATGATTTTAGGGGAACGTCCACACCCAGACGTAGAGATAATCAATTGTGCGGGTAGTCGAGGAATCGATATGACCCGTAGCTTGCACGACAGGGCTACGTTTAGACCCACATTTAATTTTCGATACTTTATCTTAGACGAATGTCACAGGCTCACAAAAGACGCAGAAGAAAATCTATTAGCCCTCTTAGAAGACCCGCCTCGTCGTACTCGATTTATCCTCCTCACTACTAACCCTGAGGCTCTTAAAAGCACACTCAAAAGCCGGTGCCAAGTATTTGCCTTAGGTACAGTTGATACAGCTGCTCTCGCTTTGCTCCTTCGTAAAGTCACTAAAAAAGAAGGACGACGGTTACCTAAATCAGCGTGCAAAGAGATAGCAGAAGCAGCTCAGGGATTTCCCCGAGAAGCTTTAAAGATTACAGAGCAGGTTCTTAACGGGCTCGCAGTTTCAGGAGAGACAAAAGTAGACTCTGAATCTATTACTAGAGTAGTCCGTGAAGTAACGGAATTTACACCTACCTTCGTAATCAAAAAGTATGTTGAGGGGGTATTTGAGGCCAATTATACACTAGCTTTTTCTGCGATTGATCACGTTGAAAGCTATGAATACATGGTCAACAAAATGATCGAAACTATCCAGGAGGCTCTGTATTACTGGGTAGATCCAGCAGGAAAAACTTTGACACGAGAAAACCACTACTTGTTAAAAGATATCTCTCTTGCTCCTACGAAGACAGGGAGAAAATTCTTAGCAAATGGGCAGATTCAACAACTGATTGAAGTGTATCTCAAAGCTCAAGAACGGATTAAAGCTTACTTGGTTAATCCCCGTGCTGTTATGCAATCCGCCACGATGGAGGCAATCCAGATTACTACTAAGTGGAATTCCCTAGACTCTGCTTCTGAAAAGAAATAACTCCATGGATACTATCATCTACAAAAGAATCGCAGGAAAGAATTTATACTCCTACCTGGACTTTGACTTCTTACTAAACGACCAGGGTCTTGTCTTTGTTCGAGGTCTTAATGTAGATGATGGAGGGTTTTTAGGGGCGGGTAAATCGTCCCTATTTGAAGCCTTTTCTGTTCTACAAATGGGAAAAGGGGGAAAGGGTACGAAGCTCTCAGATATGGTAAATCAGCAAGTAGGGAAGGATATGGAGGCATCTCTGTGGCTTTCCTTGAACGGCAAGGATTACCGGATTAGTTTGTACCAGAATCATTTTCGGTACGGCAACGGTACACGAGTAGTAGACATAAATACGGGTCAGAATATTATCCCATCTAGCAGCGGTGCTCATGCTCATACGTGGATTAGAAGTGAGAAATTCCTCAACATAACCAAGGATACTTTTTTCCACTTAGTCTATCTTGCTCAGCGTATGACGAACGTTTTACTAACTGGAACAGACGCTCAGCGTAAACATCAAATCACGGAGATGTTTAATCTGGATGTTTATGATAGATTAGCAAAAAACGTAGAGCAAAAGATGAAGCTAGCCGAAACAGATATCCGTCAAATAAGTTCCATAGAAGAGGAGTTGAGGGAAATTGACGATATCTTAGAAGACTCTCTTTCTATCGAGGAATTGAAGGCTGAGCACAAGAAGTACGAAGACCAGTTAGAGCTAGATAAAATATCCCTGGATGCTACGATCCGTGAGCTACGGGTAAAGGAAATAGAGATTCAGAAGTCTAGACAGAGGAGTACCTATCTTAAAGAGCTAAAAGAAATCTGGAACTCAACTTCGTCGTTA
>Ga0114918_10005924_pt1 | contig 10416 bp, 5 predicted proteins | sample LantaG_FD_87015 | JGI IMG/M metagenome (GOLD analysis project Ga0114918, IMG submission 87015) | Deep subsurface microbial communities from Baltic Sea to uncover new lineages of life (NeLLi) - Landsort_02402 metaG | ecosystem: Environmental > Aquatic > Marine > Oceanic > Sediment | place: Baltic...
AAAAAAAAAAAAAAAAAAAACCCTCAAAAAAATCAAAAAAAAACTCCCTCTTTCACAGGGCGAGTGGCGCCTCATTTCCGAGAGGTACGTCCCCTCCCGCTCCGCGGCCCAGGTCGCCTCCCATGCCCAGAAGCACTTCCAGCGCGCCGCCGAGTCCGCCGCGGACGCCGCCGGAGAGGGCCTGCTCGGCGCGGGACGCAAGAGGCGCCGCTCGGTCTTCGACCCGGCCCCGGGGACGGCGGCCGCCGCCGCCTCCGCCGGGGTCCCTCCCGAGATGAGCCTTCCCGTGGTCGCCGCCGCGGCTGCTGCGGCCGCCAACCACAACAGCGCCGTTTTCTCTGGCGTTGTTGACGGTGGAGGAGGAGGAGGAGGGAGTGGAGGAGGAGGCGTTGCTGTTGCTGCCGGCGGAGGCGGGAACACCAACGGCAGCAATGACAACGCCGCTGCGGCCGCCAACGCCGCCGCCGCGGCCGCGGCCCAGATGGCCTGGTTCACCCAAGCGCAGCAGGCTCAGGCGCAGCAGCAGGCTCAGGCGCAGCAGCAGGCTCAGCAGCAGCAACAGCAGATGATGATGAGCGCCATCGGCGGCGGAGTCGGCGGGGGCCTCGCGCCGAGGGCCGACCTCCTCGCGGCCGCGCTCGCCGCCGCTGGCACTCCGCCCGACGCCGCCCTGAGGGTCATGCTGGGCCTCTCCGTCCCCTTGCCCGCGGCCCTGGCCGCTCTGGGGGCCCCTCCCGCTGCCACCGAGCTCGCAGTGGCTGCCGCCGCCGCCGGGGCGGCGAGCGCCGTGGCCGCCGTTCTGAGAGGCTGCGCCGCGGCGACGGCGGCGGCGGCGGCCGCGGCCGCGAATGCCGCCGCCGCTGCTGCGAACAACAACAGCAAGAGCCAGAACGGAGGCAACAACTCGTCCGCGCCCGCCACGACGACGGTCGAGGAGTACCACCGCCTGCACCACCACCAGCACCAGGGGGACTGCGGGTCCGGCGGCGGGGGTTCCGGGGGAGAAGGGGAAGGAGGTCCGACGAACAACAACCATGACGACAACGGCGAGAAAGGCAGAAAGAACAACGAAGACGACGACGGGAGCGGCGGCGACGGCAGCGGCGGCGACGGCAGCGGAGGCAGCGGCGCGAGCAGGCGCAGGCCCCAGGACGGGGACAACGTTGCAGGAAAGGCCCCAGCAGCCGCCGCCGCCGCCGCCGCCGCTGCTGCTGCTACCGCAGACCGCGTGGACTCTGCCGCGGCGACGGTGCTTTCGGGCCTCGGGCGCTCGAGCGGCGGAGGAGGAAGAGGCAATGGAGGAGGAGGTTTCCATCCTTTCGGCCACCACCACCACCGCTCGCACTCGCACTCGCACCACCACTCTTCGCACCACCGCAACCGCAACCACGGCGAGAGCAGGAACAACAACGCCGGCGACGAGTCGGAGGCTGCTGCGGCGGCGAGGCAAGGAATTGCCGCCGACGACGGCGAAGACGACGCCACCCCTGCTTCCATCGCCCTCTGCGCCGCGGCCGCCGCCAAGGGGCTGACACCGGGGGCCGGAGGGGAGTCCCCCGCGCCCGGTGGGGGCGCGCTGGTGAGGCCGGTGGCCGCCGTCTACCGCGCGAAGGCGGCGGCGGCGACCGCGACGACGACCGCGACGACGCCTCTCGTCAAGCCTCCGCTGTCTCCGCTCTTCGCGGCTGCTGCTGCTGTTGCTGCTGCTGCCGCAGGCGCTTCCGCTACGGCGCGCCCGAAAGCAGCTGATTCCGCCGCCGCCCCCGGAGGAGGAAGCAGCGTCGCGACGACCGTGGTGACCGTGGGCGCCGCGTCGGCGGTGGCCGGCCGAGGAGGGAGGAGGCGCGAGGAGGAGGAGGAGCTCGAGTGATGATGAGCCTCTTCCTCTTCTTCTTGAGCTCTTCTTTTTTGATTTTTTTTTTCAACCTACTTTTTTTCCCAACCCGCCCTTTGATTCTACTAGTCCCCTCTTCAATTTTTTGACCAACCCCTCGTCATCGTTCGTCGTCCGTTTTTGCTCTTCTTTTTGAAAGAGGGGCAAAAACGACGACGGCGAATGACGCGTTTTTTTCAACCTCAACAACAACCAAAAAAAAAACACCGCCGCCTGCGATTCGGGCGACACAGAAAAAAGCAATCTGTACACTCCTCATTTCTTCGTGGTTTACCTTTTTTTCTTTACCAAATCATTCAAGAACTTGCTCGGGGCGAATAACTGCATCATTGTACTTTTTTCCAAACACAAACAACAAACAAACAGAAAGGGAAACGGGAAACGACGAAAAACTTTATTTTTTTTCGATTTCTTCATATTCTTCATTTTCGATTTACGATTCAATTCACCCTTGGTTTTTGAGTCGCAACGATTCTTTTTTATTTAGACAACAAAAAAGAGAATAACGAGAAAAAGGAAGGAAGAAAGAGAAAAAAGAGAAAGAGAGCCTTGCGCGCGCGACTGAAAGCGCGCTTGTCTTTGTAACACTTGAAAAACTCTCGACGACGAAAAAAAAAATCCCTCTCTATCGTTTCTCTTTCTCTCTGTTCTCTCAAACCCTCGCCGAAACGAGCTCCTTCTCCCTCCTCGCCCTCTCCGGGAACCTCTCCCTGACGTAGCACCACATCCCGTTGAGCGTGTGGATCGTCGCCCCCGTCGTCATCCCCAGCTCCTCTCGTCCCGGGACTGTCTCGAATCGGTGGCGAGACAAAACCACGGCCAGAGCGACGCAGGCCTCCATCAGGGCGAACTGGTCCCCGATGCACTTGCGCGCACCTCCACTGAAGGGGATGAACTTGTAGTCCGTAGACTGTTCCGTGGGGTTGGGGCCGTCGAGGGGGCCGAAGCGCATGGGGTCGAACTGCTGCGCGGTGGGGCCCCAGACAGCCTTCGACCGGTGGATGTTGTAAACCGAGATCATGACGTCCTGGCCCCTGGGGACGCTGAACCCACCGGGGAGCTCGTCTTTGACCTGGGCTCGCCTGAGGAGGACGGGAGGGTGAGGGTAGAGGCGCATGGACTCGTTGATGCAGCGCATGAGGTAGCGGAGCTGGGGCAAGGTGGCAGCGGTGAAAGGTTTGGTGGCTCGGCCGGTTTCGCTGTCGATGCCGAGCGCGGCGTCGACCTCCTCGACCGCGAGCTTCATCGTCTCCGGATTCTGCATCAGCAGATGCAGAGTCCACGTCAGCACGGAGCCGGTGGTTTCGTGTCCCGCGACCAGCATCGAGAGCAGGTCGTCGCGGAGCTGCGTGGAGGAGACATCGTCGCGGGCAGCGATGAGGAAGCGGAGCACGGAGGGATCCGAGTTTGACGACGAAGAGGACGAAGAAGAAGAGTTTGACGAAGAGGAAAGCTCACTCAAATTCAAGTCCCCGGCGGCCTCGGCGTCCACCATCGCCCTGCACCTCGCCACCAGCTCCTCTGTCGTCTTCCTGATCAGGTCCACGGCCTCGGAGGCGGCGCGCTGCCTCGGGGAGATCAAGAGCGCCAACGGTTTGGGCAGGCGCCAGAGGGGCAAGACGTCTGTCGCGCGCGACTCCGTTTCCTTGAGCGCGGTGTAGACCGCCTGGATGACGGGCGAGCTCGCGTTCAGGGAGTCGAAGTCGAAGTTGAAGACGGCTTTGCCGATGACGTCGAGCGTGAGCTGGGAGAAGCAGGCCTCGACGTCTATCGGGGTCGGCGAAGAAGGAGAAGAGGAAGAGGAAGAAGAAGTTGTTGTTTCGCTTCCAAGGCTTGCGCTTCCACTTCCTCCGCGGCCTGCTGCCGCCTCCGCGAGTTTGACGTTGAGCTGCTCGGCGCACGGAGCAAAGACCTTGGTTACCATCTCGTCCAGGTAGCCCTTGTGTAAAGCCGGGGCCACCGCCCTGCGCCTCACCCTCCACGCGTCGCCGCCAGTAATCGCAAAACCATCACCGAACAAAAACTCGCTGACCTCGGCGACCAGTCCTTTATCGTAGATGGGGTTCTTGGGGTTGTCGGTGGCCCTCAGCACGTGCTTTGCAGCCTCCGGGTCGGAGACCACCAGGAAAGAAGAGATGGGACCCGTGGGGAGCAGGTAGACGGGTCCGGACTCCTCCATCCACTTGTACAGCGCCTTGAACAGCGCGCCTCCCAGAAGATCGGCGATGTCGTCGGGCTTTGCGTCGGCGACGGGCACGTCCGAGGCCCCGCCCCACAGCCTCCCGAGCTGCGTCAGCCACCCTGGTGAGGTCAGGGAGCGGCCTGCGCCCTCCGCGTCGACGAGCTTGGCCATGGTCTCGTCGATGGAGGTATCAAGGTCGATGACTTCTTCTTCCTGGAGGGGGGGAGGTGTTGGGAAAAAGAAGAGGTTGAGGTTGAGGTTGAGGTCGAGAGTCGTTGGTCGGTCGTTTGGCTAGTGCAAAAGCGGCGAATTCTTTTTTTCTATCCTCGAGATTCGACAAGCAGATTCGCTCTTGTCCATGAGGAATAGCGATCTGAAATCGTGGTGACAACAAGAATGAGATGTCTGCTCTCTGCTGACGGAAGCGATTTCGTACCTGCTGCGCCGAGGCGCGAGGAGGCGAAGCGAGCGGCAATCGAGATGTTGGCGAGGAGCTCGACGCCGAGGTCTTCGGTCGAGCGGCGACGGCGTTGATGCGAGCAGCAACAACAGCGGCGCCTCCTCGCGACGACGGCGAGGACTGCGAGCGCGCGACCGCCCGCGGCGATATGGAGGGCATCGCACGGAGCTGCATCATCGGAGCGATAGAGAGAAGAAGAAACGAGCTAGCTAGCTAGCACTGGCGCGTTCTTTTGGCCTTGCGGAGGAGCAATTGGGAAAAGAGTGAAGGGGAAAAAAAAGCTCGAAAAACTCTCTCAATTTTCAAAAAAAACTTTTTTTTTTCAGTCGCGATGGCGGCCTTTGTCTTCAAGCTGTTCACGCTCTCGCTCAAGACCATCTCCAAGCCCCTCGCGAGCCGGTTCCAGACCTACGCGCTGGGCCACCCGACCCTGCGCAAGCATGCGATCAACATCGCGCAGGTGAGGGAGATTGGAGGAGAAGGAGAAAAGAGGTTGAGAGAAAGAATTCGAACGTTTTTTCTTTTTCCATTCGTCCGTTGCGCCCTCGTTCTCTTTCTCTCAACCTCCTCAACCTCAACCTCTTCCGCTTCTCCCTCTGCTCTCTCTCTCTCACCTCTCTCTCCCAACTCCTCAAATCCCCCTCAGCGAATCCACCGCTTCGAAGTCAAAGTGGACCGCGGAGCCCAGGGCAAGGCCGGCAAGGCCTTCGTCGGAGACCTCACCGAAGAAAAGGCCGTGGAGCTCGCCGGTAAAGTCGCATCCGAGGGCTTCGTCTGGACTACGGCCTCCGTGATAATAGCCCTGGAGTACGGCAGGCAGTCCCGGAAGGACGCGGAGAAGAAGCGGAGCGAGCAGGCGTACCGGCATTCCCTGGACGAGAGGGCGAGCGACGCCGCCGCGACGGCCGCGGCGGCGGCGACGGCGGCGCGGGCCGCAGCCGAGGCCGCCGCTGCGCTTGATGCGAGGCTCGATGTCGTCGAGTCCAGGGTCATCAAAGCATTAGATGCCAAGAGGGAGGCCACGGCGCTGCAGCTGGAGAGGGAGATACAGGGAGGGGGAGGAGGAGGGAGTGAAGGGGGAAGCGCGACAACAGCGGCGGCAGCGCCTGCCGAGTGAAATTTTTTTCGTTTTCGTTTCCATTCTTTTTCTCTTCTCGCCGCGAATTCGCGATTCTCCCCCTTCTCCCCCCGAAAACGCCTGTAACTTCTCTCACTGAAATATAAGTATTGTCTACGCTCTATTTTTTACATTTGCTTTGCTTCTCTTTCCTCTTCAATCCGCCTTGCTCGAACTCTGCGGAGGAGGGGGCTGTAACGACGACGATGACAGCGGAGGAGGAGGTTGCTGCGGCTGCTGCTGCGAATAGAAAGGAGCTTGTTGCTGCTGCCCCTGCTGCTGCTACCGCTGGTACGTGTGCATCTGCTGGTAGTAGGCGTACTGCTGCTGCGGCGTGAACGAGGCCGGCGGCGGGGTGATCTGCGGGAGCGAAGAGGAAGAGGAAGGAGGAGGAGGAGGAGCGGCGAACGAGGGCGCCGCCGCCGACACCGTCGCCGGTGGAGGTCGAAACTGCTGCTGCTGCGAAGGCTGCGGAGGCTGCGCCGGGGCCTGCTGCTGCTGGTACTGATAATTGAAAGGCTGCTGCTGCTGCTGCTGCTGCTGCTGCTGCTGCTGCTGCTGCTGCTGCTGCTGAGCCTGAGGTCGAGGCCTAAAAAAGGCAGCAGCAGCGGCGGAAGGGGCAACGAGCTGAACGCTCCCGACTCCACCTCCTCCCTGCCCCATCAGAACCTCCTCCTCGGCCTCCTCGGCCCCGGCGGCCACCACCGCCCCCTCGACCAGACCCCTCAGCACCCGCTCGTGGCCCGCCAGGGAGGCCACCGACGCCACCAGCGCGGCCAGCAGCGACGCCGCCAGCAGCGCGGAGGCGCCCGCAGCAAGGTCCGCCCCGGGCCGCGCCGCCCACCGGACCCGGACCGGCAGCGTCCGCGGCCACCTCTGGGCCGTTTCGCCGCTGCCGTTCGGCCCCGCGCGCGCGCTCCTCCACTCGTCCGCGAGGCCGCCGTGAGCTGCCACGTAGTCCTGGGGCGCCTTGGAGACGCGGGCGCGCGTCGCGCCGCCCCCGAGGAGCTCGCGGCCGGCGCGGGCGAGCACGAGGTCGACGACGGGGACGTCGGCGACGATCGCCGATGGCTCTTCTTCTTCATCGTGCTTCCCCCTTTTTTTCCCCTTCTTCTTCCCGTCAAGGTCCTCGCGCGCCACGGTCAGCCAGGGCGTGAGCACGCGCTCGCCGTCGAAGGCAAACTGGACCTTGTAGGTGCCGTGGAGGGCCGGGGATGATCCGGCTCCAGCCTCCTTCTTTTTCGTCGGCGGGACGATGGGCGCCGGCAGCGGAATGGCGATAAGACCGTCGCTGCCAAACCGCGGGCAATGTTTCGAAGCTAGATCCACCCACTGGGAGCGCGTGCCGTGGTACTGGACGCGACGCGCCGTCGGGATGAACTCTCCCGTGCGGAACTCGGAGGGGGCCGAGGCCGCGCGGGCTGTTGAGGAGAGGAGGGAGAAGAAGACGACGAGGGCGAGAGCGCCGACAATCGATGATCGATTCATTTTTTTCCGTTTTGAAGAAGAAATGGAGAAAAGTCGGGTTGTTTTTTCTTGTTAACACGGTAGCAAAAACAAAAAGAGAAAAGAAACGCCCCACTCCCCTCTCTCAAAAAAAGAAAAACAGCACAGAACGAAACAAAGAAAAGAAAAGGAAAAAACTAATGGAGACGCGTAGCAAAACGGGAAAAAGAAGAAGAAAGAATGAAGTTTTTTTTGAGTTTTTTTCCCTCTCTCGAGAGTCGGGTTTGTTTTCCCTTTTCCTCCCCAACTCTCCTCCACCGCAATCAAAAATTAGTAGGCCCTCCCCGTCTGCGCCCTCAGCATCTTCTGGTACGCCAGCCTCCTCTGCTCGTCCGCCCTCGCCGTCGCCTTCCTCCTAGCCTCCCGCAGCTCCCGGCACCGCGGCACGGGGCACCCTTCTTCGCTGCACTGCTTCGCGTGCATCTGCAGCAGCATCCACATCCTTCTGCAGAGCTGGCAGCCGCCGTTGACCCTCAAGGGGCAGGCCCCGGCGTGCTGGAACAGGGCTTTCACCTTGGCGCAATTACTGGAAGCGCAGCGGGCGTCGGCGCAGCCCGAGGCGTGCCTCAGCAGCGCCATCGTCCTCGCCAGCTGCGCCGCGTGCTCGGCCCTCTCGGCCTCGGTCAGCCTCGACCTCGTCTCGTCAAAGGCCGCGCCGCCTCCGGCCGAGCCCCTGGCGTGCGGCGCCAGAGGGTGGGCGTGCCTGGAGGCCACGGGGTCGAGGCGGCAGGAGGCGCACATGTCGAAGTCGGGGCAGACGGTGCAGCGGAAGCCACCTAGGGGGGAGAGAGAGGAAGAGGAGGAGGAGGAGAAGAGGAAGAAGATTTTTTTTTTTTTCGACGTGAGTTTTTTTCATTCTTTCTTGAAGAAGAAAAAGTGGTAGAAGAAGAAATCCGGAACAGAAAGAAAAAAAGAACAGAAAACGAATCAACTCACCTCCTCCAGGCTCGATCTCCCTCCCGCACACGTTGCACGTGCACGCAAAGGCCGGAGCGTCCGGGTTGTGCAGGTGGTAGAGCACCATCATCGACGAGTGCTTGGCCCTTCGGAGAGAGTCGAACTGGTAGTGGTTTCCCTGGCACAAGCTCAAAAACGCTTGGCGGGTCTCGAAGAACTCGCAGGGGACGTCTGGGTTGCCCGGGTCGGCGTCGACGCCGCCAGGTAAAGGTGGGGTGGGAGGAGAAGGAGCGGTTGTGGTTGTGGCGGCGGCGGCAGCTTCGGCGGCGTCGGGTTTCGTCGCCACCGCTTCCGTCGCCTCTTCCTTCTTCTCTCCTCCTTCTCCGCCTTCCGTGCCTTTTTCTCCTTCTCCTCCGCCTTCCGTGCCTTTTTCTCCTTCTCCTCCGCCCTCCTCGGCCTCGGGCGCCTTGCGCTTCTTCGAGTCGCCCGCGGAAGCCGCTTCCTCCTCCTTCTTCTTCTCCTCCTCGCCCTCCTTGCCCTTGTCCTTTTCGGCAGCAGCAGAGGAGGCTTTCTCCTTCTCTGCCTTCTCCTTCGCCTCCGCCGAGGCCTTTTCCGCCTCGGCCTTGGCTTTCGCCTTGGCAGCGGCGGCGTCGGCAGCGACCTCCGCGGCCGTCTCCGTCGCCGTGGGCACGCGCTCGGCCTCGACCCTGACCAGGCTCGACAGCGGCGTGTTGTAAGGGAGGCCGCGGGGCATCGGGGGCGCGGGGCCCGAGGAGGGGAGGGGGGCCGTCGGAGGGGGGGCGGCGCCGAGGGCGAGGGAAGGGGCAGCAGCGGAGGCGGCGGGAGCCGGAGCATACGTTCCGGCGGCAGCCGCCGCAGCCGCAGCGGCCGCAGCGGCGGCGGCGGCAGCAGCGGCAGCAGCGGCGGCGGCGCCTCCAGCCTTGCCCTTCCCTTTGCTCCCCCCTCCGCCTCCCCCTCCGCCGCCGCCTCCCTCGGGCACGGGAGGGCCCCAGAATGCCACCGCGGCGGCCTCTGCGGCGTGACAGGCCTCGCAGAGGCCCACGCGCGGCGGTCCTGGCAGAGGGGAGGCCCCCTTCCCGGCGTTGGAAGGGCGAGAAGAAGAGGAACCTCCGCCTCCGCCTCCGCCGCCCTTCTTGGTCGTCGCGGCGGCGACGGTGGTGAGCGGAGGGGCCGTGGCCGGAGGGCCGCGAGCAGCAGGAACAGCAGGAACAACAGCAGCGGCGGCAATAGAGGCGTCGGCCGTGGCGGCCCCCGCGGGCGCGGAAGCAGGCGGAGCAGCAGCGGGAGCGGGAGCGGGAGCGTTGTCGTCGCCGTTGCCGGCAGCGGCAACAGCGGCGCCTTCCTCCTTCTTCACGGCCGCCGCCGCCTCCTCCTCCGCGGGCGCAGCAGCAGCAGCAGCAGGAGCGGCGGTTTCAGCAGCGGAATCAGCGGCGTCAGCAGCAGCAGGAGCTGCTGCTGCCGCTGCCCCGTCGTCCTCCTCCTTCACCTCCGCCACCACCGTCCCTCCCGCCGCGACAACCCCCTCCTCTTTTTTCTTCTTCTCCCCTTTCTCTTCCGCCGACTCGGGAGCAGGGTACACCCACATCTTCTCGGGAGCGCAGGGGTACCTCCTGCAGTGCGAGCAGGGCCTGCGGAGGTGGACCACGATGAAGTCGTCGCGCATCCCGCCGATGACGTCGCCGAGCCTCGACATCAGCCGCTCGTCCGGGGAGGCGGTGGAGCCTGGCCCCAGTAAACCGGCAGAGCGCTTGGAGCCCTTGGGCCCTTTCGCCCTCGAGGATGAGGAGGCGATGCCCGGCTTGGGGCGGGCGAGGGCCGAAGATGAGGAAGAGCCGGCGAGAGACCCTCCACTTTTGATATTTCCGTCGCCAAAGGGGGGCATCGCCGCCAGCACGTTCTCGGCCTCCCCGGGCCAGTAGTCCCCCTCGAAGTAAGGGAGGTGCGTCGCCGAGCAGTTTCCCGGGTTCAGCGCGTGGTCGCGCCCGTTCTCGAAGAAGCAGTCGAACAGGTTCCCCACGGCGGAGACCGCGCCACGGGCCGCCGCGACTCGGAGCGCGACATGATACCACTCCCGCAGGCGGTCCGAGCGCGGGGTCTTCTGCTTGCCCGGGTGGCAGTAGAGGATGTAGTCGTCGCTGCGGAGGTTGGGGTTGGGTGGTTGAGTTGGAATGGAAAAAGAGGGGGAAAGGGTGAGATTTTTTTCTTTTTTTTTCGCTCGCTCGACGTGAAAAATGAGAAAAATCGGGGGGGGGGGGGGGGCCTAAAACCCCTCCTTTTCTCTCCCTTCCCCCCCCGTCCTCTTCCCTCTGCTGGCGGCGCCCCCCCCGCTCACCATCCCG
>Ga0114918_10005925_pt1 | contig 10415 bp, 9 predicted proteins | sample LantaG_FD_87015 | JGI IMG/M metagenome (GOLD analysis project Ga0114918, IMG submission 87015) | Deep subsurface microbial communities from Baltic Sea to uncover new lineages of life (NeLLi) - Landsort_02402 metaG | ecosystem: Environmental > Aquatic > Marine > Oceanic > Sediment | place: Baltic...
AAGGGGTCAGGAGGAGGTTTGCTCAGCGACCAGGTCGGCCAGGGTGGTGCTTTCCATGATCCCGGCCACGACATCACGTATCTCTTTCATCACCTGCCGCAAGCCACAGGCCTCCATGTCGGGGCAACCGCAGGGCTCGTAGGCCGTCTCGCTCACGCAACTGATGGGAGCCAGCGGCCCATCCAGCAACCGCACGACTTCCGCCAGGTTGATCTGCTGCGGGGGACGGGCCAGGTAGTACCCTCCCTGGGGTCCTTTGCGACTGTGCACGATACGGCCATACTTGAGTAGGAGCATAATCTGCCCCAGGAACCTGGGCGGAATGTCATTCCGCCTGGCCAGGTCTTTGTTCCGTACCGGCCCTTCGCCGTAGTGCGCAGCCAGGTCCTGCAGGGCCCGCAAGCCGTATTCGCCTCGTTTGGAGAGTCTCACTGCACCCCTTTAATGCATAAAGTCTATCAGTTTTATCGGCTTAATTATACTCCGCATGGCCAGATTGTCAAGGGCGTTCCAGAACTTGGTATCCCAGGTCATAGCCTGTCATTCTGAGCGTAGCGAAGAATCTCGCCTTGGACAGGCGATTCGAGTGCTGTAGCGTGAGATTCTTCGCTTCACTGCGTTCCGCTCAGAATGACACTGGGATGACTATTTTTCTGGAACAGCCCAAATGGAGGGAACCCTTGCGTAAGTCGGGCTGCCAATCCGACCTACGACCTGAGGTCGCCATAGGAGATGAGAGCGATGTCCGATTCCCCAATGCGCTGCCGCACCCGAGGGTCGAGCAGGACGCGGTAGTCCCCCTCGCGCCAGCCCTCGCTGCCGGGGTGGGCCAGCAGTTCGGTGACGCCCTCAGGGAGCGCATCCAACAGGCTCAGCAAGTACTCCACCGTGCGGTGCCCATCCTGTGAGAAGGACATCTCGAAGTAGTTGGGTCGCCCCAGGCCATACCGCTCCACCAATCGCTGGTAGCGCCGACCCTGCCAGCGGACGTACCAGACAGGGAAGCCGTTGCCGGCGGCCATCGCCGGCGCTTTGCGCTCCAGCGCGTCGTCGAAGGGCATGCGGACTGGGAGATGCCCGTATTCCTGGGCCAGTTCCAGGCTGACGCGGAACCAGGCGGGGAAGGCGTAAGGATAGTAGCAGTGCAAATCCAGGTGATCGGGCGGGCGTCCAGCATCGGCGGCGAACTTCTCGATCTGAGCACGCCACTCGGCCTTGAGTTCGCCGGCGCGGAGGCGGCCGTAGCGCCGAAGCAACTGCGTGCCGTCACGAAAGCGGCCCTCAGCGTCCACCAGCGAGCCCACCTGCTCCGGCGGGAGGATGGGGTGGCCATCGTTCATCACCAGGTGCACGCCCGCGCCCAGGCCAGGGTGGTCGCGCAGGTAAACGGCGGCCTCGGGCCAGTGGGGCTGATTGACCAGCGCGCTCGTGCTGGTGACGATGCCAGCCTCGTAGAGGGCGACGATGGCGGGGACAGTGCCCGCCGGGTAGCCGAGGTCATCGGCGTTGATGAGGAGACGTCGCGGCATAGGGCATATCTTTTTGCGTCAGTCCATCACTTCCAGAAGCGCCAGGAAACGAGCAACCGTGATAGGTTCTATGCCCCGCTCTTTCAATCTGGCAGCCAGTTCCAGGTCACGGGTAATGTCCTCATCGCGGCTGATGATGTAGGCGGCTCCTCCAACCTCGGCGGTCTCCAACAGCATGTCATCACGGGGATCTCGGCATAGGGCCAGACGGCCTGTCACGCTGACTGGTATCGCTCCCTCGACGATAATGCTCAAGAAACGCTGTGCCTGTTTCTCTTCGATTCCGTACCTGGTGCGGAGCCTGGGGCGGCTCAACACATCTTCGAGTTCCTCGAGGATGGGAAGTGAAATCACCACCTCGAAGCGCTCGTCCAGCCAGGCGGATATGACCTGGGCCGGGAAGCCACCGGGATTAAGGAGCGCAGACACCCACACGTTGGTGTCAATCACCACCCGCATAGCCATATCGTTCCTGCCGCATTTCTTCAAAAGCGGCGGTTATGTCGGATTCGATCTCTTCTGGCGAAAAGGACATAGTTTGGGCATGCACCTCAGCCAGCAGTTGTCGAAAGCAAGTGCGCCAGTCTGCTTTCCTTTGCTCTTGCAGAGCAATTAAGCGCTGAAACTCAACGTAGGGTAGAATGACAGCTACTGGTCGCCCACCCTCTTCCAGCATGATGGGGTGACAAATATCCACGGCCTGACTCGCATAGACCATGTGTCCCTCGCGTATCTTTTCTGATCCAGACATCTCCCTACCTCCCTCTACTCTCTCCCAATTGTAAGTCACTTTCGGGAGGCTGTCAACTGCTGGACGCGACTGGCTATTCAGCGAACTCAAACCTCACCGTCACCACCTCCCACCCACGCACGGGCAGCGTCACGGCGTCGGTGTCGCGGGCCAGTTCGGTATCCCCCTCCTCCGCCAGATTGACCCGCAGCGCCCGCCGGAAAGGCCGCCACAGCCGGATGGTGCCCTCCACCGGCTCGCCGCCCACGTTCCAGCAGCGCACGATGAGCCCCCCACCTTTACCCCCCCCAGCCCCCCCGAGGCGGGGGGGAGCACCTTCCTCCGGCTCCTTGACCGCGCTGACCTCCAGCGTCGCAGGCTCCAGGGTGACGAAACTGAGCGTGGCTGGCAGCCCTTCGACCTCGCTCAGGACGAGCGATCCGGGGTGCGCGCCGGTGTAAAAGGCACGCAGGTTGGTCTGAAAACTGTAGGCCAGTGAATGGGCCTGGCGGTAGTCACCCACGTGGGGGATGAGGCTGTAGCGGAACGTGTGCTGGCCGAGGCATTGGGCTTCGGGGACGGCCTCCGCCGGCCCGGCGTGGCCCTGGCGGCAGTACATGTCGTCACGGGAGAGCCAGCCTACACAGCGCAGGAGGGTCAGGGCGATCTCGGCCCCACCCTCGCCCCGGGACACCTCATACTCCGGCAGGCCCCGGTTCGCCAGCATCACCCCCTGCTCCCCATCGCTCACGTCTACGAAGGCCCGCTGCGGGTGGGTGGGCACCGGTTGCTCGGCCCAGCCCGCAGTCGCGGGCGGCACATCCAGCGGCCGCTCGACGACGTCGAAGTGACCGTCGGCGCAGGCAGCGTCCACCGCCAGGCCAGTGGGGAAGTAGACGCGGAGGCGATGATCGTGAGCGCAGGTTTCGACCGTCGTCTCGAAGTCCACGCGGCGCACGCCAGGGGTGAGGGTGACGCGGGTGACGATGGGGAGCAGCGTCGTCTCATCGTCGCGGCGGGAGCGGTCCCCTGAGGTCAGGGAGATGGGCACCTGATAATCCAGCGCAATCTCCAGCCTCGCACCCACCCCGTCAGCCGATAGCAGCCGGACGGTGGGCGGCCTGGCGGGACGGTCTACCAGGCGGTCGTGCTCGGGCTGGCAGTAGTTGTACTCGTCCCCCCGGTCGCCGCCATCCACGAAGCGATTGCAGCCCCAGAGAGCCCGGCCGGTGGTTTTGTCGCTGATGGCGAGGGCACCGTCGTCGGGGTTGACCTCGACGCGGAAGAACTCGTTCTCGATGCTGGAGACTGGTTGCTGGATACTCGATGCTGGATGCCCCTTGCTTCCTGCCTCCTGCCCCTTGCTTCCTGCCCCCTGCCCCCTGCCTCCTGCCGCCAGGGTGTAGGTGCTGTAGCCAACCGGGGGCACATCTCGTGCCACAAACTGAATCTCGATACTCTCCTCCAAGACGCAGACGCTGTAGTGCCGGATGGACTCGTCGGCCAGCAGCGCCTGGGCCTGCTCCAAGACCTCACCCAGGTGGCCGGGCTCGGCCCCCTCCCGCTGGGAGACGATTATGCGAACGTGAGCGGCACCGCCCTCGACGGCGACCTCGGCGCGGCGGAAGGCGAACCGTTCCTGAATGCGGCCACCGGTGGACTCAAACTGGGCCACGAAGGAGGCAAAGCCTTCCCGGTCCGCCCCCATGCTGGAAAGTGTACGGCTGCGGCGGCCCAGGATGCGATAGGGCACCGGCTGTCCGGCCTCGTCCAGCAGCAGGGGGGCTCGGTCAGGAGACCAGCCCCAGCGTTCGGAGGGAGGTTCGATCTCGACGGAGACCAGATCGGTGCGGAGTGCACTGGCCGGGTTGAAGACGACGATGGCGGGGGCTGAGACGTTGACTTGTTGCACGATCGCCTGGAGAGCCTTCCGCGTCACTTCCTCGCCGATCTGCTCGCACCAGTCGAAGCGGGTGACCATTTCACGGTGCACCTGGTCAACCGAGCAGCCACAGATGGAGTCGTGGGGGTGATTCTCCAGGAGGTACTTCCAGGCGCGGTGGACGTGTTGGGACAAGGAGAGAGGGGGAGATATGGAGGCTGTCTCTTTGTCTCCTTGTCCCCTTGTCGCGAGTTTGGCGAGTACCCCGAATGGTTCAGCCCATTTCTCCAACAAGACCTCGCAGGCGTGGTTGCGCTGCTTGATCCACATGCGGGTGGAGAGGACACCGGGCAGCAGGTGGGCGCGCTGGGGGGAACGGAGTTCGCCAATGACGACGGGCAACCGGGACTCGCGCTCGCCCAGTTCATCCCGCACGGCGGCCAGGTAGCGGGGCAGGGTCGAATGGACGACGTGGGTATCCTCCAGGCGAGCACCGGCCGCCGCCAGATGCCGGGGGAGGTCGGCACGAGGCCACATGTGGTCGGTGCCCTGCATCGCCAGAACGTGGGAAGTGGTGGCGTAAGGAGCCAGGCTGTCGCGCAACTCCGCCAGCCCCTGAACGAAGCCGTCCTCGTCGGCGGGCAACCAGGCAGCGTTGCCGTAACCATCGCGCAGGTGGAGCAGGAGCACCTCGCTGCCATCGGGGGCGCGCCAGCGCAGTTCAGTGGGCTGGTCGCCGACGCCGCGCCACAGGCAGGCCGCGTCAATGCCAAAGCCGCGCAATATCTGGCCCATCTGCCCGATGTGGCCGAAGGGATCTGGGATGTAGCCAATCTTCATCTTAGGGGACTCCACCCCGCTTCGGGGGGGCTGGGGGGCATGCTCACCCCCTCGCAGGGGGGGCTGGGGGGCATGCTCCCCCCCTCGCAGGGGGGGCTGGGGGGCGTGCTCCCCCCCTCGCAGGGGGGGCTGGGGGGCGTGCTCCCCCCCTCGTAGGGGGGGCTGGGGGGGGTAAGAACCAAAGCGACGGCACACCCGCTCGCCTATCAGGAGGTTGCGCACCGTCGCCTCTGGGCTGACCAGGAATTCGTCGGGCAGGATGTACCAGGGACCGATGAGCAGCCGCCCTTCCTGGACATAGCGGCGGATTTCCTCCTCCCGTTCAGGCCGGACATCCAGGTAATCCTCCAGCACGATCACCTGGCCGTCGAGCGTGAAGTAGCGGTAGTTGGGATCGGCGTCCAGCAGCGCCAGGAGATGATCTATCAGTTCGACCAGGCGAAAGCGGAATTGCTGGAAGGGCAGATACCACTCGCGGTCCCAGTGGGTGTGTGAGACGACGTGGATAGTTAGCATTGCGATGGACGGCGATGGGCGCGCCGGTGAGCCGCCGCAGCGCAGCCGCGCTGCCGTAGTGGTCGAGGTGATGGAATGTTATGAATCTGCAGCGACATGGGGGGCTCTGTGTTGCCAATGGTCAAGGAAAGCAGCGGGCGGAAGAACCGTGACTCCCTGGCAGAGATCAGTGGGATAATGGCGCACGTTGCCTGTGACGAGGGAATCAACTCGCGCGGTGCGCGCCACCTCCAGAAAGGGCAGGTCGTCGGCGTCGGGTAGTGTGACGGCGGCAGGGCGGGCGGTTACGTGCTCTCCCTCGGCTTCCAGGTAACGTAGCAGGTCGGCCACGTCGCCAGAATCGAAACCGAAGCGTTCCCGGGCAAGCACCTGCCGGTACTCGGCCAGAATACGGTCGTCGAAAACGGGTATCAGATCGCCCGCAAGGATCAGATCAAGGATACGCGCAGGTGAGCCGAAGGGACTGAGGAGCGCTGAGACGATGACGTTGGTATCCAGAACGATCCTCATTCTGGCCTGTCCCGCCGCGCCATGCGGATCTCCTCGTTAATCTCGTCCAACGTCATCCGGCTGGCACCCGCAGTGGCGGCAGTCTCCCGCATCCGCGACACCGCCACCTGCGCTCGTGCCCGGCGGAGCACTGCCAGTGTCTTCTCGATGTCACCCTCGGTGACGGGGGTAAGAAGCGCGATGGGGCGTCCGTTCGAGGTGATGATCAGTTCTTGCTCCTGCGCCAGCCGTCTCCAGACCTGACCGGAGCGGTTGCGCAGGTCCCGCACGGTGATAAGATTCATGGCAACCTCCTGGCACTTTATCGTAGGACAATTGGCCTACGATAAAGATACAACAGAAGGAAGAAAAAGTCAAGGCGGTAGCAGTTCGTCAAGGCAGTGGAGCACGTAATCGGGCTGGACGTCGGAAGCGGCCAGGTCTTCGGGCGCGGTGACGCCGGTGAGAACGACGGCGGTCGCCATCCCGGCTTCCTGGCCCATGCGCACGTCCGTCTCCAGCCGGTCGCCGACGATGATACACTCGCAGGCCGGAAGTTGCAAGCGGTCGAGGATAGCGCCGGCGGTGATGGGCGAGGGCTTGCCGACGACGACCTCGACCTTTCTGCCGGTGCAGCCCTCGATCGCGCCGATGACCGCTCCGGCGTCGGGTAAACCCCCCCTACCCCCCCTACCCCCCCTACCCCCCCTATAGGGGGGGAGAGGAGGGGTGGGACAATAGCGGTCGGCGTTGGTGGCGATGAAGCGCGCCCCGGCGCGCACCGCGTCGAAGGCGATCTGGAGTTTGCGGTAGTCGAAGGTGCGGTCGAAGGAGGCGACGACGAACTGCACCTCATCGGGCTGCCCGGTCAGTCGAAAGCCGGCCGCGCGCAGTTCTGCAAGCAGCGGCGGCTCTCCCACGACGAACAGAGCCGCTCCCGGGGCCTCGTCCTGCAGCCAGCGGGCCAGCACCCAGGAGGAGTTGATGACCTCGTCGGGCGAGGTGGGGATACCCAGGCGGGTCAGTTTGGCGGCGTAGTCGGCGCGGGTCTGCAAAGGCTTGTTGCTGAGGAAGACGAGGCGGGAGCCAGCCGCGCGCAGCGCCTCAACCGTGCGTCTGGCCCCTGGCAGAAGCGCCTCACCCAGGTAGACGGTGCCGTCCAGGTCAAGGACGTAGCCAGGGAAGAGATGGGTGGGATGGGGAGACAACTCAGCCTCAGCAGCCGCACACTCCCTGGCTGGAGGATCTGGCGGCCCCAGGCCGGAGGCGGGCGCACAGAAGTGGCCGGGCAGAGTGAGGCCGTCCCCGTCTTTGTCTCTGATGACGTCGCAAACCCGACGCTGGCGTCGCCGGTCTTTGACTTCCGTGCGAAGTTGCACTATACTGAACCCAATACGGTTCAGATAAGCAGTTGGAGTGGAGCCTTTAGGCGGAAAAACCCGGCTGAAGCCTCAACTCCAGACCCTTAACTGAACGGTGTTGATACTGGACCTGTCTCCGAATAACGCAGCAAGAAGCCTCGCGGCTCCCGCGGAGCCCGAGGCGCGCACGGGGCGGTGGGACGCCCTGACGAGGCTATGATAGCACAAGGCCTGCCCCCCGTCAAGGTGCGGCAGGTGTTTTGGCACACATGATCTGCTAAAACGGTATGGTATTTGAACCCCGCTTGTGCGGATGGAAGGGATGAGGAGATGCCCGAAATCGAACCCGGCCACATCGTTCAAGGCCCCCGCTGGCCCGAGCCGGTGGAGGTCAAGTTGGTGGAGAACCTGGGCGACTACGTCCACCTGGTGGGGGCGACCACCGGCTCCGGCGAGCACGTGGACCAACTGATCCCCCGCCAGGAACTGGCCCAGTTGCAGATCGCCCGGGTGGAGGCCGACTTCAGCGCCCCACCCCGCCAGGTCTTCCTGGGCCTGGAGGCCCGCCGCTATCGTTTCGCCTCCCTCTACGACCCCCTCCTGGCGATGAGCACCTCCAAGGTGGACCCGCTCCCCCATCAGATCGAGGCGGTCTACGGGTACATACTGCGCCTGCCCCGCATCCGCTTCCTCATCGCCGATGATCCCGGTGCGGGGAAGACGATCATGGCCGGGCTGATCCTCAAGGAACTCAAACTCCGCCACCTGGCTCGCCGCATCCTCATCGTGGTCCCGGGCCACCTCAAGGACCAGTGGCGGCGCGAGATGAAAGAGCGCTTCGAGGAGACCTTCGTCGTCATAGACCGGGGGGTGATTGACGCCCTGTACAGCGAAAACGTCTGGCAGCGGGAGATGCAGATCATCACTTCGATGGACTTCGCCAAACAGGATGACCTCCTTCCTTCCCTGGCCTCGGTTCATTTCGACCTGGTCATCGTGGACGAGGCGCACAAGATGAGCGCCTACCGCTATGGCAACAAACTGGATAAGACCAGCCGCTACCGGCTGGGGGAGGTTCTCTCGCGCATCTCCACCCACCTGCTCTTTCTGACCGCCACCCCCCACAAGGGCGATCCGGAGAACTTCCGCCTCTTCCTGGACCTCCTGGAGCCCGGGTTCTTTGCCACCAGCCTGATGCTGGAGGAGTCCATTCGCAACAAGGACAATCCCCTCTTCATCCGCCGCGTCAAGGAGGACATGAGGGGCTTCGACGGGCGGCCACTCTTCTTACCCCGCCACGTGGAGACCAAGCCCTTCAATCTAGGCCGCGAGTCGGTCGCGGAGAAGGACCTGTACAACGACCTCTCCCGCTACGTGAACGAGCAGTACAACAAGGCCCTCACCCATGGTCGGCGGCGCAACGTGACCTTCGCGTTGGTCATCCTGCAGCGGCGGCTGGCTTCCAGCACCTACGCCCTCTACCGCTCCCTGGAGCGACGTAAGAAGCGGCTGGAGGAACTTCTGCAGGGGGTGCAGGAAGAACGCCGGGGGGACGAAGGGAGCCTGGATTTCGAGGCCGTGGAGGACATGAGCGAGGAAGAGCGCTGGCGGCAGGAGGAGATCTGGGAGACGCTCAGCGTGGCCGAGAACCGCCAGGAATTGGAACGAGAGATCCAGACCCTGGAAGATCTCATCCGGCAGGCCCGGGCCATTATCCAGAGCGGGGAGGAGGTCAAACTCCGTCACCTGCAGGAGGCGTTCGGCGACCTGGAGCGCCAGCACGCCGGGGAGAAAATCCTCATCTTCACCGAGGCCCGCGACACGCTCTCGTACCTGGAAAACCGCATCCGCGAGTGGGGGTACTCCGTCTGCACCATCCACGGTGGGATGCGCCTGGAGGAACGCATCAGGGCCGAGGGCGTCTTCAAGAACGAGGCCCAGGTGCTGGTGGCCACCGAGGCCGCCGGCGAGGGCATCAACCTCCAGTTCTGCAACCTGATGATCAACTATGACATCCCCTGGAACCCCAACCGGCTGGAGCAGCGGATGGGCCGCATCCATCGCTACGGGCAGACCAAAGAGGTCTTCGTATTCAACCTGGTGGCCGAGGACACCCGCGAGGGCCGGGTGCTTATGCGGCTGTTTGGGAAACTGGAGGAGATCCGCCGGGCACTGGGCAGCGACAAGGTCTTTGACGTGCTGGGCGACATCTTCTACGGCAAGAACCTGTCCCAACTGATGCTGGAGGCTGCCGCCAGTGCCCGTAGTATGGATGAGATTCTGGCGGAACTGGACATCCAGGTGGACGAGGACTACATCGCCCAGGTGAAGGAGAATCTGGGGGAAAGCCTCGCCACCCGCTACATTGACTACACCCACATCCGTGAGATGGCCGACCGGGCGCGGGAGCACCGGCTCATCCCCGAGTACACCCAGGCGTTTTTCCAGAAGGCAATGGAGGCCGCCGGCGGCAACGGTGCGAAGGTCCGCGACCGTGGGGGTGGATTCCTCGCTGTGGATGCCATCCCCTACGAAGTACGTCGCATCGCCCAGGAGAACGGCTTCAAGAAACGTCACGGCCACCTCCAGCGGCGCTATCCGATAGTCGCCTTTGACAAGGACCTCGCCCGCTGGCACGCCAGGGCCGAGTTCGTCTCCTTTGGCCACCCGCTCTTTGAGGCGGTGCTGGCCTGGGTGGAGCAGAAACTGAGCGGCAGCCTCTCGCGGGGCGCAGTCTTCACCGACCCTGACGGCCGCCTGGACGGGGTGCTGCTGTTCTACGAGGGGGACGTGCGGGACGGCCTGGGACAGGTGGCCGGGCGTAGGCTCTTCGCCCTCTACACCGACCTGGGCACCGGCGAGGTTCGCCCCGCCAACCCGGCCCTCCTGTGGGACCTGGCGGAAGGCGGTAAGCCATCCGAGCTCTTTCGGGATTCCCCCGGGCAGGACATTGGAGTCCCCAATGGTCTAGAGGGAGCCTCGCAGCGGCTCCGAAAGGCTGTTGTGCGATCTTGAGAGTGTGGTATCATATCTACAACAGCCGATGTGTCTGACTGTTCAGCGTTGCA
>Ga0114918_10005926_pt1 | contig 10413 bp, 19 predicted proteins | sample LantaG_FD_87015 | JGI IMG/M metagenome (GOLD analysis project Ga0114918, IMG submission 87015) | Deep subsurface microbial communities from Baltic Sea to uncover new lineages of life (NeLLi) - Landsort_02402 metaG | ecosystem: Environmental > Aquatic > Marine > Oceanic > Sediment | place...
CGCCAATATGATCTGAAACATATCCCCAATCTTCTATTCGTATATTAGTTGGCATCGTCAAATCTTTAGTTCCACATAAAGGCTTTCCATCGAAAGCAAAATGATAAAACCAAACAGATGATACATTCTCTCGAATTGTTATCCGAGGTTCTTCTGGCTTCTTTTTTCTTTTGAGAAAAGAAAACATTGTCTTGCCCTTCTTCCTATTTATACATCTTTGGTAAATTCTGGCAAACAGAACATTCCATATATCCTTGCATAATTGCCGAATTTAAGAATACCTTCTCAACAGAAACCTTTCTGATTTGTGCGTCTTTGCTTTCCATTCGAGGATTACACATGAAAAAAAGAATAACAAGAAGAGACAGTACTATGATTACGACTACGATATTGACGATATTTGTCATGATATTGGCTCCCAATACAAATTCACTACGAATATCCTACCAAAAATCGATGAGATTGTCAAGGGAGATTGCCGGTTTATTTTGGTAACGAAGACGGGGCTCGAACCCGCAAAATTCACCTGATTGAAAGTCAAGCGGCTTAGCCAATTTGCCTACTTCGTCACAATTTATTTATACAACCTCAAAAACTTAAAGAACTTTGGCCATTCTTCTCTCGGACAGAAAGCCAGAGCAACTTCTTGATTGTCCAAAGCAGATTCAGTTAGAACAACATAATCTTCATGTTCTTTTGCTCTTTCGAACTCTTCATTATCAACTTTGCAGATTACTTTATCGAAACATCCCAAAACCCATAATTCCATTGCTCTACAACTATTGAATCTAAACCAAGCCTTCAAGGAAGCATGGGCAGCAGCAGTCATAGCAAGACCGATAGGAACATCTTCTTTAATGAGAATATACATTTTCATTGTTCTGCTCCCTTATAGAAATTTAATTAAGTAAAACCTGCCTGTGAGTGAGCTAGTCCCACGGAGTTTTTTTACAGCTTGCGTTTGAGACAAATCCCGGCTCTCTTTGGATCTGTGTTATGCTTTGCGAACTCAAATGCCATCAACAAAGAACCTGTTGGAATCTTTACACGGATTCAGACCCTACCGCAACCATTTTCAGTTGTTTTGCAATATTTTGGCAAATCTATTTCAACTTTCCATACTTTAAATATCCTACCAAAAACAAAAGGACTTGTCAAGCTATTTCGCCGGTTTTTTTAATTCTAATTTGACTCAACAAATATTTCAAGCTATTTTTTTTATCATTTTCTAATTTTTCCTTTAAATTTTCCGGATCATTATATTGCCATATGAGTGCTTCTCTAACAAATTGAAGATCACAATTTTCCCATAGCCATGCATCAAACTCAGAAGAAAATTGAGCAATCGGATAATCATCACAATCTAATAGCTCTTCGATATTTTCCCTAGCTGCTTCTAAAATATCATGGCGGAGATACTTAACTCCTTCTGGGTTGTGCTCAAGAAGCCAATCTAAAAGCTCACTATATTGCTTTAAATTTCCGTAGATTTTTTCAATACCAGCCATAATATCCCTCCTAATTTATTTTTCTATATATCCTTTTTCAATTCCCCATTCTATCCATTCTTTTGCCATTTTATCAAGATTCCCACAAAATTCTTCAGAAACTGGATTTTCTCCCGTAATTTCCATCAAAGCAAAGAACCAATGATCTGTTCCTGTTTTTAATTTTTGCAAAATAATTGGTACAACATCTATTCCCATTTTGATTATTTTTTCATAATTCTTATTTGTTATTATTTCTCTAGCATTGGATACAAAACAGGTCTCTTCTTTCCATTTAGTAGCCAACTTATTGAATTTTGTTTCAATTGATTTTTTATCCATGATAATTTCTTTCTAATTTAGTATCCCTGGTTCGATTCGAACGAACGCCCTACTGTTTAGCATTTACCACTACAGTTTTCACTGCCTCTTTCGAGTTTGTGGTCTGGACTTTCTCTTACCCATCTCAGGGTTGCCGTATAGAGTCTCTACACTTGCCCGAATCTTTCGATTCTGCTAGCTCGGGATTGCCATCTCCATTACGAGTTAAGGGTTCCCCGACTTAGCGGCATCCACTTTATAAGTTCATTTCCTTATAAAGGCTCCTAACTTAAAGACAGTTGCTCTGATCCAACTGAGCTACAGGGACACAATTTTTCATTTTTTAATGATGACTAATCTGTTTATGTTCCAACTTTTCAAATACTCCACCATGTTCAATAGTTCCCCAAAAATCTCCATCCTCATCAGAAAATTCAAAAGTATAAATAGCTCCACCTTCAGGAACTTTAACAAGGAATGCTTTCGCTTCATCACTAGCCCTTTTCATTGCCTGTCTACGTTGACCCTCATGCCAGATAGCAAGTTCTTTTGCTTCAATATCGGCATCAAATGGAAGCGATTTAGCTTCCTCATATATAGAATCACCATATATAGAATCGTCATAGATCTGAACAGCTGTTACAGCGTCTATTGGTGATTCCATTTCCCTAAAAATTGCTTCAGATACAGCACGAACAGAATACTGACCAAATTCTCTTTTGTCTCCAAAGAGCATTATCTTAAGTTCTTCTGCCGTCTTAGGGATCTTGTTAAATATCACCACAAAGCTAGAAGAGCTTGAATTGCTTACAAAACCTCGTCTAATTTTCACTTTCTTCCTCCTTCTGTGCTTCAAGCCACACTTCAGGATCGTCTTCTCCAGTTTCTTCATCATACCAATCGACCCATCCTGGATTGCCTTTCCCATCACAATCCTCTTCCCACATAACCAAAACACCGGCATTGGAGAAGTCAGGTTTAATCTTATGATCCAACTGAAAAAGATCATACATCCCCAAAGTATTCATTATTTTGACCCCTTCTTCTACTGAATCAACTGGAACAATAAAAGGTTCACAAGGAATCTGTGGATACCAACGAACTTGAAGCATCATTATACCTCTCCTTCTTTATCTAGAATTTTAAGCCGTTTGAAAATCTCATTTTCTATATTAAAACGGTTTTCAATATTTACTATATTCAAAAATTGTTTATTACCAGATGGCTTAAAGGAAAACACTGGAACTCTCGTTATTTTTCCATCATCATCTTGATTATAGTATGGGATATCTTCCCAATGCAAATCTACTACTTGAGAATGTTTTTCAAGATATTTATAAATCTTTTCTGGAGTCAATCTCTTTGGGTTATTGTATCTTAATTGTCCATGCATTTGAATTTGATCTATATGAAGACATCTCGGAATTTTCTTTTTATTTTTATCGTATAAAAACCCATTCAAACCTATAGCATCTATGACAATTTGATCATATTTCCCAGACTTAATCATCTCCACAGCATCATTCCAAGAAAGATATGCCTTATCATAATCATTAAATTGAGAAGATATTCCATCAAGATAATACTTTAGATATTCCTTAGAAACAACCCTGAATGGACGTTTAACATGTTTCGGAAAAGTCTTTATATAGCTATCTATAAGCTTTTGAATTTTTTCGATATCTTTTCCTCCTGGAATTATTACTTCAGTAGGAACAACTGAATATGAACATTTTTTTCCATCAGGATCTTGTTTTGAAATAATCACCCAATCTTCGTTTCCATCCATCCACATTTGAAGTGTGACTTTAATTTCTTTTTGTAAAAGCATTTTATTCTTCCTTTCACACAAATAATGACGATGCTTCCTGAGAACCATTCCGTATAGCTCTTTTGATAATAGACTCTGAAATCTTTTCTATTTCTTTTTCTATCTTTCTTACTTCTTTGAAAGTAATTTTTCTTTTAGAGGAGTCTATTAACCATATAGGAAGATCATCTGCTAGAATATCCTCGACCGCATCTGCGACTACTTCCCACGCTAAAGATCTTGCTGTTTTGGCATTCATGATGAAATCACCTGTCCTCCGAAAGTGTCTCGATATTCAAAAGCGTTCCCGATTGACATGACAATGCTTGTCTTTCCATCCATGTATTCGACTCTTGCTTTCTGGAACCAGAACAGAGCCATGTCCAGAAGCTCATGATATGTGAAATATCGTTTGAAGAATTTCTCTTTTAGGGTAGACATAAGTCCTCTCCTTAAACGGTTTTCCATTTCTTCTGTCCAAACAGCATGAAATTAAGTATTAATTAAAGTTATTTTTTCTAACATATTATTTAATCCTTTTAATTTGGGGTGACGAACGGGCTATGATCCCGCATCTTCCATATCCACAATATGGTGCTCCACCAATTGAGCTACCGCCACCATAATACCAAAAGACTTTCTCTTTGTCAAGCTATTTCGCCGGTTTATTATCCGATATATTTCACAATTTTGAATCCATTCCGACCAGCGAATCTGTTCAATATGAGTCTTTCTTTACTTGTCACCGGACGATTAAATCTTCCTCTCCCTTGTTGGATAGTCCCTTCTCTGGTAATTTCAATTGTCAAGTTTCTTGTTCCATTACATTTCATCGACCAGATAGAAGATCTCCTCTGTATGCAAGATTCTTTGTAGCTAATTACGCAATGGCTCATCGCACGTCCTTCCTTATTTTTCAAGCTTAAATTAACTATTATTATGGAGCGGCTAACGGGGCACGATCCCGTAACGTCCACTTTGGAAGAGTGGTATTCTACCAATTGAATTATAGCCGCAATTTATTTTAGTTTTCCAGATCTTTCTTCGGTTCTCCTATTGGATCACGAACGTAATAAAATGAAATATCTCTATTTTGTTCCAAAAGCATTTGAATATATTTATAATCTTTGTTTACTGCTTTTTCATACCACTTTTTAATATTTTTCCACTCTTTTCTTTCTTTTTCCATTTCTTTTTTTATTTTTATATTTTTATTGTAATTAAAATCTTCTTTTCCACCACAAACATTTATTATTTTTTCCATTCTTTCTATTTTATGACTATATTCTTCAATTTCACGTTCAATATCGTTCCAATATCCATATTCTTGACAATTAAGAAAAAGAATATCTAACGCAGCTTTCAATTTTTCTTCCGATGAAACGTCGTATACCTCTTGCTTCTGATATTGATTCCAAATTAAAATTCTCATAATTGTGCTCCTTCATAAATTTTCTCTCACTCACTTTCAACATCATACAAAATCCTTGAACGAATGTCAAGTGATTTCGCCGGTAAATTTTGGAGCTCCATATCAGATTCGAACTGATGCTTCCGACATGGCAAGCCGACGTGCCTCCAGCAACACTTATGGAGCTCCACAACCTCTATAGAATGTCAAAGATCTTCGAGATCATCTTTGGAGGATGTCCCAAAACTAAAAAAGCCCCAAGACTTTCGTCTTTTGGGGCTTGCCTTGGATTTCCAAGCATCATATGTATGGATGCTTCTAAGGCAAGACTCCCCCTCCTGTTTCAACGCCATGACGTTGAACATTATTTGGTCTTACGGGGGTCTGATGCATCGTAAACATTTTTTCTTATCTCTTTTTCTGTATTCTAATTCTTGAAGAAAAACACCTTTTTCTTTCCTCTTCTTTTTTTCTTATACGATATTCAGATTCATTTGTCAAGCTATTTCTTCTATTTATTTTCAAAAAAGATATTTCGGAGACATTTCTTTTGCTGTCAATTTATTATATTTTTCAGATAAAAGCTGGTTAATTCCATCTCGAACCTGTAAAATATCATTAACATTCTCTACAGATTCAATCAATTGTTTTATTTGCTGAAATAATTCTCCTGCATATTCGGCTTTAATTTTTCTATTTGCTCTTTTTAAATTAAAAGAAGCTTTTTTATTTAAATTTTTAATTAAATCATTTGAAACTTCTTCAACTTGTTCTTTTACAAACCATTTTAACATTTTTTCAGTTTCTGAGTCATTTTCTTTTTTTGCTAATTCTACCAAATCATTAATTCTTCCGGTTATCATTTTTTCATGTTTAAGAGTATCTTCTGCTGCTTTTAATGGGGATTTCCATTCAGATTGGGGTTTTTTAAGTTCTGTAAGTTTTGCTCTACCTCCCCTTTCCATAATATATTCACAAAATTTTACAGCATGTTTCAATTCATCTTTAGCTTGTTTACGGAAGAAATCAGCTTCTTTTTTATATCCTATTGACTCAAAATAAGTCACCATAGACATATATAAATATGCAGAAAAGAACTCAGCATTAACTTGTTCGTTTAATGCTTTTTCTATAGATGGTTTTAGCTTATTAGATTTAGCTCTTTTATAATTAAATAGCATTTTATTCCTCTTGCTGTATTGTCAATCCAACTGGAGGAGCGGGAGGAGTAAGATCTGGAATAGTTGCTGAAGCTTCTTCAGAATATCCTGATTCATTTCCTGCCACATCTACAGCTGTTACTACATAATAATAAGTTGTACTATCTGGGAGTCCAATATCTAAATAATTTGGATTTAAAATAGGATCAATATTTGTTTTTGTATATGGTCCTCCAGCAATTAAAGATCTATATACATTATAATGATCAAGATCAGGTTCTGAATTAGCAGTCCAATTTAAACCCATTTTACCATCTACTGCAAAAACAACGGTAGCCAATGCTATTAATGCGATCACTCCGAATAAAATCCATATTTTTTTCATTTTTTAAATCCTTTTTCGCTCTCTTTTTTATTATTCAAAAAAATATTAAAAGACACCTTTAAAATATATCATCATGGAGTTCCTGTTGTCTCACCATCTTCTATCAATGGCATTGAAATATTATATGGTGTAAAATCTGAACGAATCCACCTTACAATCATAAGTGTTCCAGAAGTTGGAGTTACCACAAAATTCATTGGATTATCAAAATCTGGAATACCTCCAATTTCCTTATATTGAGTAACCAGCATTGACGTTCCTTTTGGAATTTGCCATTGACGATTATATATTTTTGCTCCTACTAACTCAGATTCATTAACACTTTCAATCTGCAAATTTGTTTTTGTAATAACGGCAAACTTTCTAGCGGATAAAGTTTCAGTAGTAGGAGCATCCTCTAACTGACGAATACTTCCGTCCCTACCAAATAAAACACATAGTGTTGGAGAAGTCGAACTATTATATACCATTGCAAAATTAGCAGAGACTAGTTCTTGAGTAGGATAACCATCAATTACTGGATATAGCGAAAAATCTGTTGCGAATACCGCAACACATAACACTACTATTACCAACAATATTAGTATTTTCTTCACAACACAATTCTCCGAAGCAAGAAAAAGACCTACTCGTTTCCACCAAGATATCTTCTTCAGTTTTATTTTTTTCAATACAACCGAAGAATAACCAATTGGTTGTTCTGTTGGTTTCTTTTTAGGATTCATCTCTAACTGTAGCGGCTACCCAATAAACCTCTCCAATTGTTAGTCCACCAAAACGAGATGCCTTCAAAGTTCCGGCATCAGTATCTACAAGAAATACTGTAGCAGACTGACCGCTATTACCTTCAGCATAAGTGGCTATATTATCTGCCAAAATACCATCGAAAGGATTTTCCGTTGGAGTGGTTTCTGGAAGAATAGCCAATATCAATTCAACTAATCCAGAAATCGGAGTACCATCTGAATCAAGTGTTGGGAGCGTTACCCGAGCTTCTACCTCTCTGTTAGCTGTTCTTGCCAATGCAAGTATTGGAGCCCCTGGCGGGGTAATATCCAAAAGTACCATTGACGAATAAGTAATGTCTGAATAACCCATTTTATATTTTCTCCTTTTTTAGTACAATATAAATTTATTTTCTAAATCCGAGTGAATAATAACATTTTCTGAATATGCGGATTCATTCCCAGAATTATCAACTGCCGTAACAACATAATATGTCGTAGAATAAACAATATTTCTATCTAAATATTCCGATAATATCACTGGTTCAATATTAATTTTTATATATTCAACTCCTTTGTTTACAGAACGATATACATTATAATGATTTAAATCTGCTTCTATATTATCTGACCAATTTAAAAAGACTTCTGAAATTCCAGAAAAAACAAAAGAAACAGTAAATAATGTAATTAAAAAAGACATGAATAAAATATTTGTATATTTCATAATATTTGCCTTCTTATTATATTCTATTCTATAAAGAAGAGTGATTGTCCTCTAAAAATTTCCTCACTCTATTTTAGCAATTATTCCATCCACAACTCTTGTCATCTGCCTAATATATTTTGCATACCATTCTGGATCTGAATGGTAAGATTTAGATATTAAATAAATAATTTTATTCTTATCAACCTTTTTATTGTTTTTCATATATTTTCTTAAATCTTTATAGTGTTTCTCATTGTCTTCACAATAAAGCAAAAGATAGGCATAATAAAGGATACAATCTTCTATTGAATCAAAACAATAAGCGGTTGTATCCATTAATGTTCTAACTCTAATTCTCTTAGAACATTCTCCAATTTCAATATTAATATAAAACTTATGATATTTTTTTCCATTGCCTATACCAAGTATATTATTTTTCAGAATAGTAATATTGGATATTCCCCAACCAGATTCTACTATTGCTTGAGCAATAATAACATCTGCCGGAATCCCAGTATTCTCTTCTATAAATTTTGAAATTGGAAGAAGTTCTTGAACAAATCCATGAGTATAACCTAAAACAGAGCCTATATCAGATTGTTTTTGTATTTCCATTAAATATGCTATTTTACAATAACTTTTATTAATTTCAGGATCTTCAGAAGATATTACAATGTCTAAAAGTCCTTGAAAGCTTTGTCCTCTATATCTACCTTCTACTTTTTTCTTTGCTCCTCGTTCTATTTGACGACTAGCTAGCTCAAAACCAAGAGTATTGGAATAAGCGGAAGAAACAAACAGAAAAAAAACAAAAGTGAATATTTTCATTTAAATGGAAACCTCTTTTGAATTTGAATTTTGTTTTCCTTCAAAAGAGCATTATATCTTTTCATTGCTTCTTTATTCTCTCCTTGAACTCCAGCAACAATACATAATTTTGTCTTTGCATATATAATTTTATTTGTTGAAAATATTAAATTACCTAAAATTGGGATATTCCTCAAAAATGGAATCCCACTTTTTACATCTAACCTTTTCATCATATTCATCTCACCAATAACAGATAATCTACCAACTACTAAATCTATATTTGTTGTAATATCACGAGATGAAGTTACGGGAACGGTCGTTTGCCTTTCTTCGGGGGCTTCTCTCATTACTTCCGAAATCTTTATTGTGGAGAGTAAATTAACAATCCCATTTTCTTTAACCGTTGGTGTCGCTGTAATATCAACACCAACTTCAATAAATTCAACAATGGGAAACTGAACAGTCCCTGCAATTGTAACTGTATCATATGGCTCTTTAGATATTAATTTTTCAGTTCCAATTTGAGTATCTTTAGTTAGTATTTTAGTATCAACAACAAGCCTTCCGGAACCAATTTTTACAACACTTTCATTAACAAAAGTCCAAATATTATCACCAAATCTTAACATACCACTTATTGTTGCTGCCGTACCTTCTGGAGTATTTAGTAACGGTAAAATAATTGAAAAATCTTGCAAAACATCATCATTTGGAGAAATGGGCTCTTTTGTTATATTTGTACTATTAAGATCATCTCTACCATTTGTAAATTCTACTACAATAACAGTTACTTCAATATTCTCACCAGCTAAAATAGTTTGTGTTGATAAAATATCTGTAAATAGAGTCTCAGTAGTTAAAGTCTCTGTCGTCGCAAAAGCTTGAATTGATAAAAACAAACAAAAAAACAATGTGATAATATTTTTCATGAGAATCCTCTTTTCTATTATACGAAAATTATTTAATATATCCAAGTCGAGTCATCCAGTCTTTCCCATATTTAGCTTCAAGAATAAGTATTTCTTCTTCAGTGAGATCATTAATTGATTTTCCATCACTTATAACAGACAAAACTTTCTCACTTTGAGTTTTTTTATCTATTGATTTTTTACCATTTTTGAAAAGCATAATAATTCCCTCTTCTTATTACTTCTTAAAAATATACAATAAAACCTTTTAATCTAACTCTCCTTTTTCTGGTAATTCTCCATTCTCCACGAAAAACTGCAAATATGGAAGAAGTTCTTTAACCTGATCTATAGTTAAATGCATTCTCGTATTGGCCAAATAATCATCAGGCATTTCGACAGGAATCCATCCTTTAGCAGGACCAAGTATTTTCGGATTTGCATCATTAACTCCAAACCAAACAGCATCTTCTGTAGCTAATGAGCTTTTTTGAAGACTACATGAAATTCCATATCTATCTTCAAATTCAACAATACAAAAACCTCTTTGAGTATGTTTTGTTTGCATAATTAAACCTTTACTTTTTCTTTTAACTTTTGTGCTCTCTTATTGCTCTTTTCTCTTAAATCATCAAATTCACCAAGAGGAATTTCTTTCACATCTGGATGTTTATCAATTCTTTTTCC
>Ga0114918_10005927_pt1 | contig 10413 bp, 4 predicted proteins | sample LantaG_FD_87015 | JGI IMG/M metagenome (GOLD analysis project Ga0114918, IMG submission 87015) | Deep subsurface microbial communities from Baltic Sea to uncover new lineages of life (NeLLi) - Landsort_02402 metaG | ecosystem: Environmental > Aquatic > Marine > Oceanic > Sediment | place: Baltic...
GTTGCCGGATGGAATGAGCCTTCAGCGGGATAGCGACGCAAGCCGGTCGGGCCGGGAGGCCCTGGCAGACCATTCGCGATTCCCATCGCCACAATAGCAGGTCGATTGTCATAACTGGCAAAGTCCGTACGTACCCAATTCCCACCGCTATGGAGACGAAGCCAGTCGGGTTGCTCGTTACTGCTCAGTATTGCTCTTCTTATTTCTTGCGGAGCTCGTGAGATATCAGCACCAATAGGCCTGTTAAGCGTGTCGGTTTCCCTGATATACTCTGCCAATTCTGCCACAGCTTCGGGATTGCTGCCAAGTTGCCACAGTGCAAAGCTTTCAAGGTATCCAAATTTCTCTATGCAGAAATCAATGGTCGCTTTAGCTGCTTCGAATGAACGTGTATCAATGCTAAGTGAAACGAAAATGCCTCGTTGTTCGCATTGCTCAAGCAGCCAAGCGAGGTTTCGGCGAAGTGTATCGGCGTTTTCTTCAGACAAGCGGATTGTGTTTGAAATGAATAGAAAATTCACGCCGTGCGCTTGGAGTCTGTCAAGCCACTGTGCAGGTGTTTGAACCCAGTTTTGAGCGAATAGCTGGGCATCATCCACAAAGCGATAACCGGTAATATTGAAGCCGCGCGGCACGAAGATCTTTCCATCAGGACGCACGAACCGCCCGTCGAGGACAGTCAGCACCGGCCCGTTATCGCCAGCCTGTTCGGCAGCTTTTACGGATGAAAGTGTTGCCGGCAAACACAGTGTGAATACCAGCATCAGGGCGGCTCCAGTTGTCTTCATCAAAAGTTTTCTGAAAGGCATCACGATTATTCTCTTTTCCGTAATTCACTCAAGCTCGGTGCTGCTTCATTCAGGCTCATCGGCCAGCATGGCGCCCTGTTGGGCGAGCGCGGCTTGGATGCTTTCGGCATCCACGTTGCGGACGGGTATCTGCCGATGGGCTGCAATGGCCGCAACCGCGCCGGCTGCCGCGCCTGTCCCCATGCTTATGCACATCACACGATAAGATGCGTGCGCTTCGTGGCTTCCGCTTATGCATCTGCCGGAAAGAACGACACCGTCAATCTCTTCCGGGATCAGGCATCTTAGCGGAATGTCATATGGCCGGGTTTTGGCCGCGAATCCTTCTGCCTGTCCGGCGCCATCAGGATTATGTATATCGACAGGAAATGACGCTCCTCTCACAATGGCATCGGGATGCCGTCGGCCGCTGACCACATCTTCCCTGCCGAGCCTGTAAAGCCCGTCAAACCGCCGTATCTCGCGAATTCCGATAGCAGCGGGCATGGCCGAAATGTAGGCGTTACTGCATCCGGGCGCGTGTTGTTGCAGAAACTTGAGGACTTGGCCGGCCTGCTTCCTGCCTTCGAGTTCAGCACGGGTGAGGTCGCAGATATCCGTTCCGTTGATACGGTTGACCTGTGTGGCATTGATAACCCGGTCGCCTTGCCGGTGAGCGGCATAGGCGCGGACGACTCCCACGCTATCGGGAAGCTCACCATTGCGGCGTCCGGTGTTCACCAGTTCGTGCCACGTATGGCGGCCGATTTTGAGCCTGCAAGCCTCTTCTTCGCAACCGCACAGGAGGCCGTTTGGTTCCACAACGCCCGAAATGCCAAACATGATTGATGCCGGCTGCATAAGGCCGTCGTGTTCGCGTCCCATCGAGAAACCGGCTCCTGCGGCGCAGGCCACATCACCGTCACCCGTTGCATCCACAAAGACCTTCGCCCTGTATTTTCTCATACCGGATTTGCCCGCGCACGTGACGCTCACGACTCGACTCTCCAGCATGTCTGCGTCCACAACGAAGCTGTGCAGAAGCAGATGCGAGCCGGCGCGTTCGAGTTGCTCGGCTGCGGCGACGTCGAACGTTTCAAAATCAACACGGCGCCCGCCGAGCCTTCCTATCAGCGTGTCAACGAGCAGCGAATCGACCGAGCCCATAATCGGCTGGACGAGGGCGGAAATCGCCATCCCGCCCAGGCGACCGTATCTTTCAAGCAAAAGGGTGCGGCTGCCCAATCATGCGGCGAGTATCGCGGCTGCGATTCCGGCAGGCCCGCCACCGCACACAACCACATCGTAGTCCTGATTTACCGGCATAGCGAAAAGTCCTTCTTGATGCAAGAGCCTTGCAGCGCAATGAGCGGGCAGCGTTGTATTACGCGGAGCAGATAATAGTGAGCATAGAGAGTGGCACAGGCTTCCAGCCTGTGTCTTGGTTTTAACTGTTTTCTCAACGTCTAATCACAGGCAAGATGCCTGTGCCAACTCTGTTTGCACAAAGAAAACGTTCACTGTTAACTGCTCCGAGTAATAACATGAAACGTGCAGCTGCAATAACGATTTTATCGTTAGCGTATGAAATTTTCAAGGCTGCTGGCCAAGAAACGGAATAGCCTGTCCAACGGCCGTGGTTGCCGTGGTACGGTTCCTGGCAATCCCAGGATATCCCGGTGGGCGCTATTACGATCTGTATCCCGTGCCAGTTTGCAGCATTCAGCAGCCAATCAAGGTCCCGCGTAACCCGCTGAGCATGAAATGCGTCGCTCTTCGGGATGTGCAATGACTTCGCTGCCGTTTCCCATCAGCGTTGGAAGGAGGCGTATGGTATTTGCACCGCTTTGTGCAAGAGCACTGAGCCATTGATCGGGTGTCATTTCCCACGTCTGCCAGGTCTGGCGCGAAATCACGCCCGGTCCAGTCCGTAAGGGCTAGGGGTTGTGGTTCGGCGACGAAGACGCCGCCCAGCAGCAGGACGACCGAGAAGTGATGCAAGAATCTAGATGAGTTCATGGGGTTCCTTGTTTCTTTATCGTTATTGCTGGGCGCCGTTGTGCGTCGTCACCGTTGGCTTCCTTCGGCCTGTGTTTCGGACAGCAAGCGCGCGGCAGCGTCGAGCCGGCCCCCGACCTGATCCTGGGGCGGCACGTTCCCGTCCAGCGGCACGAGCCAGCCGCTCACCCCCGCATGGGTGTAGGCACGCGGCTCGACCCGCTCGTCGTTGACTGTCGCCAGCGGTTTTTCCGCGAGGCCGACGACGAACAGCAACGTGGCGCGTTCCGCTTCCGCGGGGGCATGCCGCGGGTCGAAATCGAACATGGCGTTGCGCACACGAATCTCGCGTCCGCCGTCCACCAGCGCCCATTGGCTCATCGCCACCAAGCCGTCGGCTTGCACCGTGATCCCGCCGGGCGCGTGGAACCGGCACGCCCGCCAGGAGGGCGCCGGATTCGTGAAGACGAAGGTCTTCTGCCGCGGGAACGCCTGCACCATCAAGGGGTAGCGGCGACCGCGCGGGGCGCTGCTTTCCACGCGCATGCCCGCCTTCTCCAGCGTCCGACCCAGCCCCATTTGCGAGAGCGTCGTGTCCTGCCACATCTGCGCGGCCTTGAACTCGGCGTAGGGATCGGCTCCGTTGACCGTGAACGTGAACGGTCCCTGCTGGTCGCTGTAGGGAGCCCAGTGCGCCGCCAGCGTGTCCTCGCCGCTGCTGTAGGTCACCCGGTAGGCGCCGTCCTGCTCCGAGGCGTCCATAGTCGCGGCGCGGACATGCCGCTGGAAGTTCGCGAAACTGCCGTATTCGGCCTCGTCGCCCATCTCGACGACGAACCCCGAATGACTACCCTGCATCTTCTGCAAATCCTCCACGGCAAGCGGCGTGTCGCGGCGGTAGAAGTTCACGTGAATGAACAGCGCCGGCTGGATCAAGGTCTGCTCGTGGTAGGCTTGCGTCTGCGGCCCGGGGACCTCAAGCGTGACCTCCGCATCGCGCCCGAAGTCGGCCGTCGGCAGCGGTCGGAAGGCTAAGTAGGTCACGCCGTCGCGGATGGTGATGAGCTGGTCCGCCCGCGCCGTCGCGGGCAAGCTCTCGACCTCGCGATCGTCCACGAAAATCTTCCAGTTGGGTTGCGGCTCCTCGTAGTTGAACAGTGCGGCGGTGCACTGCACGCTGGTGATCGGCCGCGGACCGAACGTCCCGCCCAAACGGTTGCGGGGATCGCCGAAGCGGTAGTTCTTGGACAAATCCCCGATCATCTTGATCTGGGGGCGAGCCATCAGAATCAGCTTGTTGCGGCTCTGCCCGACACGGTAGGCGCCCTGCTGGGTGATGTCCCCGGCCTGGTCGCTGCCGATCTGCGTCTGATTGAAGCCGATGCGCAGGTCGAGCGTGCCCACGTCGCGCATGGTCGTGGCGGTACGCGGCTGGCGCCGCCACTGCCCCAGCACGTGAATACGCTGGTTGGTTTCGCGAATGCTCGCCAAGCCGTAGTGCTCGCCCATCCATGTGGTGACGAGATCGCCGTCGGCGACGACCTTCTTCTCCGTCAGGGCGTACCAGGGCAGCGGCTTCTCGTCGATCCATTCGGTCATCCAGGGATCCGCCCATGGACCGGAGAGACTGTTCTGGGCCACGGCGTGCGGCGGATAGTCGTGTCCCCAGGCGCTGATGGGATTAGGGTCTTTCGTTCCCGTCCCGGGCTTGCGCTTGTGTTCCGCGGTTGTTTCCAGGATGTATGCGCCGGAGGGGGTCAGGGCTGGGAGCACGCCCGTGTCGGCGTCTCGCAGCACGCCCTTTTTGGACATGACGTGCAGGATGTGGTAGATGCCATCCTGCACGCCCAGAACGTGCTCGTAGTAGGTGCGGCTGGCGGGTCCCAGCAGCATCCGCAGCCCCGGATGGTACGCCAGGGCAAGGTCGTTCACTGACTTGTTGAGTATGCTCCAGCCCAGCATCCGCTGTGCCAGACCATCGCTGTAATCGGCAAAAAGCTTGTTGCCCGCCAGCGCGATGGACCAGTAGTAGTGGTCGATGTATTCTTGTCCGGCACCCGCGTTCCACGTCCACAACGAGAAGGGGAAGGTGTAGAGCCCGAAGCGTCCGTCCTCTATGGCGTGTTCCGAGCCGATGATCTGACCGCAGAGAAGCGCCCCGGTGACGGCTGTGCTGTTGAAGTTCGCGGTGCTCATTTCGCGGGTGAAGCCGCTGCGGAAAAAGCTCCGGTTGCCGCGCCAGTCGCCGGTCGTTTTGTAGTAAATGTGGCCCTGGTTCCACTCGGCTTTGTTGCCGTCCTTGTCCTGCCCGACCCGCGGATCGTCAACCATCGGGTGAACGAGTTTGCCGGAAACGTTGTCGAACCGGCGGCGGAGAACGGGATCCAGCTCGGTCTCGCGGTCGGGCATCAGCCACGCTGTCCAGTCTCGCAGGATTAAATCCTTTGTGGGTGCCGGCAGCGCGTCGCGGAAACCATGCCATTGCGTCACGGCGTCGGCGGCGGTGAGATGTCCCTCGCAGTAACGGATCGGCCGTGTCTGATTCCAGTCGACCCACGCAAGGTACACCGCATAGTCCATCTCCTCCTGCGGCAGCTCGATATCCTGCGGCCGCACCCTGCGTCCAGTGCGTTCGGATTCCGCCGCGACCGCCTGTTGTCTGAAGCCTTGGATTGCGCGATTGACAACATACGACGGGGTGAGGCGGTAGTAGAACGGCAGCGCCGCGTCCTGCCCGCCCAATGCCAACAATTGCCGAACATGTTCGTACTGCCACTCCGGCATCCAGTCCGGCCGGGCCAGGAACTGCTCGTTCAGCTCTTTCACCTTCTCTGGGCCGGGCACCACGGCGGTCGGCGTGCCCAGGGGGTTGCCCCTGTGCCGGTCGGCCAGCGCCGCCACATCCGTACGGGGAGGCAAATCGACCGTTACGCCCGGGCCGGGTTTTAAGGTCACGACCAATTGGGGCTTCTCGATCACGACGGCGCGCGTTCCGGCGCCGACTGTGAACTCGTAGGGGCCGTTGAAGTAGCGGTGGTCGTAGATTTCCCATTTGCTGACGATGAAGCCGCAATCAGCCAATTGCCGCAGCCGGTCGCCGATGGTAGCCCCGAACTCGGGATCCGTCAGCACGGCGGTGACATCCATGCGTCCCGCGGGTTCATAGGAACTGACCTCGGCCGGTCCCAGTTGCATTGGATGGCGGTCTTCGTCCGAATCCGTCGCGCCGAAACGCTTCCAGTACACCGCGCCGTTGACGGCTGCGTTGTAGGTCGGGCCTATCTCTGGGTCGGCGGTCCACGGCTTACGCAACAGATGCGCCACGGCGTGCCAGTTGGGACGTATGTTGCGGTATAACTTGTCGCAATCCCAGTTCATGCGGTAGCGGTAGCCGTCGGGCGAAGGGTAGTCCACCTGACCCTGCGGCCAGATTTCCTCGTCGCGGTAAGGCAGCACCAGCTCGACCTTCTCGATCACCTTTCCGGCGGCTAAGGCATCGGCGATCCGCTCCGCAGCGCCGGGAAAGCGCACCATGAGGTTGCGGTGGATGGCGTCGAACGCCAGCGGCCCTGGGGTTTTGCCATCCCATACCGCGGTCTGTCCGCGATCTTTAACCACGCTGTCAACCTGCTGGCGGGCGCCATTTTCCGCCACGGGAATAGTCGCGTCCCAATGGGCGCGAAACCCGCTGATTCCGGCGCATTCGGGCTGTTCGATGATGAGTGTTTCGGCGGCGAATCCAGTCGCTGTCAACAACGATGTGCAGGCGATGATCACGAGAGTGCGTTTCACAAGAGTGTCCTTTCGAGTCTATAAATGATGGATTATGCGTTTTATCAGTTTTCGGCGATGGCTTGAAGCACGACTCTTGCCGCTGCTTCTGCCCATACTTCGTGCCCCTTGTTTGTTGGATGGCAGTTTTCCTCGTTGAAATGGAACTCAGCCCAGCGTCGTCCGTTCTCCGTTGCCTTAAGCACGGCGGTGCGCATGTCGACAAATGGCACCCCTGCTTCGGCGGCTGCTGCCCGCTGGGCAGCTACAGTCTCGTCCAGATGCCGAAAGAACGGTTTGGGGGGCTTGTCGCCGCCGGTGGATACCAGCACCACATCAGCGTCATAACGCTTTCGTATCTCTGTTGCCAGCGTCGTCAAAGCCAGTTGAGTCTCTTCAGGTATCAGAAAGTGATGGGAGCAGTCATTTGCGCCGAAGGCAACCAGCACCAGGTCGGGTTTGAAAGGTTCCAGCCAGTCAATGCGCCCGAGTCCCTCGTAGCTGTTCTGTCCACCTATTGAGAAGTGATGCACCGTGAACTCCGAACCGGTATATGCTTCGCCGAGTCGCTTGACCAGCACCGCGCCCCAGTTTGCTTCGGGGGTTTTCGCCCCGCCATTCCAACCCGGCTTGACTTCGCTGATTGAGTCGCCGTACAAAACGACGCGTACCGGCTTCTTCGCGGCAATAAGTTGTTGCGTGCGCGGGAGCATCGGCTTGTCTTCTTCGGGGGGAGGAGTGTCCAATGATAAAGCTGCCGAAAGCGCGGCGAGAGCGAGAAATAAGGCAGCGCACAGAATTCTCATCAAGTACTCCTTTGAAACTGTGGGACAGGCACCATTTTCCGGTGCCGCACTCGAGCCTTTATGTGAATCACTTAGCGGAAAATGGATGCCAGTCCCCAGTTTTGCGCAAGCTCTTCTTGCTTCGAGACTAAAGGGGTGGGGCAGTCCATAGCCCGGCGGGGCAACGACGGGTTAATCGCTTTAGAAATAAGCGGGCGGATGATTGCCATCCGCCCGCTTGACGTTTACCGCAAAGGCGTTCTCTCATCCTTTGCGTCTCTTGGGCATGCAAGAGAAAGGGGTTATTCTTCTACTTCGCATTCTGTTCCCAGCAGGTTGCGGACCGTGATTAAGTCTTCGAGGTCGATGCTGTCGTCTTCATTCACGTCGGCTTGCCAGTTGTTGCCTTCTTCGACGTCTGTAAACAGCCGGTTACGCACGAACACGAGGTCGAGCAGGTCGACCTTGCAGTCGAGGTTGGCGTCGCCGGGAATCTGCCACGTCGGTCTGTCAGGCCAGGTAACTTCGAGTTCGGTCGCGTTGCTGGTGATGATTACCGTGTAGCGGTCTTCGGGAACGCCGGTCAGTTGCATCAGGGCTGCGTGCGTCTGGGTCGGTCCGGCGAACTCGGTCGAGCCTGAATCGACGCCGTCGAGCACCTGCCACGCTATCTTGCCGAACGCCGGCGCGTTGGTGTTCCATTCCACCGTTGCGGTGCCGTTTTCGTTGTCGGTTATGACGACGTTGCTGATGACGATGTCTGCCGGCTCGTAGTAGATGCTCGTCGTTGCCGAGCCGACGTTGCCTTCGCCGTCCTTGACCCATGCGTAGAGCGTAATCATACCGGGTTGACCGGTGATTTCGTAGTTCGCCGGCTCGGCTTCGAGCCAGTCTTCGCTGATGAGCTCGGGCTGGTCTTCTTCCGACTCTGCAATGAACCAGCCGGTGATTCCGGTTTCGCTCATTGTTTGCGCGGTGAGCACTACGTCAACGGTGCTATCCTTCGTGAACAGCTCGCTTCCGGTCGGTCTTCCTGCAACGCTGAATTCGGTTATCCAGGCGGCTTGCAGTTCTGCCGTGGTGACTGCGATCTGGGAGAAGGAGGTGAGCGGTACGGTCGTGATGGTTTTCGCCACGGTGTCAACCGCCGCCGTTACGTCGGTCATGATGCCGCCGGAGTTGACGTGCACTCTGAGGTCGTCTTCAACGAGACCGAGCGTGCCGGCGAGGTAGTTATCGTAGCGGATGGTCAGCGTAACGCTTCCGCCGCCGAAATCGAAGGCTGAAGCGTCTGCGTCGTAAAGGGCGATGGTCTGCGATGCATCGACCCAGTCGGCTTCGTCGCGGTCGGTCGCCAGCAGAGCGATAGACAGCGAACCGCCGTCAACGCCGCTGAAGTTCAGCCGCATGGAGTTGACGAGGTCGATTGTTTCGTCTGCTGCATCTTCGCCCCAGTTGACGGCACTGCTGCCTGCTTCCACGTCGAGCGCGGGCAGGATGAGCTTGCCTTTGTTCTCGGCGAACCAGCCGAAACGCCCGGTACCGAAATCGCTGCCGTTATCATAAGTGTTGGTTATTGTCGTTACGCCCGACATATCGAGCATACGCTCGACCCCGTGACCGTCGGCTATCGCGCGGCGGCTGTTATCGACGTTTGCGATATCGACTTCACCGTAGCCGCGGAATTCCACATTGAAAGTGCGTGCGGTTGCGGCAGCGTAGCCGGTGCTGCCGACCCTCAGCGTGCCGGTGCCGGTTATGAGACCGGTGTTGCCCTCGACGTCGCCGAAGTTGTAGTACGCGGCCCGGTTGCTGTCGCGGTGGCGTGCTCCAACGTTAATGCCTCCAGTTTCATGCAGCGAGTGTTCAAGAGTCCCGCCGGTGTGGTTGATTGTCCCATTCCACATTGACAGGTGGTTGGTTATGGACACGCTGCCCCCTGACAGATTAAAGACCTCTGTTCCATCGGTGGTCTGCGTGAGCAGTTGGGCCCCCGAGACGCTGCCGCCGGTTACGGTGAATGTGCCGCCGGAGTTGATCTGCGAGGCAGAGCCAAGTCCAAAGGTGCCGTTATTGACTGTTATGACCCCGCTGGCTGAGACCGTAATACCGGGTCTGCTGGTGGTGGGCATGTAGTCGCCGCTATTCCAGATTAGCTCGCCGCCGCTGACATTCATCCTTGTGGCGAAGCTGCCGGTCGGGGCGAATGTTACCCGCCCATCTCTGACCTCTAAAATTTGGCTTGCAGCACCTGGCGGTTCTACCATGGGCACGCCATGATTCTCAGGCCAGTTTGAAAGCCAGCGGTTGTTGAATGGTTCTTCTTCTGAGTAATCGGCATCCCAGTCATTCTCCGAGCCATCCCAGAACCAGACACTTCTAAAATCGCCGCGAGCGGGTGCCTAAACGGTCATCGAATGGGTGGACCCGCCGCTGTGCAATACCAAGTCGAATGCCCGTCCGTAACGGTCATCACCAGCCAAGTTGACAGTGAACGTAATGTCATGGATAAGACCGAGTTCCGTTGGCTCTGTAGTTTCGTCGATGTCTTCTCCCGACACGCCGTGTTCAATCCAGCTTGCGACTTCTTCGTCGGTCTGCCATCGCACACGAATTGTCCCTACGTCGCCTGTTCGGCTTGTTGCGGCTTCAACGTTGCTTATTTCGGGCAGCACCCAGCCGGCTATCGTGCGCGGTCCTTCACCGGCAACTGAGTTTTCGCTGTCGCGCACCCAGCCGTAAAGGTTATAGACACCGTGTTCGGGCAGTTCCCACGACGTTATCGGCGCGGTTTCCCAGTTCGGGTCGTCCCATTCCGGTTCATCGGGAGCGAGTGTCAGCATCCATCCGGTGATGGTCTGTCCGAACTTCGGCGAGCCGGTGAGAACGATGCTGACGACCGGGTCGGTCGTAGTTTCAAAGCCGTCTGCTACGGTGAACTCGGAGACGAAAGTCTCGTCGGGTATATCGGTGTCGTAGAAGATGCTCGCTTGACTTACGTCCATCGCGCCGGTGTCGTCTTTCGCCCAGGCATACAGTATGACCGTGCGGCTTCCGCCGGGGATGACGTA
>Ga0114918_10005928_pt1 | contig 10413 bp, 20 predicted proteins | sample LantaG_FD_87015 | JGI IMG/M metagenome (GOLD analysis project Ga0114918, IMG submission 87015) | Deep subsurface microbial communities from Baltic Sea to uncover new lineages of life (NeLLi) - Landsort_02402 metaG | ecosystem: Environmental > Aquatic > Marine > Oceanic > Sediment | place...
TGTGTCCGCAGAAGGAGAATAATAAAAAAATCTGACGAATCTAAAGATACTAAAAAGAAAAAGAAAAAGAAAGTTGTAGTTAATACAGCTATAACAGAAAAACATAATGCACCAAAAACTGCTAAAATTATAATGGGATAATATGTACGACGAAGCTAAAAATATAATTGAACCTGATCTATACGATGCGTTAATTGAATTATCTAAACAAGATGTCATAGTTAAAAGTGTAGTTGATAATTCAAACAATGAAGCTAAATTAATTAATTCATTGGTTGCAGCTATAGTATGTATTACTGAAAGAGAATTAACTAACGCAGAGAAAATCAACACTCTCTTGAAATCTAATCCAGAGGTTCAAAAAATACTAGAGAGAAAAAATGATCAGGCTCTGTTATCCGCATCAAAAAGTTGAAGATAGGGAATTGGTTCATTTTGTAACTAATACGCTTATCTCCAATCTACAGCCTAAAAAAGATCTAGTATTAGTCTCCGATGAATTAAATGAAGAATGTAAATCATATATATCTTCTAGATCAACAACAAATTCAATGGACAGACATTTCTTATCATTCCTAGAGTCTAAATCAATAGTATCCGCAGAATATATAGATATAGAAAAGGTAATGGATCAACCCCTCCAAAATATTGTATTAATCAATTTTGATTCTATGGATTCATCTATTCTTAAATGTTTAGTGAATAAGAGTAAGAAGACTGAGATCATAGGAGTGTCCAATAACCATACAGATTATTTTAGTAAACTATTAAATGAGGTATATCATTATAAATACAATGGTTTTTCAAATGATCAGATAATAGTTCTTATGTCTCTCGAATATAATTGCCCGCCTGTTATGATTTCCAAGTGTCTTGACAATGTTAAACTAAATGAATCAAACATTAAGTTAAGAACGGTAGAGTACATAGAGGATATCATACCCTACTTAAAACATTGAATAAACTAAAAGGATTATATTATGAAAGCTATTGACAATTTTTTACAAGAAGAAAGAAGTTTTGCCAAGAAGAATTCTGTGAAAGCAGTAATCAAATGCCCTCTTGGTAATATTCTTATAATGAGAAGAGCCAATGATGATGGCGGTGGTGGTCAATGGGATATTCCTGGTGGCGCTATAGAAGATGGTGAAGGTCAAGTTGAAGCACTCAAACGTGAAGTGTTTGAAGAAACTGGATTGACTATTGATAAGGTAGCCAAAATTAAAAAAGTTACTTTGAAGATACCAGAGAGTGGAGTTAATTCAGATATGAATGTATATTCTGCTACTAGTTTAAAGACCGGTGTTAATCTTAAACCGGCTACATGGAAGGGTTCAGATGGTAAACCCGAGCACACTGAATGGAAGTGGATTCGCTACAAAGTCGATTTAGAGACCCTACCGATGTTAGATCAGTTAAAGGATATTCTTTTAAGTAAGTTAATGTAAAAATAAGTCCAAAACTGTAAAGAACAAATTAAAAAGATTTAAAGATGGTTTAAGATAAATACACACAAAGGAGAACATTATGTACGATCAAAGTCTACCGCAAATGGGTGGTCAGCAACAAGTAGTTATGATGACACCAACGCAAGCTGAATTAGATGCAGCTGCTGAAGTTAAAAGACAAGAGTTTCTTTCTGGTAACTCAGTAAAGATTGATGAAAACGTAGGCGAAGTTATGCCTGTCGCAACAGTAATCGCTGAAGAAACTATTGTTAGACTTAGCAAGAATCAAAAGCTAAGAATGGCACACAAGGGATTTGATGAACTTGAATCTACTTGGAAGACTGCATCTTCATATGAAGAAGTTGCTGATGGATCTACAACTGTATATCGTTATGTAGCACCTGGTGAAGTTGGTGTTGATAATGGTGATGAAGTTGTTGAAGGTCAGGCTAGACCAACTAACGCTAGAGCCGATAATGATGATGGTATTGTTATAACTGACAATGGTACTTTCACTAAAGTTGAAGGTTACATTGGTAAAGATTGGGAAGATAATGATATCGGTCCTTTCGAGTCATATCAATATGATGGTAATGCAAGTTCAAGTTCTGCAAATGATGGCTTAGTAGGTCCTAATGTTACATCAATGGCAGCTGAATATGCAATGGATCTTATTGTTGACACACCAGGAAAAATTGGTGGTGCTGATATGAGTGAATCTAATTACCTAACTATTCCTGGTCGTTCAGTTAGAACTAGTTGGACTCATATTGCATTAATAGCAATGATTGGTCAAATCGCAGACGGAACAGTTGTTAAGACTGAACTGACTATTGATGACCTGCTTGATGCTGGTGTTCCTGCAACTATGCTTGTAAGTGATAATCTGACTGATTATCAAGATGATATCGCTGCTACTGGTGTAGCAACAGCGGTAGATACAATCCAGAAGATTTCTCAGATTGTACATGATGCTAATTAAGTTTAGCTAACGAACCCACAGGGCATCTTGGATGTATCGTATGATACATTCAGGGTGTCCTTTTTTTACGAGGAGAAATTGTGAAAATCCTAAGTATAATGGATAGCCTTTTAAAGTTAGGTGTACATGTTTCAGGTAAACAATATGAATTACTGAAGTGGCGTCTTTCACCAGAAGGTAAAAAATATTACACTCGTCAAGAAAATAAGGAATTTTACAAGTCTTTGAAGAAAGGCAATCTAGATATAGTTGATGCTATAAGAAAAGAGAAACAGGAAAGGATCAATAAATTGAAACAACAACTAATGAAAATTGTGATCGTATTATTTTGCCTATGCATTGCTGGGTGCTATACTATTCCAGAAACCAAAACATGGGATGTAAATAGTTTAAAAGATTCGGAGCGCACCTTTAGAATCAAAGAACAAACAATAAAGGTAGACGGTAAATGGGAATCAGTAAAGTTTGATGAAGGATGGTATATAGTAAGTCAAGATCATATAAAAACATTCAATGAAAATCAAGACGACTTAATATCAGTATTAACCCAATTAAAAGAACGTAAAAAATATGAAATGTTTGCTGGTGGCACAGGCGTCCTTGTTTTATTACTATTTACAGTGTTGAGGAGGAGAAAAGATGGCTAACTCATTCACCAAAAAAATATCAAGCGGAAGATTCTTATTAACTATTACAGCTGGTGCATGCTTCATGACATTCACAGCAACTATATGTTATATATTAATTAAGTTGATTGATCAGATTAAAGTTACTGATGTGTTACCATACTTATCAGCGATGCTATTAGTTTTATCAAACATCTTTACATTCTATTTCACTAAGAAATCAGAGAACGGAAACAGTGACCACGGAACTACCAAGTAACGAATTAGAATTAACAGAACTAGAATTAAATAGAATATTTTTTGGATCTGAAGATTCGGTTGAGGACGATAATGTTTCATCCGATATTAGTGATGATGATTTCATAGAAGATCATATAACCAAGAATATAGAAAAGAAAACTATTAAGCTAGATTCTATTAAGCCAAGGAAATCAAACAAGCCTCAAAAATTAAAACGAAAAAATAAACCAGCTGATTATAAAGAAGATAAATTAGAATCTGATGAGCCTAAAGAAGTAGAAGGGGAAGTAGAAAAACCTAAACGAGGAAGACCGGTAAAATGGACACCTGAAAAAATAGCTCAGAAGAAAGAAGAGAATAAACGAATTGCTAAACTTAAGAGAATAGAAAGGCAAGAGCGTTTAAGAATAGCCCAGCTATCAGGTAATCTACCAACAAGTGAATATGAGAAGAACCAAAAGATTGAACGAGCTGTAAAGACTCAAGAGGAAATTGAGAAACATATAGTTGAAAAGCGAACTAAATTAAAAGAGGCAATTGGTAGACAGAGTGTTGTAATATTGGATAGGAAGAGTAAATGTAAAGAACATTTATTTAAAGTTAATCGTTTAGAAAGTACAACGAATAACCCAATAACAGCATGTGTACATTGTTCTAAGGAAAGAGTTTTTACGGCACATGAATGGCGATCATATATAGTGAAACATAAGGGAGAGTTATGAGCGAAGAAGTAATGAGTGAAAAAGAATTAGATCAAATTGAAGTTGAAGCAACTAAGGAAGTTAAAACTGTAGATGAGATTAAAGAAGAAGCTGTCATAGATGAGCGTGAGCCCATTGTTAATGACAAGTCTGGTGATGATGAAGTTAATCTAGGCGATCTAGGAACTTTCAAAAAAGCCAGTGAAGAAGATATGAGTGATGTGTTTGCAAAGCTACCAGAAACCTTATTCCAACTTAAAACGTGTTTGTTTAAAGTTACTTATATAAATGAAGGTACCGGTAGATTTACAGCTGAATTAATGAATAAGTAATTAGCTTTTAAACTACAGTTTCCCAAGGGAATACTACCCACTCTTCTTCTTTGGCTGTCATATCATAATAAGAAGGCATTATTGTAGCATTTTCTTTTATAGCTACTGTTACGGTCTTGATTTGAGCTGGTGTCGATTTCATAAGTAGATCAATAACTGCTTCTATAGTTAATCCAGAATCAACAATATCATCAACTACAAGAACATTCTTGTGTTTGATAGAAACAGATAAACTGCCGATAACAGGTCTTGCATTTCTAGTACCTACACCAGTATACATCTTTGCGGGTATCATTGTTACTTCATTAATACCCAACATATCAGATAGTATTCTAGCAGGCACCATCCCACCGCGACCTATTGATATGATAACATCAGGTTTGAAGTTAGATTCTTTTAATTGTTCTGTTATTTTAGATAATGATTTCTCAATATCTTTCCATTTCAAATGTAATTTTTTCATTTATAATTCCTTAAACAAGTACAAGTTTTATTTTACTTTCATAAAATGCTGAAGATTCTCTACCGTTAGCTATAGCCTTATTAGAAGAATCTAATATTGGTTTAGCCTTTTTAGTTGAGATTTTTTGGTATGTTATATCAGATCCAGTTTTAAATTTTTTACCTATCTGTATATCATCAAACACTACTACTCTATTCTGGTTGATCGCCATCGTCCATCTCCTCGTCGTCCATTATATCATCAGGATCATGTAATTCAATATCCGTTTCAGCTTCATCATCTTCTATGTATTTAGATAATGATTTTTTCTGTTCGGGTGAGTTACCTTCAATCTCATCTCTAAGTCTATCAAGTTCTTCCTTAGTAGGAACATCTGATACTTCTTGTGCTGATAGTCCATCTTCTATTCTCTGGCATGTTTCACATGGATGGACAATACCGCTTATAATGATTGCACTATTCTTCCTGAGACACAATGGGCAAGATATACCGTGACCTGATTTATCTTTAGATTTCTTTAATGTCGGTCTTCTTTCAGGATCTTTATTCTTTGTAACAGTACCTTCATCAGGAGTATCAAACATACCGCCGAGATTTATACCTTTGAGCGCAGATTGAATTTTCTTTTGTCCCTCCTGGTAAGCAATAATATCGAGTATGTTCTGTTCAGAATCACATTCGTTTAAAACTAATTTACATTTACCACCACGATTAGACATCTTCTGTATATAATCTGTAATATCCATAGTCGTCTGACCATTGAAATTAAACTGCTGTCTTGACTCTGGTCCGATTATGATATGCAGAACATCTTCTCCATCTACCTTCTCACCAAATACTATCATTACTAATTCCTTTATTTATTATTTCATTAAAATTTGATTGAAAGAACTACCGAAAATTGTAAAATCAATTGACATCGGAACTAACCACTTCAAGTTAGGATGACAATTATCAGGAAGATCAAACGGATCACATATCTGATAACCTTCTTTATCTATTGTTTCAATTTCGATTGCTGAAATGTATACATCTATATTCCAGTCTCTATCTATATTTTGTAAAGTTGTAATAATCTGCCACTTGTTAGGATCTATTTTCAAATCAAGCTCAGTGTTTACAATCTTAGACATCTCTACCTGATCTATCCCAGTATTAACTTCAACCAGTAAACCATCTAGTTTATCATTCTTAACTTGCTTTAATAGTATAGATTTTAGATCTTTTGAATATATAAGACAAAGACTAAAATTCTTTTTGAAATCCTCGGACATTTAAAACTCCTTTAAATTTATTCATATAATTAAAATCCACTTCAGCAAAATATGGCTTCAATTGCATGTTCTAAACTAGTAGAATGGCGTATCTTCCTTTTGTGCATTTCGGTTCCTACGAGAGCATGTTTCTCTCTCAGCATATCAACATCAACATTGGATTGCTCCAATTTACATAATCTATATGTATGATGGATTCTATAATGTAAATTTAATAGATCACGCTTAGATGATTCTATAATCGTTGATTCAGTTATTTGATCTAGTTTCATTTCGTTTCAGGCAATCCTGTATGTTTAGTTTCGGCGAAATCATCAACATCTCTAACACTCATTGAATCAGCTGCATCCTTGACTGCTTTAGATGGATTTTTTAACTTACCATCTTGAGTCGCAGAAACCATACCAAAGAATTTTTGTTGTGATTTGGATACTGCCTTTTCATTCAGCATATCACTTACCATTTTAAATTTGCTATTTAGCATGTATATATCCCCAAACCTACATTTAATAAATTTTGTTTTGAAATTTTACCGCCAGGAATAGGAGTTGTTTTTGCTTTAACTACTTTACCTGCTAAAGATAGTTGTTCGCTAGGTGTACCCTTTTTGATTTTCTTGATAACCTTTTTAACTTTTGGCGCATCAACTTTAATAGCTGCAGGAGCAGGTTTAACTTTTCTAACTACAGGTTCAATAGCAACCTTCTCGATAACGAGTTCTATTTCAGGAACTGCATCTGTCACTGGTGCACCAACAGGATTTCTAAAATGGTCAGCGAAATATTTTTTAGTTTTTCTTTCAACAAATTGACCGCATCCGCATTTACATAAAGGTAATTCTTTTTTTCCTAAACCAAACATTGTGTGTCCTCCGATTAATGTTCTATTCCGCCTTCTTTTTCCATCTTAGCTAACCTAGTATAATAATCAGGCATTTCAGCTAAATGATCTAACGATATTTTCTTAGCTATTCTTTTACAATCTGAATGTTCAAGTTCAACTTTAATACCCATAGCAAGTTCTTTAGGATCAACATCTTTTTCAGTTATACCCTTTTCATTCATTCTGCCCTGTCTCAATAGTTGAGCAGCTTTAGTTGCTAAAAAATAAAAAATTGATTCAAGTTTATGAACATCTACACCCATTGATTCAGCCAATGAATGAACAGCAGAATCTTTTGGATTTGGATTTTCCATTAAGAAATCAGCTACCTTATTAACTAAAGGATTTTTTGTCCAATCAGAATCAGGAGATCGATTTAGAGCTTCGCTTACAATTCGATATGTATCCATGATATTGATCCTTTTAATTTATTCTAATCAGAAGAATAAACAAAAAAATAAGTTGGATAACTTATTTTTAATATGGTACTCGGGAGAGGAATCGAACCTCTACGCCCTTACGAGCAGCAGGGCTTAAACCTGCTGTGTCTGCCATTTCACCACCCGAGTATAATGTTTATTTTTTATTCCAATTAGTTTGGAATAAATATTTCCTAATCATTAATTAATATATATACTTCTTATTTCCTATTTAAAGTGGGGCACTTAGTAAATATAAAGAGTCATCTTTAAGTAAACTAAAATATTACTTTAAAGATCACCCTTCTCTAACATAAGTGTAATATCAGGATACACAATAGATAATCGCTCCTGTTCCAATTCCTTAAGTAAAATCTTCCCTAATTCCTGACTAGTCTTATGAATGTCCTGTTCATCTTTTGGGAATCTAGGATAGTTAATAAGACCGATAATGAGACCAGGTTCATTCCCATTAGTATAAATATAGTTAGTTTCTGTGAAGGTTAAACCCAAACCAATTTTATCACAATACTTCTGACACACATCGAACGCATATATTTTCCTACCGTTTAACTCAGTATTAGTGATATGTTGATTATATGCAGGTCTCAAACCTACATAAATATTAGCATAATAAGTTGGACAAGACATCATAATTAACTAACCCATTCTATATGTTTGCATAACCATATAATTATTTCTATAAATTTCCATAATCCAAGAATAGCAAATACAAACAAAAAAATTGTTATCTTGATCCATGATTCAAATACACCTTCAAACATTATTAACTCCTATTGTATCACAAATCTGATGTGATAGCTCTTCTGTTCTTTTTAGTTTTCCTAATCTTTTCTATCGTTTCAAATCCTGGTTGACCTAATATGCCATCAGCGAATCCATAATCTACAGCTTCTTCAGCAGTAATCCACCAGTCAATTTTCTTATCCATATATTTTCTGATATAGCTAATGATTTCTTTTTCATCACTACCTTTTCTTTTAAAGAAAGGTCCATCTATACATCTAGATGCATATATCTTAAGCATCTTCTCATCAGCCTTTTTACATTCCTCGATGTCACTGTATACTACTTTACAAGCACCACCAACATATATACTACCTAGGTGAACCATAAAGTCTGTATTAGGCATCAGTACTCTTTTATCACAACCCTGAACAGTAATACTACTCATTGATCTTGACCAAGCATGTGCTAGTATTGTAGTTGGTGATGGCGAAGCCATTAAAGCATCATAGATAGAGATACCATAATTCCAATCACCACCCATAGACATTTGTTGGATAAGAATATTTGTTTGAGATAAAGAGTTTAGAATATTTAAATTTTTAAGAAAGCTGCTAGCCATTCTATAATCTACACCTGGTTCTTCTTCTAGATCATCTTCATACTCAGAATGGAGATATATCTCTCTGGATCTAATGTTGATTCCAAATACGTGAACATCGTGTATTAAATGCCGTGTTGTGGCAAATGTTTGTCTTACTTTTGTAGATTTAGTCATTTCAGATCTCCTTTAAATTTTATTCGTGCAGTTATATTTCCGGATCTTATATAATATTTCTAGCTGTGTAATCGCCTTCCCATTCTTTGATCTTATCAACTATCATGTTACATATTTTCTTATCATTAAAATAACTAGTATGTGATGATATCGGTTCCCAATTATTGAATTTCCACCACTTAGTGTTAACTAATTTATTTTCTACATGACAAAATGGAAATGGATATGCTAATAAGTCATGCTTATGTATTAAATTAAATACAGGTTGAGAGTTAAGCATACAATCAATAGGGTGCATACCTTGTAAATCTTCAACTAAAGCAGCTGGGCTCCCACATATTATAGATGGTGATCTCTGTAGTAGTGCTAATATACTTCCTGCACTATGCCCTATGTAATAATCTCCTTCAGGTATGTCAACATCTAATCCGTTTTTAATAACCATTTGGTAATCTAACAGTACTTCACTTACCCATTTTCTAAATGTTGAATAAGGAAGTCCTGTATCTGGAAGTTTAAAAGTATGTTGCCAATTAACCCACTCGACCTCAAACTCAGGTAATTGTTTTTCCAGAGCTTTGAATAGATAATGATCTGGTCGGTCATCATTAAATAAACCAACACCAGGAATAACTACTATCTTTTTCATTTATAGTTCCTTCGTCTAACTCACTTTAAAGGTCTAGTTGATTTGTAAGGATGCCCAGCAGGTAAGTTACCGGTGAGACCCCACTTCCATGCCAGATAGCCTTCTATCTTCAGTACTATATTCGTATCAGAGTTCTCTGATAGTACAAACTCAGCTAGGAAGCCGTCTATACTCCAATTAGGACCATCAGTCCTGCCACCATGTATGTACAGCTCAGCAGCAGCACCTGCTATTGAAGTCCCAGTGTCATCAGTGTCTGTGATGATAGCACCGTCAATTACTAGAGCTACATTAGTACCGTAGTTCATCCTGAGTTCATAAATAGAAGGACCGGGTCTATGTCCTGTCGAGTTATTGATGCTGGCACCCCAACTAAGAACGTCGTAAACTTCAGGAGGCATGTTAGCAATTTGACTGCGCAGCGCAATCCCTTGATACTGTGCTGGTTGAAGCCCCAATAATCCAGCGTCATTATTGGCAGCTGAATCCCAACCACCCACCTTGAAGAGAGCAAAGTTACCACTCGCTAAGTAGTTAGTAAGGTCCGCCACTAGGTTTTTCTTGTAGGTAGTAGCGTCTAATACGTTAGAGCTATTAAGCGTACGGCTTCCAGTAGACATAGCGAATACGGGGATGTTGGAGATAGGTGTTTTGGCGTGGATGTCATTACCGCTCTTGTCATCAATCTGTAATACTTGGGACCCATCAGACGTTGTTATGGTATTTGTATCTGAGGCATCATACCAAACGTATAACTCTGGGTCATCTAAAGGCTCAAAATAAATACTAGGTATCGTAGTAGTCGTTGTTGTGGTAGTTGTAGTCGTGGTTGTTGGTGTGACGTCAACTATAACGCTACCGCCAGCCGTAAA
>Ga0114918_10005929_pt1 | contig 10412 bp, 6 predicted proteins | sample LantaG_FD_87015 | JGI IMG/M metagenome (GOLD analysis project Ga0114918, IMG submission 87015) | Deep subsurface microbial communities from Baltic Sea to uncover new lineages of life (NeLLi) - Landsort_02402 metaG | ecosystem: Environmental > Aquatic > Marine > Oceanic > Sediment | place: Baltic...
ATGACAAGAGAGACCACCCCACCCCCCCCCCTCTCCCCACACACACACACACACTTCACTCCTCCTCCTCCGCCTCCTCAGGCGGCCCCTCCGGCGCCTGGCCCACCACCACGCCCACCGGCCCCTCCCCGACCACCCAGCCCTGCGTCACGCCCGTCTCGCCGACCTCCACCCGCGTCAGGATGGCGCCCAGGCCGCCGGCCCGGAAGAGCGCGCCGACCGCCAGGGCGTCCAGCGCGTTGGGGGCCACGCCCCGGGCCGCCCGCTCGGCGCAGCCCCACAGGGTCGCGGGGCCGAGGCTTGTGATGACCAGCCCGCCGCCCCGGTCGTCCGGCGCCGTGTCCGGGTCCAGGGTCGCCGTGGCCGACAGGGCCCACCCGTTGGCCACAAAGACGTCCAGGAGGGCCTGGACGGCCGCCCGCACCTCGCCCATGGTGGAGGACGGCGTGGGCGGCCTGGGCAGGACAAAGGTCGCGCCCTGGAAGCCCTCCTTCATCATGGCCAGCATCCTGTCGCCTGCCGCGGCGGCAACCAGGGTCCGCAGACCGGCCGGCGGCGGGAGCGGGGTTTCGGAGGAGCCCGGCGGCGCGGCGGCCGCGGACGCCGCTATGTCCTCACTCACCTCCGTGCCGGCCGGCCGGGCGTCGCCCCCCCCCTCACCACCGTCCGCCCACCCTTCCTCCGCCTGCACGGGGGCAGCCAGCATGGCGGCCGCCCCCTCCAGGGCGGCGTCCAGGGCTCCCCACTGGGCGTGGGAGATGAAGTCAAAGTAAGGGGCGGAGGTCAGGTCTCCCTGGGGCGGGCGCGGCTCGGCGGCGCCCGCGCCTTTTCGGAGGGCGATGTACGGCTCCCACGCGTCCGCCCGGAGCTCCCAGAAGGCGGCCTGGAAGGCGGACATGGGGTAAGCGGGGATGGTGTCGGCCAGGGCGTCGTAGGGCGACCGCATGAGGATGACGGCAAAGGGGCGGGCCAGGGAGCGGCGCGGGAAGAGCGGGGGTGGCGGGGCGGTGACGGCGAAGGGGGAGGGCGGGGCCGGGCGACTGACGCCGGGCAGGGCCGGGAACGCGGACGCCGGGCTGGCTGCTGTGGACGCCAGGGCGGCGGCGGCAAGCAGGACCGCCCGTCGGGCGGTGTCCGGCGGCCCTGGCGGTGGCTGCGGCCCGCCGCCTGGATACCGAAACTTGGGCGCCCACCGCCCGCTCACCGCGCGCCTGTACACCGTCGTCGCCGCCGCGTCCGGCGCCACGCCGTCCCGCCGTCCCGCTGCTCCCTTCCACAGCTGGGCCGTCGCGCGCAGCTCGTCCCCGCTGACGGCATACGTCTCCAGCAGCGTGCCCGGCGCGGGCGCGGGCCAGGCCAGGCTGACCACCAGGCGGCCGTCCTCCTCGGCGCCCAGGAGGCTGGCGGTCTGGGACCCCGGCCGCAAGTCGCGCCGGGACTGGGTGATCGGGCTGCCGTCCAGAGGCACTTCCTCTACCACCTGAAAAAAGGGGACGACCGTCAGGTAGCGGACGACCAGCCGGCCGCCGCCTGTCGAGATTTCGACGCCCTCGATCAGTTTCTCGGCCGTCACGCGCTGCAGGCCGGACAAGCCCAGGGCCGTCAGCAGGGCGGGGCGGCCGGTGGAGGCGGCGTAGTCGGCCAGCCAGGTGCCGGTGAGGGGGGCGGCCGCGGCTGATGCGGCGCCGGCGGAGGAGTAGGGGGAAGGGGAGGCGGACGCGGCCGGCGTGATGCGGCTAGGCGTGGGTCCGGGTTGTGCCTTTGCCACGACGGCGCCGACGCGAGCCGTGCATGCGGGCGCCCGGCGCGGGCGGGTGGGCGTGAGCGCCCGCCCGCCCGCACGGCAATGGCTGGCGAGGGCTGGCGAGCCAGCAGCCTGCCTGGACGGGGCGTGCGCGTGCATGGCGGGGCGTGTGTTCTTCGGTGGACACAGAAATGAACACGCGTGCCCTTTTTGTTTTTCTCTTCTCACGCCTCATCTACAACCCGCCCTCCCCCCGCACGCACACCAGCGTCCGCTCGCACCGCGTGTTGGCGCACAGCCACACGCACCACACCATGCGCAGGCCCACGGCTGCCAACGCGGCCCGCACCTCCGCCACCGCCCGTTCCTTGACTCGGGAGGGCGTGAAGGTCTTGAGCGTGATGACTGCGGGCGCGCCGGGGCGCAGGCATCGCGCGACCACCGGCCCCAGCACGCACGCCAGCGTCTGCACCGGGATGTTGGCGTCGCACGTCAGCAGGTCGGCGCGGCCGCCGGGGCTGGCCGCGATGGCGGCCGCGATGGCGTCGGTCGCCACCTCCGCCCGGGCCCGCACGTGTACCACGCCGGGGAGGGACGCGACGCCCGCGTCCAGGTCCCCCGGCTCGACCGCGACGACCTTCCCGTACCGTCCACACCGGGCGAGGAGTTGCGTCCACCCGCCCGGGGCGGCGCCGACGTCGATGGCGGCCCTTCCGGGACGAGCAACACCGCCGCCCATTCCAGACATCCCCGCCACGGCCAGTGCCTCCTCCAGCTTGGCGGACGCCCGGCTGGGCGAGGTCGCCGGGTCGCGTGTGCGCTCCGCCTCCGTGTCTGCGAGGACGGACTCGGGCGGCAGCAGGGCCGCCCAGAGCGGGTGGCGGGGCGAGCCGTCCTCCTCCTCGCTCGGCGCTCGTCCCGTTGCATCATCACTGGGCGACCTGGAGCGGCTGTCGAGCGCCACCAGGATGTGCGTCGCGCCCGTCGGCGATAGGGCCGGCCAAGTGTCCTCGGGCAGGCCTCGGAGCAGCGCGGCCTCCAGGGAGCGTGGAAAAGCCATGACTCGCACGACCGCGCCGGGAGGGGGGGGCGGCAGCCCAGCCAGCAGGCCCGCCGGCGAGGCCGCCCGCACCGTCCGGCCGGGCGCGTCCGGGAAGGCGTACGCCCGGGCGACGCACCGGGCGAGGGGCGAGGCCAGCAGCCAGGCCAGAAAAGCGGGTGGGGGCACGCTCACGCCGGCCACCGCCACCAGGCGGCCGCCCGTGCGGGTGGCGTCGCCGATCTCAATGACGGACGTGCCGTGTCCGGCCGCCGGCCAGGCGGCAAGGTGAGTGGTGAGGACGGAGGCGGTGGAGGCAGGAAGGGCGGGCTCCTCACCATCATCAGCGCGGCCGGCCGCTGCCAGTTCGGCCGCGCTCGCCCCGGGCCGCGCTCTGAAATAAGCGACCGCCCGCGGCCGGTAGGACGCGTCCACGAACTGGATGAAAACCGTGTGTGTGTGTGGGGCTGGCGCCTCGGCGGCGACCATCGGGGTGCGAGAGGCCTAGTCGAGGCCTCTCCGGTGGGCGGCGGAGAGAGAGAGAGCGAGCGCGAATCGGCCGCCGACCGTGGGAGTGTGGCGAGAAAAAACCTGCTCTCGCCCATTCTATCTGCCGTCACACACATTACACGCACTCTGAAGTGTCACAGCTCGTCCAGCTTCTTCCCCGCAATGAAGCCCAGCGCCAGCGCTAGCTTGTCCTGTGAGACGAGAGAGAGAGTGTGTGTGTGTGTGCTGTGAGAGACGAGAGGGGCCCTTTTCTCCAGAGGAGAGAGCTCTCTCCTCTCTCCATACCCACACACCCAACTCACATGCAGCGCGGTCGTCGCCGTCGACAGGTTGGCCAGGAACTCCTCTGCCGCCGGCCGGTCGCCGTCCACGATGTCGGTCACCGATTTGAGGGCGAGCATGGGAGTGTCGAACAGGTGGGCCGCCCACACCGCGCCCGCGGCCTCCATCTCCTTCACGGCCGCCCCGTTGGCGGCCATGGCGAGCAGGTCGGCATCGGTCGCGTCCAGGGAGTTGCCCGTCGTGACGACGCCGCTCTTCAGCCCCGCCGATGCCGCCAGACGGGGCGCCGGGTGCGCGTCCGTCGCCCACACGCCGTACGCGTCAAACGTCTCAAGCGGGATGCGCCGGTCATGGTTGGCAAACCCCGTCGCCAGGAAGACGTCACCCACGAGCGCGCCCCGGGCGGAGAAGCCGCCCGCCGTGCCGGCCGAGATGATCAGGTCGGGGGTCAGGGCCTGCACCGCCAGGTAAGCCGTCACCGCTGCGGGCACGGTGCCGATGTTGTCGACGCCGTGCTTCCTGCACTTGCCCGGGCAGACGACCGTGACGGCCAAGGTGTGGTTCTCACTGCCGGCTGCCGTGCCCTTAACGGTGCCGGACCAGGACAGGGCGGGCGCGGGGGGCGGGATGGCGGGCGGGTCATCCCGAGCCAGGCCCAGGCCGGCGATGACGGGCAGGGCCTCGGCCTCCATCGCTGCGTGAAGGGAAGAGAGAGATGGACGAGGAGGAGAGGTTGAGAGAGGGAGCGGCGGCCGATTGTCTCTCTTTCCTTCTGGCCGTTCGCCACACAAATGGGGCGCGACGGCGCAATCAAAGCAGCCAGGGGGGTGGCCCTGCTCACCGATGAGGACCAAGACGTGCTTGATAGCTCTGGCGGGCGGCGACATGGCGACGAGAGAGAGAGAGAGAGAGAGGGGAGAGAGAGAGAGAGAGAGAGGAGAGAGAAGGGCCGGCCCAGGGACGCCGGCGGGTGTGGAAGCGAGGACCGATGCGCGAGAGGGGTGCACGCGTCGAACCAACTCTCACTCCTCACCCACGAAAGTGGCGGTCCATACCGCCGGGGCGTCTCGCAGCCCTTCACATCCCGCATTGCGCACACTCCCACGCACTCAGCCATGGCCACCACCCTCGCCCCCGTCGGCGCGGCAGCAGCAGCAGCAGCATCACCACCCCCAGCTGCACTCTCCTCCTCGCCGCCCAAGCACGCCGCCGCGCCTCCGCCCACGTCCGCCCCTCCTCCACCGGGCGGCCCCGCCACGGCCGGCTTCTTCCGAGTGGTGAACGAGGTCCGGGACTTCCTGGCGGGTGAGGCCGCGGCGGAGGGGTGGTCGGCAGCAGGCGGGTGCGAGCCGGCTGGTGCCGGCGCCGGCGCAGACGCGAGCGCGGCCGACCCCGCCCGCCGCGCCCGGCCCGGCCGCCCGCCGCCGGACTGGGACTGGGTGGCGGGCCAGCTACTGCCTTTACTGCAGCAATACTCAGGTGGGCGGTGGTAGAGAGGAGGGAGGTGGGCGCGCGTGCGTGGCGCGTGGCACGCGCCCCATCTTGCCCACTACAAAAACCCGCCCCGTACTCACGCCTCCATTCCACACCTCCTTTCCATACACACAGCCGGCCTGAGCGAGCCTGTCATGCGAACCGCCATTTGGCAGGCCTGGCGCACGCTGGTGAGTCGGAGATAAAAATAAGGGCGTGCGCGTGCACCGCGCCCTTTCTCACTCTCTTTCCACTCACCTTCCTCCACATCATTCTCTCTCCATTTAGCCGGACGGCGGCCACGCGGACGCGGCCGCCTCCACCCGGTGGACGCCCTGGGCGGCCTCCACGAATCCATCCACTCGGGATCCGGCCACCCTGGAGGTAGCGGTGCTGGGCGGCCGCCCCGCCGACACGGCCGCCGGCCTGCCCGCGGTGGTGGAGGTCGTGCCCACGGTGGGCGGGGAGGCGCCGCCACCGGCCTCCGCGGCGGTCCGCCCCATCAGCCTGCTGCTCCACTCCTCCGCGACGGGGTGGGTGGGGGCGGTTGGGCTGGCCGAGCCGGGCGAGGAGGATGGGTCACCTCTGACGCGGGGCTGCGTGCTCCGCCTGGGCGGCGTGCGGGCGTGGCGCCCTGTCGTGCCTGGTGGGGGGGGTGGGGGCGACCCCTCCGCGCCGGCCGCGCCCCGCCCGCCCGTCCGGTTCCTGCCCACGCCCGCAGTGGTGGTGGTTGCGCGCGACCGGGCGGCCGCACTGGTCGCGGCGCGCCGCCTGGCGACGGCGGCGGGGCGCGCGTCCAAGGTGGTCCCGCCCGGGCAGGCCGCGGCCGCCGCGCCCTCCGGGCCCTCTTCTTCTTCCTCCTTCGCCCGCCCGCCCGCGGCGATCTTGGACGGCCTGGTCGTCGGCGTGGGCCCGCCCGAACAGCCGAACTCGGCCGCCTGCTCCCGGTCCCGCACGGGTGCCGCCCGTGCGGTGTGGCTGGGCGATGGCGGCCCCGCCACCGCCCCGCCGACCCCGCTCCTGCTGCTGGACGGGTGGGCGGCCGCGGCGGCGGCCCTGGCGCCGGGCGACCGCCTGGTACTGCTGGGCGCGGAGCCGGTGCCATCGGCGCCGGGAACGCCGCCCGCCCTGGAGGTGTGGGACGGCGGTGGCGGGGCCGTGGCGGCCTGGGTGGTGCCGGGCGTGGAGGAGGGCGGGAGCGGGGGAGGCGCTGACCAGAACGGCGGCCCGCCCGCGCCCCGCCCAGGCACGACACGCCGGGCGCCTCTAGCGGCCCTCTCTCCCGGTACCCGCCGCGTCGCCCTGGCGGGGGTGGCCCGCTCCGTGACCCTGGTGCCCGGTGGCGGCAGCGGCGGCGCCCCGCCCCACGTCCGCCTGTGCCTGGCGGACGGCGAGGGTGAGGGCGCGGCGGTCTCAGTGTGCATCCCCGTCCGCCCGGGCGCCGCCCCCTGCCCGGCCGCCCGGGCGGCCCTGGCGGCCCGCCCCGGGGACGCGGTCCTGGCGGTCTGCTCCGCCGCCCGCCTGGTGCGGGGCGAAGGCACGGGAGCCGGCCCCGCGCCGCTGGCGTCCCTGCCGGCCCAGCAGGGCACGCCCCCCCCCGGCCGGCCGCCCCTCGAAGCGTGGCCGTCCAGCGCCGCCGCGCCCTTCACGGTCCAGGCCCTGGCCCGCCTGCCCTCCCTGCTGGCCTCTCCCGCCCTATGGGAGGCCTCGGTCCAGGGGCTGGAGGCCGTCACGGCGACGCTGGCGGCGGCGGACGACGACGGCGTGGGCGGCGAGTTGCCCCGCCTGGCCCTGGCTGCCCCGGCCCTGGCCCTGTGCACCGTCGCCCAGAGCCCGGCCTTTGCCGTGTCCCGCACGCACGTGGCCTGCGGCCGCCCCCTGCACCGGGCGGCCCTGTGGGATGATGACGAGGCCGGCATTGGGGGTGAGGGCCAGGCCGGCAGCGGCGGCGGTGGCGAGGCCTGCACCGCGCCGGCCATCCCCCTGTCCCTGGCCGCAGGCGCGGCGGGCGCGGCCCCCACACAGTGGGGTGCGGGCGGCGGCACGGCAGGCGCCTCGCCCGCCGGCGGTGCCGCCGCCGGTGGCGCGGGCGGCGACCTGTGGACCTGCGCATTTTGCGGGGTGGACTGCGCGGGCGCAGACGTGGGGCTGGCCCTGACCGCGACGGCCCGCCTGGTGCCGGTGGGCGGCGGGGGCGGGAGCGGGGGCGACGGGGCTGCTGCTGCCCTGCCCATCACAGCCTGTGGCCCCGCCGCCGCCGCGCTGGCGGGCGGCGTGGCGGCCGAGTTTCTAGCGTGGACGCCCGCCCGGCGGCAGGCGGCGGGGTCGGACCTGGTGGGCAAGACCGTGCGGGCGGTGTTGCTGCCGCCCGCGGCCGGCGGGGGCGGGCGGGCGGAAGCGGCGGGCGTGGTCGTGCTGCCATGAAAAAAGGAAAAGGAAAGAAACATCCAGTCCAGTCACAACCACCTGACCTGCTCCACCTGCCACCTCCTCTTTCCGGCGCGCACATCACTCATTGTCTCTCTTCACCAGCGGGTGCGGGAACAGGGCGTCCACCAGGGGCGATCCCAGCACGTTCTTGGGGTCCAGCCGCGCCCGGGCGGCCGCCAGGGACGCGACCGCGTCGGGACCAAACCGGGCCGCCAGGGCCGCCCGCTTGGCGTCCAGCCCGCCCGCCGCCGCGTACCGCGCCGGCTCCACTTTCGCCCAATGCTCCGTCGCGCCGTACCGGGGCCCCAGCTCCCGCTCCACCAGGGCCGCGTACGCCGCGAACGCGCCGTCCACCTCCGCCCTCAACACGCCGCCGGGCGGGCCGTCACCCTCTTCTGGCAGGTACAGGATGACACCCACCCAGCAGTGGAGCGAGCCGGGAGGCCCGGCCGCGGGGCTGAGCGTGGAGGGCGAGCCCGCGGACCACCGCTGCTCGATGGGGGCGTGGGCGGGCACGCCCGCGCCCTCGATGCGGGCCAGCAGGTCGCCCATGAAGGCCAGGTCCGCGCCGTTGGAGAGGGGGGCGGGGTGTGGGGCAGGCGTGGCGCCGCCGCTGCCCTCCGCCTCCGCCTCCCTGCCTCCTCCTCCGCCTCCCGTGGGGAAGGCGACCTCCAGCACCCACTGCGGCCCCGCGCAGTCAAAGCCGAGCAGCTGGTCCGACCAGCCGGACCGGCCCGCCCCGGCCGCCACGGCCCGCCAGTGCTCCACTTCGGCGGAGTTGACCTCTTTCACCCACGCACAGTCTAGGGGCGCCGCGTTGAGCAGCCACTGGCGGAGCAGCATGGGCGACAGGTCGGCCAGGTGGTCGGACGGCGGGGAGGCCAGGCCGCGGCGGGCCGTGGCGGCCGGGATGATGGCCTCAAGCGGGGCCCGCGCGTCCGCGGCGGCGGCGGCGGGGCCAGCTTCGCTAGTCTCCACCACCACCCCGCACGCGCCGCCCCACACGTTCCGGGCCGGCGGCGCCGCGCCCTCCTCCGCCGGCACCAGGCCCACGCACACCACCGCGTCCGCGTGCGGGACCCACATGTACCGGATGTGCTTGTGGCCCGCCAGCCAGGAAGCGTGGTGGGCCGCGACGTCAGCCCGGGTCGCGACCCAGGTGTGTTCCACCAGCCAGGTCAGGGGCTCGCATTTGATCGTCGCGGCGGACACGACGCCCAGGCTGCCCAGCCCCACCCGGGCCAGGCGGAACAGCCCCCCTGGCCCGCCGTCCGGGCCGGCATCGTCCAGGTCCAGCACGCCGGCAGCGGGCGTGACCAGGCGCAGGCCGCTGACGTACGTGTCGGCGGGGCCGATGGTCGCCCCTGTCCCGTGCACGCCCGCCTGCACGTAGCCCCCGATGCTCTGCTCCCGGATGGACGCGTACACGGGCAGGGTGAGCCCGTGCGGGCGCAGCACGTCCGTGACGGCCTGCACCCGGGCGCCGGCCTGGACGGTGACGGTGCGGGCGGCCGGGTCGATGGCCAGAATTCGGTCCAGCAGGGCGAGCGAGACCTGGCCGCCGGGCTGGAAGGCCAGGCCGTTGGGGGATAGGGCGGACCCGATGGGGCGGAGGGGGGTGCCCGCCGCGTGCGCGACCGCGACCGCCTCGACCAGTTCCGCCTCGCTCTCGGGCTGGGCCAGGGAGGCCGGCCGGACGGCGTGCGTGCCAGACCAGTTGACGATCTCGGCCGGGGCGGAGGACTCCTCGTCGGTGCCGCCTCCTTCCTCCTCCGGCTCGACGGCAGGAGGAAGAGGAGCAGGAAGGGGTGGGGGTGGAGGCGTCGCCTGCTGAGGCGGTCCGGGCTTGTGGAGGAGGGCGGCGCCCGCGGCCAGGCCGGCGGCGGCGGCTGTGTCGTGTGAATGTGGAGGGAGGGAGAGGGCGAGGTCGATGAGTCCCGGCCAGGGGACAAAATGACGAGGAATGAAAAGACGCCCATCCCCGCACACACCTGCGGCCGCGACGATGCCGTTGCCCCTGTTGGGGTCGCCGCCACCGCCGCCGTGCCCGCCCCCGCCGGTCGTGGAGGCTGTCGCGGCGGCGGCAGTCGACGTGGCCAGCGCCCGCATGCGCTGCCCGCCGGCGGGGGCGGCGTCAGTGCCGCTCGTCATCAGCAAGCCCCGCCGCAGGGCGGCGGCACGGGACAGGAGGCGACGCATGTGCGGAAGGTGTGATAGAGATTGGGCGATGTGATGCAGCTGAGTGTTCGCGAGTGCGGGTGTTCCTTCTCCGACACGGACCGGAGAAGAATAGGCCAGTATGAACGCTCGCGCGTGCCCCTCACCCCCTTCACACGCTCGCGTCGCTCGACACGCTCTCGCCCTCGCCCCACGCTTGTGCGCGCCCCGAATCCAATCGCCCGCGCACGTCCGCACCCTCCTATGTCCATGGCCACACTCACCGCCGACGCCATGGACGGCGCGGATCGCGCCGATCGCCCAGCGCCCACGCCCGCCGACAAAACCGCCGATGTCGATTCGTCGACCCCCCGCCCCACCTCGGCCGGGGGCACCTCCACCGCGGCCGCCCTCCCGACCCGCTACGACACCCGGTCCTCCCCCTTCCTGGACCTGGGCATGCCCTTCACGGCCTACGAAGCGGTCAAGCTGGTGATCTTTGCGCCCCTGCTCATCCTACGCGTCGCGGTCGCCCTGGCCGCCTGCTGCGTGCTGGCCTGCTTCTCCTGGGCCGCGTCCGCGGGGCAGTGCGTTTTTTACTTTTTCGAGGGTGGGATGGAAAGGGGGGACACCGCGTGCACGCACCCCCCCCCCCCCCCCCCCCCCCCCCCCCCCCTCCCCCCTTCCCCCCCCCCCCCCCCCCCCACCCACCCCCACCCAACTCCCCCCCACCCCCCCCTTCAACCCCAAAAGGCATGTCCGCCAGCCTCGGCCGAA